>ENA-UOJP01002637-UOJP01002637.1-human-gut-metagenome-genome-assembly--contig:-C102-NODE-2637-length-12985-cov-3.938438_pt1 | contig 12985 bp, 9 predicted proteins | sample MGYA00242353_ERZ723900 | MGnify/ENA metagenome assembly ERZ723900
AATGATACCGGTATTTCATTTGAAGTCCCGTTCAAGGATTTCAGTCTTCGTTCCCATCTGTATGATATTGATGTAACCGGATACGAAGGCGGAAGCAACAAACTTCATCTTTTTGATGTAGAGACGGTAAATGATGCAATCGTTGGAAACGGAATCAATTTTGATAAGAACGATATCCGTGAGAACCTGACGCTGTTCCTCTATCCGGATGACAGCGACAAGGCAGGAAATCTGCTCCGTATTTATCAGCAGTATTTTATGGTTTCCAATGCAGCACAGTATATCATTCGTGAGTGTGAAGAAAAGGGATATGATCTCAGAAAGCTTCATGAGCATGTGGCGATCCAGATCAATGATACACATCCTTCTATGGTTATTCCGGAGCTGATCCGCCTTCTTGTTCAGAAACAGATCGACTTCAATGAGGCGATTGAGATCGTACAGAAGACCTGCGCATATACCAATCACACCATCCTCGCAGAAGCACTGGAAAAATGGCCGGTTGATTATTTGGAGCAGGTTGCACCGCAGATCGTTCCGATCATCCGTGATCTGGATGCAAGAATTAAGGGAAGATATAAAGATCCGAGAGTCCATATTATCGATGACCAGAATCGTGTACACATGGCTCATATGGACATCCATTATGGATACAGTGTCAACGGAGTTGCGTATCTTCATACAGAGATCCTGAAAAATGAAGAACTGAAACCGTTCTACGACATTTACCCACAGAAATTCAACAACAAGACTAATGGTATTACGTTCAGAAGATGGTTGCTGCACTGCAACCATGAACTGACTGCATGGCTGGATGAGAAGATCGGACCGGATTACCGAAAAGATGCAACAAAGCTTGAAAAACTGCTTGATTATGTAAATGATGAGGAAACTTTAAAGAGCCTTCTTGTAGTAAAACAGAAAAAGAAAGAGGATCTGGCAGCTTACTTAAAAGAAACACAGGGACTGGAAATCAATCCAAATTCAATTTTTGATATTCAGGTAAAACGTCTGCATGAATACAAGCGTCAGCAGATGAATGCATTATATGTGATCTATAAATATCTGGAGATCAAGAGCGGAAAGAAACCGGAGACTCCGATCACGGTAATCTTTGGAGCCAAGGCTGCACCGGCTTATATTATTGCAAAGGATATCATTCATCTGATCCTCTGCCTGCAGGAGCTGATTGATAATGATCCGGAAGTTGCACCGTATCTGAAAGTGGTTATGGTAGAAAACTACAACGTGACACTGGCAGAAAAGCTGATCCCGTCCTGTGATATTTCTGAACAGATTTCTCTTGCATCCAAAGAAGCAAGTGGAACAGGTAACATGAAATTCATGCTGAACGGAGCTGTGACAATGGGAACAGAAGATGGAGCCAACGTAGAAATTCATCAGTTTGTAGGGGATGAAAATATCTACATCTTCGGAGAATCCAGTGAACAGGTTATCGAGCATTACCGGAAGATGGATTATAATGCAGTTGATTATTATATCAATGATGAAGAGATCCGCAGACTGGTAGACTTTATCATCAGCCCGGAACTTCTCCGTATCGGAGATAAATACCTGCTTCTTGAACTGCATGCAGAACTGATTCGTAAAGACTGGTTCATGACACTTCTTGATGTGAAAGATTATATCCAGAAGAAAGAACAGGCTTACGCAGATTATGAAGACCGCATGGCATGGGCAAAGAAGATGGTTGTGAATATCGCAAAAGCAGGATATTTCTCATCTGACAGAACCATTGCTGAATACAACAGAGATATCTGGCATCTGTAAAATGTATATGTAAAAAACAGAAGTCTGTCCTGAAAAAACAGAGACAGACTTCTGTTTTTTGTGCAAAAGTGTATTTTTATACGGTTTCTGCGGGAACTTCCTGTATTTCCCTTATTGCGGAAAAAGAGAAAGATATGCTATGATAAGGAGAAATATTGCTGTTTGTTTTCCAGATATGGAAAAGTTTTTGGGAAGATCCGGGAAGCAATAGAAGCAGATGAGAGGTGAATATATGGAAAAAAGAAGAAAAAGTGCATCACTTTTGCCGGTTGGTGTATTTCTGGTATTTTATCTGGGACTGGGTATTTTATTTGAATACATAATGAAAATTCCAATGGGATTTTATAATGTACCGATCGTAGTGGCGTTTCTGGCGGCACTCCTGGTCGCGTGTCTGCAGAACAGAAAGGTTGGCTTTGATGAGAAGCTGGAGATCATGGGAAGGGGAATCGGAGATAAGAATATTATCACAATGCTGCTGATTTTCCTGACGGCGGGAACTTTTGTGGGAGTGGTTGGAAGAAGCAGTGCAGAGAGTGTGGCGTATTTTATGCTATCGATCATCCCGGCACGGTTTGCGGTTGCCGTTCTGTTTGTGGTTGCATGTTTTGTTTCAACAGCAATGGGAACTTCGGTTGGGACGATCACCCTTCTGACTCCGATTGCGGCGGCAGTTTCGCAGACGTCCGGTTTTTCCCAGGCACTTTGCGTGGCATCGGTGATGGGAGGCTCCATGTTCGGGGACAATCTTTCTTTCATATCAGATACAACAATTGCTGCCTGCAACGGGCAGGGATGTGAGATGAAAGATAAATTCCGGGAAAATTTCTGGATCGCACTTCCGGCGGCGATCGTATCGCTGGTTCTGATCCTGATCAGCTCTTTCCGGGCAGAGATCGGAACGGCAGTTACGCACGAATACAATCTGACGCAGATCATTCCGTATGTGCTGGTGCTGGTCGGCGGGATCGCAGGGTTCAACGTCTTTCTGGTACTTTTGACAGGAATTGTGTCCGGTGCGGTGATCATGCTTGCAATGGGGCAGGTAACACCGTATGAAATGCTTGCTGCCATGGGCTCAGGTGTATCCGGGATGTTTGAAACCTGTATGGTAGCGGTGCTGGTTGCTGCAATGTGTGCGCTGATCCGGGAAAATGGTGGTTTTGATGTATTGCTGGATGTGATCCACCGTGTCTTTAAGGGATCGAAAAGTGGTCAGCTGGGTGTTGGTATTTTGGTAGCGCTCCTGGATGTGGCAACAGCGAACAATACCGTAGCAATTGTGATGGCTAATCCAATTGCAAAGGAAATGGCAGACGATTATCAGATCACACCGAGAAAGACGGCCTCCCTTCTGGATACTTTTTCCTGTATTTCACAGGGGGTGATCCCGTATGGTGCGCAGATGCTGGGGGCAATTTCGGCAGTGCATGAGCTCGGCGGTGAGATTTCTGCATTTCAGATCATTCCGAAGCTTTTTTATCCGGGAATTCTTTTTGTCAGTTCGCTGATCTTTATCTTTGTGATTCCACAGAAAACAGGAAAATAAAACAGAGTTCACTCTGGATTTTTATACTTTTACAGATTAAAGGGTTGAAACCTGACGAAAAATACGGTATTATAGTGTTTAACAGATTTTTGGAACGAAAAATGGTACAAAAATCACAGATACATAGAAGGGAATGACAAAGATGAGCCTGAAAATCGGAGTAATTAAAGGTGACGGAATCGGTCCGGAGATTGTAACGGAAGCGATGAAAGTTCTTGATAAAGCAGGAGAGGTATACGGATTTGACTGTTCTTATGAACAGCTGCTTCTTGGGGGCGCATCCATTGATGTACATGGAGTCCCGCTTACAGATGAGACGGTAGCAAAAGCAAAAGCATGTGATGCCGTACTGATGGGATCCATTGGAGGAGATGCAAAGACTTCCCCGTGGTATAAGCTGGAACCGTCAAAGAGACCGGAGGCCGGTCTTCTGAAGATCAGAAAAGAACTGAACCTGTTCGCAAATCTGCGTCCGGCAGTTTTGTATAATGAACTGAAGGGTGCATGCCCTCTGAAAGAAGAGATTACAGAAGGCGGATTTGATCTGATGATCATGCGTGAACTGACAGGCGGTCTTTATTTTGGAGAGAGGAAGACAGAAGAAGTGGATGGTGTGATGACTGCATTCGATTCACTTACCTATAATGAGGATGAGATCCGCCGGATTGCGATCCGCGCGTTTGACATTGCAATGAAGAGAAGAAAGAAAGTGACAAGCGTCGATAAGGCGAATGTACTGGATTCTTCAAGACTCTGGAGAAAAGTAGTAGAAGAAGTTGCGAAAGATTATCCGGAAGTTACACTGGAGCATATGCTGGTTGACAACTGTGCAATGCAGCTTGTAAGAGATCCGAAGCAGTTTGATGTCATTCTTACAGAGAATATGTTCGGAGACATCCTTTCTGATGAAGCAAGCATGGTAACCGGTTCGATCGGAATGCTGGCAAGTGCAAGTCTGAATGAAACCAGGTTCGGACTGTATGAACCAAGTGGCGGTTCGGCACCGGATATAGCAGGACAGGGAATTGCAAACCCGATAGCAACAATTCTTTCAGCAGCAATGATGCTTCGTTTCAGCCTGGATCAGGATAAAGCAGCAGATGCGATTGAAGCAGCAGTTTCCCAGGTGTTAAAAGATGGATACAGAACCGGGGATATTATGTCAGACGGATGCACAAAGGTTGGAACAGCCCGGATGGGAGATCTGATCTGCGAAAGAATTCGATAGTCAAGGATTGGGAAAGATACAGTTCCGTACTGCTATGGGGAAAGAGAAGCAGGACGGAACTGTAATAGAATAGAGCCAAAAGTTACAGGAGGATTATAAAATCATGAGAAGTGATAATGTAAAAACAGGTATGCAGCAGGCGCCGCACAGATCATTGTTCAATGCGCTTGGTCTTACAAAAGAAGAACTGGAGAGACCGCTTGTCGGAATCGTATGTTCTTATAACGAAATCGTTCCGGGACATATGAACCTGGATAAAATTGCAAATGCAGTAAAGATGGGGGTTGCCATGGCAGGTGGAACACCGATCATGTTCCCGGCGATCGCAGTCTGTGACGGTATTGCAATGGGACACATCGGTATGAAGTATTCTCTGGTAACAAGAGATCTGATCGCAGATTCGACAGAAGCAATGGCAATGGCGCATCAGTTTGACGCCCTTGTTATGATCCCGAACTGTGACAAGAATGTACCTGGACTTTTGATGGCAGCAGCCCGTATTAATGTACCTACAGTGTTCGTCAGTGGCGGACCAATGCTTGCGGGACATGTAAAAGGACAGAAGAGAAGTCTTTCCAGCATGTTCGAGGCAGTTGGATCCTACGCAGCAGGAACAATGGACGAATGTGATGTATGTGAATTTGAAAATAAAGTATGTCCTACCTGCGGATCATGCTCCGGAATGTATACAGCTAACAGCATGAACTGTCTGACAGAAGTACTTGGTATGGGACTTCAGGGGAATGGAACAATTCCGGCTGTATATTCAGAAAGAATCCGTCTTGCAAAACATGCAGGTATGCAGGTAATGGAAATGTACAGAAGAAATATCCGCCCAAGAGATATCATGACAAAAGAAGCCATCTTAAATGCCCTTACTGTTGATATGGCACTTGGATGCTCAACCAACAGTATGCTTCACCTTCCGGCGATCGCACATGAGATCGGTATGGATTTTGAAATTGATTTTGCAAACGGAATCAGCGAAAAGACTCCGAACCTCTGTCACCTTGCGCCGGCAGGTCCGACATATATGGAAGACTTGAATGAAGCAGGTGGTGTATATGCTGTTATGAACGAGCTGAATAAGAAAGGTCTTCTTTACACAGACTGCATGACAGTAACCGGAAAGACAGTTGGAGAAAATATCGCAGGATGCGAAAACAAAAATCCGGAAGTAATCCGTCCGATCGACAATCCATACAGCCAGACGGGTGGACTTGCAGTCCTCAAAGGTAATATCGCACCGGATGGCAGTGTTGTAAAACGTTCTGCAGTTGTACCGGAAATGCTGGTACATGAAGGGCCTGCAAGAGTATTTGAATGTGACGATGATGCAATCACGGCAATTAAAGGCGGAGATATCCATCCGGGAGATGTTGTAGTTATCCGTTACGTCGGACCAAAGGGTGGTCCTGGTATGCCGGAAATGCTGAATCCGACTTCTGCAATCGCAGGTATGGGACTTGGTTCATCGGTAGCACTTATTACAGACGGCCGTTTCAGCGGTGCATCCCGTGGAGCTTCTATCGGACACGTATCACCGGAAGCGGCAGTCGGCGGTCCGGTAGCACTGATCGAGGAAGGCGATATCATCGAGATTGATATCCCGAACCTGAAATTAAATGCAAGAATTTCAGATGAAGAACTTGCAAGAAGAAAAGAAAAATGGCAGCCAAGAGAACCGGAAGTTACAACAGGATATCTTGCAAGATATGCAGCAATGGTAACTTCAGGAAACCGTGGAGCAGTTCTGGAAGTTCCACACAAATAAAATAAAATCTGGACAAGGGGAATGTACAATGCAGTTAAATGGTGCAGAAATACTGATAGAGTGTTTAAAAGAGCAAGGCGTGGATACCGTATTCGGATATCCGGGCGGCGCAATTTTAAATGTATATGATGAATTATATAAGCATAGTAATGAAATCAGACATATCCTTACATCGCATGAGCAGGGAGCTTCTCATGCGGCAGACGGATATGCGCGTGCCACTGGTAAGGTTGGGGTGTGTTTTGCAACCAGTGGACCTGGAGCAACAAATCTCGTAACAGGAATCGCGACCGCATTTATGGATTCTATTCCGATCGTTGCGATCACCTGTAATGTAGGGGTACCGCTTCTTGGAAAAGACAGCTTCCAGGAAATTGACATTACCGGTATTACGATGCCGATCACAAAGTATAATTTTATTGTGAAGAATGTCAATGATCTTGCAAAGACGATCCGCAAGGCGTTTGAGATCGCACAGTCCGGAAGACCGGGACCGGTGCTGATCGATATCCCGAAAGATGTGACAGGCAATAAAGCAGAGTATGAGCCTGTCAAAATCCAGCCAATCGTAAAATACAAAAAAGAAATCTGCATGGAAGATATTGACAAGGCAGTAGAGATGATCGAAGAAGCAAAGCGTCCGTTTGTATTTGTCGGAGGCGGAGCTATATTATCTGATGCAAGTGAAGAACTCCGTGCATTCGTAGACAAGGTACAGTGTCCGGTATGTGATTCCCTGATGGGAAAAGGTGCATTTCCGGGAACTGATGAACTTTATACAGGAATGCTTGGTATGCATGGTACCAAGACATCGAACTTTGGAGTCAGTGAAAGCGATCTTCTGATCGTAGTCGGTGCAAGATTCTCCGACCGTGTCACAGGTAATCCAAATAAATTTGCAAGTAATGCAAAAATTCTCCAGTTTGATATTGATGTGGCAGAGATGAACAAGAATGTCATTATCGATGAAGGTGTGGTTGGAGATATCAAAGAAGTGCTTGCGGCAGTTAATGAAAAACTGCCACAGCAGGAACACACCGAGTGGATCAAAAAGATCCAGGAATATAAAGCAAAATACCCGCTTGCCTATCATCTGGAAAGTCTGACCGGTCCGTATGTGATCGAAGAGATTTACAAACAGACAGAAGGTGGTGCAATCATCGTCACAGAAGTAGGACAACATCAGATGTGGGCAGCGCAGTATTATAAATTCACAAAACCGAGAACACTGCTTACGTCAGGTGGTCTTGGAACCATGGGATACGGTCTTGGAGCCGCAATCGGAGCCAAGATGGGCAGACCGGAGAAGACGGTAGTCAATATCGCCGGAGACGGATGCTTCCGTATGAATATGAATGAAGTTGCAACAGCGGCGCGTTATAACATTCCAATTATCCAGGTTGTAGTGAACAACCATGTGCTTGGTATGGTAAGACAGTGGCAGAATCTGTTTTACGGACAGCGCTATTCAGCAACTGTTCTGAATGATGCAGTAGATTTTGTGAAACTCGCAGAAGCGATGGGGGCGAAAGCGGTAAGAGCTACGACCAGAGAAGAATTCGCAGATGCATTTAAGTTTGCTTTAAATGCAGGCGGTCCGGTGGTGATTGACTGCCAGATCGACAGCGATGACAAGGTATGGCCGATGGTTGCTCCGGGTGCTCCGATCAGTGAAGCTTTTGACGAGAAGGATCTGCAGGAAAAACAGCAGACAAACTAAAAAACATATGCAGCGACAGATACGCAGAGCAGGAATGGAGGAGTAATATGAAACGAGTTTACAATTTTTCAGCAGGACCGGCAGTACTGCCGGAAGAAGTTTTACGAGAAGCAGCAGATGAGATGCTGGATTACAAAGGATGTGGAATGTCCGTTATGGAGATGAGTCATCGCTCGAAAGCTTTTGCTGAAATCATTGAAACCGCTGAACAGGATCTTCGTGATTTGATGGGAATCCCGGATAATTACAAAGTACTGTTCCTTCAGGGTGGCGCAAGCCAGCAGTTTGCAATGATTCCAATGAATCTGATGAAGAACAAAGTAGCGGATTATATTGTTACCGGGCAGTGGGCTAAAAAGGCAGCTGCCGAGGCATCCAAATATGGAAAGGTGAATAAGATCGCATCGTCCGAGGATAAAACCTTTTCGTACATTCCTGACTGTTCGGATCTGCCGGTTGATGAAGATGCAGATTATGTATATATCTGCGAAAATAATACAATTTACGGAACCAAATTCAAGGAACTTCCGAACACGAAAGGCAAGACACTGGTAGCGGATGTATCATCCTGCTTCCTGTCTGAGCCTGTAGATGTGACAAAATATGGTCTCATCTATGGTGGAGTCCAGAAGAATATCGGACCAGCGGGTGTTGTTATCGCGATCATCCGTGAAGATTTGATTACAGAGGATGTACTTCCCGGAACACCGACCATGCTTACATACAAGACACATGCAGACGCAGGTTCTCTTTACAATACACCGCCGGCATACGGAATCTATATCTGCGGAAGGTATTTAAATGGCTCAAAAAGATGGGCGGACTGGAAGTTATGAAAGAACGCAACGAAAAGAAAGCCAAACTGCTCTATGATTACCTGGATCAGAGCAAACTGTTCAAAGGTACGGTAGAAAAGAAAGACCGTTCTCTTATGAATGTACCATTTGTGACAGGCAGTGACGAGCTGGATGCCAAATTTGTAAAAGAGGCAAAAGAAGCAGGTCTTGAGAATCTGAAAGGACACCGTACTGTTGGGGGTATGCGTGCAAGTATTTATAACGCAATGCCATACGAAGGTGTGGAAGCCCTGGTTGCATTTATGAAGAAGTTTGAGGAGGAGAATCTGTAATATGTATAAATATTTTTGCCTAAACCCGATTTCTCCTGTTGGACTGGAGAAATTCAGTGATGACTATGTACTTGCCGGTGAGATGGCAGGAGCAGATGCGGTACTTGTAAGAAGTGCCGGAATGCATGAACTGGAATTTGATAAAGATTTAAAAGCGATTGCCCGTGCCGGAGCCGGTGTAAATAATATTCCACTGGACAAATGTGCGGAACAGGGAATCGTTGTATTTAATACACCAGGGGCAAATGCCAATGGTGTAAAAGAGCTGGTGATCGCCGGTATGCTGCTTGCATCCAGAGATATCCTTGGCGGTATCAACTGGGTACAGGAGAACGAAGAGGATGGCAATATTGCCAAAGATGCAGAAAAAGCGAAAAAAGCATTAGCAGGCTGTGAGATCCAGGGAAAGAAGCTTGGTGTGATCGGTCTTGGTGCAATCGGTGTCCTGGTTGCGAATGCGGCTACGCATCTTGGGATGGAAGTGTATGGTTATGATCCATATGTTTCTGTAGATTCTGCATGGAGACTTTCAAGAAGTATCCATCACACTAAGAATGTAGATGAGATCTACAAGGAGTGTGATTATATCACAATCCATGTACCGGCACTGGAAGATACAAAGGGTATGATCAATAAGAATGCCATCAGTCTGATGAAAGAGGGCGTTGTGATCCTGAACTTTGCAAGAGATGTACTGGTGAACAGTGAAGACATTGTGGATGCACTTGTTGGTGGAAAAGTCGGACGCTATGTAACCGACTTTCCGACACCGGAGATCGCAGGAGTGAAGCATGCGATTGTTATTCCGCATCTGGGAGCGTCAACTGCTGAATCAGAAGACAATTGTGCAAAGATGGCAGTAGAAGAGCTGAAGGATTTCCTGGAAAATGGAAATATCCGTAATTCTGTCAACTTCCCGGCATGCGATATGGGTGTAAGGGATAAGACAAGAATTACGATCCTGCACAGGAATATTCCGAACATGATCGGTCAGTTTACTGCGCTTCTGGCAAAGGATAATGTCAATATTGATGATATGACGAATAAGAGCCGTGGCAGCTATGCATATACGATGATCGATGTGGATAATGATGTGGCAGAAGACGTGGTAAAAGGTCTGGAAATGATCGAGGGTGTTCTGAAAGTCAGAGTAATTGCATAAAAAGTGACAGAGGGTGCGTTTGGAAAAGCGCATCCTTTTTTGTTAAAAAAATAGGAATCCTGTTAAAAAAATAAGAATCCTGTTAAATGATTAATTACTGCCATTTCGGTAGCATTTCAAAAAAAAGTGTGTTACACTCGCAATAGATTGTGGCGGACTGTTATTGCAAGGGAAGAAGATACAAAGAGTATCAATATGTCATATACAGGGAGGTATTTAATATGGCAATAACAATCGGCATAAACGGATTTGGACGTATTGGAAGAGTTGCATTCCGCATTGCCATCAATCAGCCGGAAAAATTTAAAATTTGTGGGATCAATGTGAGAAACGCAGATCTGGATTATATGATTTATATGATCCGTTACGATTCGATCTTTGGACGTTTCCAGGGAAGTCTGGAAAAATATGAGGATGGAATTGTTGTAAATGGCGAGAAGATCCGAGTGTATTCAGAAAATGATGCTGCTGACATTCCGTGGGGAGAGTGTGGAGCAGAATACATTATAGATGCGACAGGTGCTTACTGTACGACAGAAAAAGCAATGGCACATATCCGGGGTGGAGCAAAGAAAGTGATCATCTCTGCACCGGCTAAAGATCAGGACACACCGACATTTGTAATAGGAGTGAATCATGAACTTTATCAGTCATCTATGCAGGTCGTTTCAAATGCATCTTGCACAACAAACTGTCTTGCACCGATCTGTAAGGTATTGGAGGATAATTATGGAATAGAGTATGGTCTGATGTCTACCATCCATTCAGCTACAGCAAAACAGAAGGTAGTTGACTGCCGTTCGCTGAAAGACTGGCGTACAGGTCGTGCTGTATTCGGAAATCTGATCCCATCTTCAACAGGAGCTGCAAAAGCAATCTCTCTTGTTATTCCGGCGTTAAAGGACCGTATGAATGGAATTTCTTATCGTGTACCGACTTCAGATGTATCCATTGTGGATCTGAATGTCGCGTTGAAGACAGAAACCACTTATGAAGATATCTGCAAGAAAATGAAGGAAGCTTCCGAAACAACTCTTAAGGAGATTCTGGATTATGTGGATGATGAAGTTGTTTCTTCCGATTTTATCGGAGATAATCACGCATCCTCTTTTGATGCAAGGGAAGGAATCCAGGTAAACGGTCATTTTATCAAACTGAACAGTATTTATGATAAGGAATGGGGATATACCAGTCAGATCTTCCGCCTGATTTCGCATATGTACCAGGTGGACCATGGTGTAAAATAAAACAGATTGTAAATGAAAAAGTAAAACGTATATCAGCAGTAACAGTCAGAAGCCATGAAAGAAAGAGTATCACGTGAACAAGAAGAAACGTGATACTCTTTTTGTTACATAGGAACATTCATTTTTATTTGGTATTCAAAATTTTTCAAAATGTTTTTTTAAAGGCAGAAAATATCGTCTTTTTAATAACGATGCTTGCGTATTTTGAAAAATATGGTATGATAAAGGACAAAAGTAGCACTTTACAGTGTGAAAATGTAACGTAGGAGGAAGAGATAATGGCATACGAGATTACAGGACATACAGTCCTTACCGGATTACTGGGGAGTCCGGTAGCACACAGCATTTCCCCAATGATGCATAACGAGGCATTTCGCCAGCTGGAGCTGGATTACGCATATTTGGCATTTGATGTTGGAACAGATAACTTAAAGACAGCAGTAGATGGTCTGAAAGTCATGGGAGTCAGAGGATTCAACCTGACTATGCCTGACAAGAATCTGATGTGCTCACTGGTTGATAAACTTTCACCGGCATCTGAGATCGGTGGGGCGGTCAACACTGTTGTAAATGATAACGGTGTCCTGACAGGTTATACGACAGACGGAATTGGATTCATGCGTGCAGTCAGTGAGACAGGCGTTGATATCATTGGCAAGAAGATGACACTTCTTGGAGCGGGTGGAGCCGCAGCAGCGATTCTGATCCAGGCAGCACTTGACAAAGTAGCAGAGATTTCGGTATTCAACATCCGTGATGAATTCTTCACACGTGCGGAGAAAACAATCGAGAAACTTCATGAGAAGACAGACTGCAAGATTAACCTCTATGACTTCTCTGACCCGGAAGTCCTCAAAAAGGAGATCGCAGAAAGTGCAATTCTGGTAAACGGAACTTCTATCGGTATGGCACCGAAGACAGACAGATGTATCATCACAGATGACAGTGTGTTCAGAAAAGATCTGTTTGTATTTGATGTAATCTACAATCCGGAAGAGACGTTATTCCTGAAGAAAGCAAAAGCAGCAGGATGCCGGACACTGAACGGTCTGAACATGCTGTTATATCAGGGTGCTGCATCATTTGAACTCTGGACAGGAAAAGAAATGCCGGTTGATATTATCAAAGAAAAATATTTCTCGCGTTAATTTGCTGAAAATGATTGACAAAGCCTATTGATTCGTGTAACATAAACTATAGATTTGATTTTAAAAATTACATATTCTACTATCAAAATACAATGAAAAGAAGTAGTAAATATAATAAGACGTCACAGAGAGTCCTTTATCGGTGGAAGAAGGATACCGAAGATTATATTGAATTCCTCTTGGAGTAGGATACTGAATGCATTCTTTTGAAGAATTGTTAATAGGTATTTCCGGTAG
>ENA-UOJP01002639-UOJP01002639.1-human-gut-metagenome-genome-assembly--contig:-C102-NODE-2639-length-12953-cov-239.861994_pt1 | contig 12953 bp, 9 predicted proteins | sample MGYA00242353_ERZ723900 | MGnify/ENA metagenome assembly ERZ723900
CTCGACCGCCCGGACGTGCTGGCGCGTTTTACCACCAAAATTATTGCCGATAAAACCAAATATCCCTTCCTGCTTTCCAACGGTAACCGCGTTGCGCAAGGTGAACTGGAAAATGGACGTCATTGGGTACAGTGGCAGGATCCATTCCCGAAACCGTGTTACCTGTTTGCGCTGGTGGCTGGTGATTTTGATGTACTGCGCGATACCTTCACTACCCGCTCTGGTCGTGAAGTGGCGCTGGAGTTGTATGTCGATCGTGGCAACCTTGATCGTGCGCCGTGGGCAATGACCTCGCTGAAAAACTCCATGAAATGGGATGAAGAACGCTTCGGCCTGGAGTATGACCTCGACATCTATATGATCGTCGCGGTGGATTTCTTCAATATGGGCGCAATGGAGAATAAGGGTCTGAATATCTTTAACTCCAAATATGTGCTGGCCCGCACCGACACCGCCACCGACAAAGATTACCTCGATATTGAACGCGTTATCGGCCATGAATATTTCCATAACTGGACCGGTAACCGAGTGACCTGCCGCGACTGGTTCCAGCTCAGCCTGAAAGAAGGTTTAACCGTCTTCCGCGATCAGGAGTTCAGCTCTGACCTTGGTTCCCGCGCGGTAAACCGTATCAATAATGTGCGCACCATGCGCGGATTGCAGTTTGCAGAAGACGCCAGCCCGATGGCGCACCCAATTCGCCCGGATATGGTCATTGAAATGAACAACTTCTACACCCTGACCGTTTACGAGAAGGGCGCGGAAGTGATTCGTATGATCCACACTCTGCTTGGCGAAGAAAATTTCCAGAAAGGGATGCAGCTCTATTTCGAGCGTCATGATGGTAGCGCAGCGACCTGTGACGATTTTGTGCAGGCGATGGAAGATGCGTCGAATGTCGATCTCTCCCATTTCCGCCGTTGGTACAGCCAGTCCGGCACGCCGGTTGTGACCGTCAAAGACGACTACAATCCAGAAACTGAGCAGTACACCCTGACCATCAGCCAGCGCACGCCAGCTACGCCGGATCAGGCAGAAAAACAGCCGCTGCATATTCCGTTTGCCATCGAACTGTATGATAACGAAGGCAAAGTGATCCCGTTGCAGAAAGGCGGTCATCCGGTGAATTCCGTGCTGAACGTCACTCAGGCGGAACAGACCTTTGTTTTTGATAATGTCTACTTCCAGCCGGTGCCTGCGCTGCTGTGCGAATTCTCTGCGCCAGTGAAACTGGAATATAAGTGGAGCGATCAGCAACTGACCTTCCTGATGCGTCATGCGCGTAATGATTTCTCTCGCTGGGACGCGGCGCAAAGTTTGCTGGCAACCTACATCAAGCTGAACGTCGCCCGTCATCAGCAAGGGCAGCCGTTGTCTCTGCCGGTGCATGTGGCTGACGCTTTCCGCGCGGTGCTGCTCGATGAGAAGATTGATCCGGCGCTGGCGGCAGAAATCCTGACGCTGCCTTCCGTCAATGAAATGGCAGAACTGTTCGATATCATCGATCCGATTGCTATTGCCGAAGTACGCGAAGCACTCACTCGTACTCTGGCGACTGAACTGGCGGATGAGCTACTGGCTATTTACAACGCGAATTACCAGAGCGAGTACCGTGTTGAGCATGAAGATATTGCAAAACGCACTCTGCGTAATGCCTGCCTGCGTTTCCTCGCTTTTGGTGAAACGCATCTGGCTGATGTGCTGGTGAGCAAGCAGTTCCACGAAGCAAACAATATGACTGATGCGCTGGCGGCGCTTTCTGCGGCGGTTGCCGCACAGCTGCCTTGCCGTGACGCGCTGATGCAGGAGTACGACGACAAGTGGCATCAGAACGGTCTGGTGATGGATAAATGGTTTATCCTGCAAGCCACCAGCCCGGCGGCGAATGTGCTGGAGACGGTACGTGGTCTGTTGCAGCATCGCTCATTTACCATGAGCAACCCGAACCGCATTCGTTCATTGATTGGCGCATTTGCGGGCAGCAACCCGGCAGCGTTCCATGCTGAAGATGGCAGCGGTTATCAGTTCCTGGTGGAAATGCTTACCGACCTGAACAGCCGAAATCCACAAGTGGCTTCGCGCCTGATTGAACCGTTGATTCGCCTGAAACGTTACGATGCCAAACGTCAGGAGAAAATGCGTGCGGCGCTGGAGCAGTTGAAAGGGCTGGAAAATCTCTCTGGCGATCTGTACGAGAAGATCACCAAAGCACTGGCTTGATAAATAACCGAATGGCGGCAATAGCGCCGCCATTCGGAGAATTTACCCCTGTTTTCTCAGGCGAGTTTCAAATTCACCACGCTGCATCACCCGCTGCAACACTTCCGCTTCCAGCTCTGCTAATCGTACCGACCCTAACCGGCGCGGACGGGGGATATCCACCGTCAAATCCAGACCAATTTTTCCCTCTTCAATTAACAACACCCGGTCAGCCATCGCCACCGCTTCGCTCACATCATGCGTCACCAGCAAGACGGTAAAGCCGTGCTCCTGCCAGAGTGATACAATCAAATCCTGCATCTCGAGTCGCGTTAAAGCGTCCAGCGCACCGAGTGGTTCATCAAGCAACAATAAACCTGGTCGATGAATCAGCGCCCTTGCCAGCGCCACACGTTGTTTCTGCCCGCCAGAAAGTGCGGCAGGCCATTCCCCCGCGCGATTCTCCAGCCCTACCGCAGCCAGAGCCCGACGCGCGGCATCGCGCCACTGGCCTTTAAGGCCTAACCCAACGTTATCAATCACCGATTTCCACGGTAGCAGACGCGCATCCTGAAACATCATTCGCGTGTCTTCCTGAATTTCAGCCAGCGGTGTGGTGCCCGCTAACACATCGCCTGCGGTTGGCGTTTCCAGACCTGCCAGCAGGCGCAGCAGGGTACTTTTGCCACCACCGCTGCGGCCCACCACCGCCACAAACTGACCTGCCGGAATATGTAAATCCAGTTGGTTCAGGACGATATTTTCCGCGTAATGTTTGCTTACTGCATTGAGCAACAATGGCGTGCCCTGGTTCAGACGAGCAGTATTCATACCGTGGCCTCCTTCAAATGATAAGCCGGGTTCCAGCGCAACCAGAGGCGCTCTAACAGCTGCGCGCTGACGTCAGCCAGTTTGCCGAGCAGGGCGTAAAGAATAATAGCGACTACCACCACGTCCGTTTGCAAAAACTCCCGCGCATTCATCGCCAGATAACCAATGCCTGAATTGGCAGAAATGGTTTCGGCAACAATCAGCGTCAGCCACATCAGGCCCAACGCAAAACGCACGCCGACCATAATTGAGGGCAGGGCACCAGGCAGGATCACATGGATAAACAGCGGTATGCCGGATAATCCATAGCTACGCGCCATCTCCACCAACCCGCGATCGATATTACGGATGCCATGCCAGGTGTTGATATAAATGGGGAATAGCGTACCGAGCGCCACCAGAAAGATTTTTGCGGATTCATCAATGCCAAACCACAAAATCACCAGCGGGATCAGCGCCAGATGCGGCACGTTGCGCAACATCTGAATTGAGGTATCCAGCAGTCGCTCACCCCAGCGTGACAGCCCGCTAATCAGCCCCAGAATTAATCCCAGCGATCCGCCAATTGAAAAACCAATCAGTGCACGCCAGGAGCTGATCGCCAGATGCTGCCACAGTTCGCCGCTGGCAGAGAGCGTCCAGAACGCCATCACCACTCCTTCCGGTGAGGGCAAAATACGCGTCGATAGCCAGCCAACCGAGGAGGCCAGTTGCCACACCGCCACGATGCCCACCGGTAAAAACCAGGGGGCAACGCGCAATAACCACTTCTTCACTGGCGTTGCCATCATCGTGTTCCTTAGCTTTGCGCGACGTTACGGGGGATAAAATCATTCGCCACCGCTTCGCCTTGTGGATTCAGCGGTTGTGGCTGGGGAATTTCCGGGATGGCGACATCCAGATGTGGGAACAGTAACTCGCCGACCCGATACGCTTCTTCCAGATGCGGGTAGCCCGAAAGCACAAAACTGTCGATGCCAAGTGCAGCGTATTCGTTGATTCGCGCGGCGACCGTAGGACCATCGCCCACCAGCGCCGTCCCGGCACCGCCGCGCACTAAGCCAACACCCGCCCATAAATTGGGGCTGATCTCCAGATTGTCGCGCTTGCCGTTATGTAGCGCCGCCATTCGCTGTTGTCCTACGGAATCCGTTCGGGCGAATGAGGCCTGTGCTTTGGCGATAGTTTCATCATCAAGATGCGAGATTAACCGCTCGGCGGCCTGCCACGCTTCGTCGTTGGTTTCACGAACAATCACATGCAGACGAATACCGAAACGAATTTTGCGTCCATGTGCGGCAGCTTTCGCCCGCACGTGTTCGATTTTCTCTTTTACCAGTTTCGGTGGTTCGCCCCAGGTAAGGTAGAGATCAACTTGTTCTGCCGCCAGCTCCTGGGCGACATCTGACGATCCGCCAAAGTAAAGCGGAGGATAAGGCTGTTGAATCGGCGGGAAGAGCAGTTTGGCCCCGCGTACATGAATATGTTTGCCGTTGAAATCCACAGTCTCGCCAAGCAACAACCGCCGCCAGACCTGGGTAAATTCTGCCGAGGCTTCGTAACGCTCGCTATGATCAAGGAACACGCCGTCGCCTGCCAGTTCTTGGGGATCGCTGCCTGTGACCAGGTTAAACAACGCACGTCCGTTAGAGAGACGGTCAAGCGTGGCGGCCTGGCGGGCGGCAACGGTAGGTGAGGTTACGCTGGGACGCAGGGCGACAAGAAACTTCAGCCGCTGCGTCACCGGGATCATCGATGCGGCAACCAGCCACGCATCTTCGCAGGAGCGCCCCGTTGGAATTAGCACACCGGTATAGCCAAGACGATCCGCCGCTTGCGCAATTTGTTGCAGATAACCGTGATCAACCGGGCGTGAACCTTCTTCCGTTCCCAGATAATGCCCGTCACCGTGGGTCGGTAAAAACCAGAACATATTCAGACTCATAATTGTTTTCCTTCCAGTTGAGTGGGCTGCCAGATGCGCTGGCGAATATCGACTTTTTTCGGCACCAGACGATTTTCATAAAACAGATCTGCCGTTTGCTGCTGTAAGGCGGCAACCTCGGCGTTAACCGGTTTGATGGTGGTAGGAGGGCGATGATCTAAGTAAGAGGCAATCACCGGTGCCGGTAAGCCCATCGTTTTTGCCAGTAAAGCGATGCTTTGCTCGCGCTGGCTGCGGGTTAACGCATCGGCCTCACTAAAGGTTGCCAGTACGCCCTGAATAAAAGCGCCGTTTTTTTCTGCATACGGACGAGCTGCCAGATAAAACGATCCAGTTTGATTGAGATCGGTGCCGTCTTTCAGCACCCGCACGCCGCCCTGTAATAATGCAGCGGAGTAGTAGGGATCCCAGATAGCCCAGGCGTCAACGTTACCTTGCTGGAACGCGGCGCGGGCATCAGCGGGCGTCAGGTAAGTGGGTTGGATATCGGTAAACTTAAGTCCGGCCTGACGCAGTGCACGCAGTAAAAGGTTGTGTGAACTGGAACCTTTCTGAAAGGCAACTTTGTGACCTTTAAGATCGGCTACGGTTTTGATCGGGCTGTTTTCTGCCACCAGAATCACTTCGGCTTTGGGCTTCGGTGGCTCGACGCCCACGTACACCAAATCAGCCCCGGCAGCCTGGGCAAAGATTGGCGGAATATCCCCGGTACTGCCGAGATCAATACTGCCAACGTTTAACGCTTCCAACATTTGCGGACCCGCGGGGAACTCCACCCAGGAGATTTTTGATTGCGGATAGCGTTTTTCCAGTAACTGGTGGCTTTTTGCCAGTACCATACCAATACTGCCTTTCTGATAGCCTATACGTAACGCTTCAGGCGAGGATTCTGCAGCAACCGCAATCGTAGAGACGCTAAGTAAACCCGCCAGCACCAGTTTAATGATCTTACGCATGGGCATTACCTCGCAGAGACAGTAGGTCAGGAACCTGAACATCGCGGCGGTGCAACGCCTGCCAGAAAGTTTCTAGCGCGGTATCAAGACGAGTTTGCAGATTTGGCGTGAACTGGGGTTTGTGGTGGTAATCAATTACTTGCGAGTCATCGGCAAACACGCCGTGCAGGATCTCCTGGGCTTTCAGCGTACTTAAAACTGGCTTAAGGGCATAATCGACCGCCAGCAGATGGGCCACGGTGCCGCCTGTCGCCAGCGGCAGCACCACTTTGCCTTGCAACGCACGTTCTGGCAGCAGGTCGAGCAGGGTTTTCAGTGCACCGGAATAGGCGGCTTTATACACAGGCGTGGCGACAATCAGCCCATCGGCCTGTTGCAGCTGTTCGGTGAAGGTCTTGAGTGCCGGACTATCGAAACGAGCATAAAGCAGATCTTCCGGGACGAAGTTTTGCAAATTCCAGTGATAAACCTCTACATCCAGGCCATTTAGTTTTTCCCGCGCATATTCCAGCAAGGAGCTGGAGCGAGAAGGAAAGCGAGAACTACCCGCCAGGGTGATGACACGCATACTCTCTCCTTATAACCAATTGTTCTTGTTTTGTTAATATTGATAACAATTCGGTCAGTCTGACAGAGGGCGTCCGCGAGTCGAAATGATTTATCTGAGGAAGAAAAGCCAAAAAAAGCATAAAAAAAGCGCAATAAGAAAACGTTTGCTATTTTTTGCCGCAGGTCAATTCCCTTTTGGTCCGAACTCGCACATAATACGCCCCCGGTTTGCACACCGGGAATCCAGGAGAGTTCATGTACTACCCCTTCGTTCGTAAAGCCCTTTTCCAGCTCGATCCAGAGCGCGCTCATGAGTTTACTTTTCAGCAATTACGCCGTATTACCGGAACGCCGTTTGAAGCACTGGTGCGGCAGAAAGTGCCTGCGAAACCTGTTAACTGCATGGGCCTGACGTTTAAAAATCCGCTTGGTCTGGCAGCCGGTCTTGATAAAGACGGGGAGTGCATTGACGCGTTAGGCGCGATGGGATTTGGATCGATCGAGATCGGTACCGTCACGCCACGTCCACAGCCAGGTAATGACAAGCCGCGTCTCTTTCGTCTGGTAGATGCCGAAGGTTTGATCAACCGTATGGGCTTTAATAATCTTGGCGTTGATAACCTCGTAGAGAACGTAAAAAAGGCCCATTATGACGGCGTCCTGGGTATTAACATCGGCAAAAATAAAGATACGCCAGTGGAGCAGGGCAAAGATGACTATCTGATTTGTATGGAAAAAATCTATGCCTATGCGGGATATATCGCCATCAATATTTCATCGCCGAATACCCCAGGATTACGCACGCTGCAATATGGTGAAGCGCTGGATGATCTCTTAACCGCGATTAAAAATAAGCAAAATGATTTGCAAGCGATGCACCATAAATATGTGCCGATCGCAGTGAAGATCGCGCCGGATCTTTCTGAAGAAGAATTGATCCAGGTTGCCGATAGTTTAGTTCGCCATAATATTGATGGCGTTATTGCAACCAATACCACACTCGATCGTTCTCTTGTTCAGGGAATGAAAAATTGCGATCAAACCGGTGGCTTAAGTGGTCGTCCGCTTCAGTTAAAAAGCACCGAAATTATTCGCCGCTTGTCACTGGAATTAAACGGTCGCTTACCGATCATCGGTGTTGGCGGCATCGACTCGGTTATCGCTGCGCGTGAAAAGATTGCTGCGGGTGCCTCACTGGTGCAAATTTATTCTGGTTTTATTTTTAAAGGTCCGCCGCTGATTAAAGAAATCGTTACCCATATCTAATTATTTCTTCGAATTCCTCTTTATAAGATAATCAGGGCTTTATTTTCAGCCCTGGTTGTTTTATATTCATCGCTGTTGCTTATTTAGACATTTTGTACTTTTATTGTTGAGGTTATTAAGCGAAGCGACAATGGATTGTGTTGCTGCGGTTTTATAGGGTAGGGGAGAGGCAGATGCGAATTAAACCAGACGATAACTGGCGTTGGTATTACGATGAAGAGCACGATCGAATGATGCTCGATTTAGCCAATGGTATGCTATTTCGCTCACGTTTTGCGCGCAAGATGTTGACTCCAGATGCCTTTTCTCCCGCAGGCTTTTGCGTTGACGACGCCGCGCTCTATTTCTCTTTTGAAGAAAAGTGCCGCGATTTTAATTTATCTAAAGAACAAAAAGCCGAACTGGTGCTGAATGCACTGGTAGCAATTCGCTATCTCAAACCGCAAATGCCGAAAAGCTGGCATTTTGTTTCCCATGGTGAAATGTGGGTGCCCATGCCGGGCGATGCGGCCTGCGTTTGGTTGAGCGATACTCACGAGCAGGTCAATTTGCTGGTCGTTGAATCTGGCGAAAATGCCGCACTATGCCTGCTGGCACAACCCTGCGTTGTTATTGCGGGTCGCGCGATGCAGTTGGGCGACGCCATTAAAATCATGAACGACAGGCTGAAACCGCAGGTTAATGTTGACAGCTTCAGCCTCGAACAGGCAGTCTAACGCGCCAACTTAAGTGCAGTCTTCGGTACACAGCTACAGCAAAGAATGGTGCCATCATCGCCCATTGCTGATTTTTTCAGCGGCGTGACTTCGCCTTCTAAAAGCTGAACACGGCAACTTCCACAAATGCCCGCGCGGCAAGAATAAGGGATACGAATTCCCTGATTTTCTAATTGCTCCAGCAACACCTGTTGGTTATTTCCACGAAATGCCTGTCCCTGCCAGTCAATATCTACATTTGCGTCCGGTTGTTGCGTGATGTTGGCGGTATCATCAGCGGCAGCTGCGCCGTAAATTTTTGCCGGAGCCGTTGCCAGAATTTCCACCTCATCGCCAACGCGAATCACGCCGCTATTACGGGCAATTAAATTCTGACCAAAATCGACATCGCCGTTATCCTGGGCAGTGCGGAAAGATTGCAATGTTTTTAATGGTTCGCCTGCCGGATGTTTTTGCCCTTTTTCTGGGCTGACGGTGGTGAAAATACAGCGGCTACAAGGTTTAACCACATCAAACACCACATCACCAATGCGAATCACTTTCCAGCGATCTTCTTCCCAGGCTGACGCGCCGGAAACCACCAGATTGGGGCGGAATTGCTCCATTTTTACACTGGCCGGACAACGTTGTTGGAGATCACGTAACGAGGCTTCGTTAGCAAGAAGGTAAGGATAGCCATCAGCAAATGACAGAGGTACAGTGTTGTGGCGTTTCACGCGCCGGGTCATTTGTGGCCCCACCCAGCGTAATTGCACTTCGCGGGAGAAAAATCCACTTAGCCATTTGTTGATCGCGTCTGGCGCAATTCGCGCGGTAAAATGTGTGCCCCAAACTTCGGTTGGTGCGTCTTGTGTGGCGAAATCAGCAAAACGAACATATGCGCTACTGCCATCTGGTGCGGTGAGATGCAAGCCATCATGCACAGGTGAAGGAGTAAACCGTACCATCTGGGGAAACTGGCGAGCGGTAATAAACGTACCGTCAGGTTCCGTGATCATAAAGATGCGATCGAAGGCCAGACCACTGACATCTGCCAGAGCATGTGTAAGACCAATGCCGCGCATCGATTTAACAGGATGAATAAAAAGCCGGATTAATGTCGCCACGGTGCGGTCCTCAAATGAAAATAAGCCCTCAACTTTATGACATGACGCGCTTATTAGCTATAATGCGCAACAATTTTCTTAGAGTAAAAGTGACGATATGAATTCTCTGTTTGCCAGTACGGCCCGTGGGCTGGAAGAGCTGTTAAAAACTGAACTGGAAAACCTGGGGGCCGTTGAATGCCAGGTGGTTCAGGGTGGGGTCCATTTCAAGGGCGACACACGGCTTGTTTACCAGAGCCTGATGTGGAGCCGCCTGGCCTCGCGTATTATGTTGCCGCTGGGCGAGTGTAAGGTTTACAGCGATTTAGACCTCTATCTCGGTGTTCAGGCGATCAACTGGACAGAGATGTTTAATCCTGGCGCGACCTTCGCTGTCCATTTCAGTGGTTTAAATGACACCATTCGCAACAGCCAGTACGGCGCGATGAAAGTGAAAGACGCGATCGTCGATGCTTTCACGCGGAAAAATCTGCCACGTCCCAATGTTGATCGCGATGCGCCGGATATTCGCGTTAACGTCTGGCTGCATAAAGAAACCGCCAATATCGCCCTTGATCTCAGTGGTGATGGCTTGCATCTGCGTGGCTATCGTGATCGTGCTGGTATTGCACCGATCAAAGAAACCCTGGCAGCCGCGATTGTGATACGATCCGGCTGGCAGCCAGGAACACCACTGCTCGATCCAATGTGTGGTTCTGGTACGTTGCTGATTGAAGCAGCGATGCTGGCGACCGACCGCGCACCGGGCTTGCACCGTGGCCGTTGGGGCTTTAGCGGCTGGGCGCAGCATGATGAAGCTATCTGGCAGGAAGTGAAAGCGGAAGCGCAAAATCGTGCCCGTAAAGGCCTGGCGGAGTATAGCTCCCATTTCTACGGTTCGGACAGTGACGCACGTGTGATTCAACGTGCGCGCACTAACGCCCGTCTTGCGGGGATTGGTGAACTGATCACCTTTGAGGTGAAAGATGTCGCGCAACTGACCAATCCGCTGCCGAAAGGGCCGTACGGCACAGTGTTGAGCAACCCGCCATACGGGGAACGTCTGGACAGCGAACCGGCGCTGATTGCGCTGCATAGCCTGCTGGGTCGGATCATGAAAAACCAGTTTGGTGGCTGGAATCTCTCTTTGTTTAGTGCCTCGCCGGATCTGCTAAGCTGCTTGCAGCTGCGTGCAGACAAACAGTACAAGGCGAAAAACGGCCCGCTGGACTGCGTACAGAAAAATTACCACGTTGCCGAAAGCACTCCAGACAGCAAACCGGCGATGGTAGCGGAAGACTACACCAACCGCCTGCGTAAGAACCTCAAAAAATTCGAGAAGTGGGCTCGCCAGGAAGGGATTGAATGTTACCGCCTGTATGACGCCGATCTGCCAGAATATAACGTTGCCGTTGACCGTTATGCCGACTGGGTGGTGGTGCAGGAGTATGCGCCGCCAAAAACTATTGATGCTCACAAAGCGCGTCAGCGTCTGTTCGATATTATCGCTGCAACCATTTCGGTACTGGGGATTGCGCCAAACAAACTGGTGCTGAAAACCCGTGAACGCCAGAAGGGCAAAAACCAATACCAGAAACTGGGCGAGAAGGGCGAGTTTCTTGAAGTTACCGAATATAACGCTCACTTGTGGGTGAACCTGACGGATTATCTCGATACTGGTCTGTTCCTCGATCACCGCATCGCCCGTCGTATGCTCGGTCAGATGAGCAAAGGCAAAGATTTCCTCAACCTGTTCTCTTATACCGGCAGCGCCACCGTGCATGCGGGATTAGGCGGTGCACGCAGCACCACCACCGTGGATATGTCGCGTACTTATCTGGAATGGGCAGAACGCAACCTGCGTCTGAATGGCCTGACCGGGCGTGCGCATCGCCTGATTCAGGCCGATTGCCTGGCGTGGCTGCGTGAGGCAAATGAACAGTTCGATCTGATCTTTATCGATCCGCCAACCTTCTCTAACTCAAAACGAATGGAAGATGCGTTTGATGTTCAGCGCGATCATCTGGCGCTGATGAAAGATTTGAAACGTCTGCTGCGTGCAGGTGGGACGATCATGTTCTCGAACAACAAACGTGGCTTCCGTATGGATCTCGACGGCCTGGCAAAACTGGGACTGAAAGCACAAGAAATTACGCAAAAAACGCTCTCCCAGGATTTCGCCCGTAACCGCCAGATCCACAACTGCTGGCTGATTACCGCAGCCTGAAAGGAATAGTAATGTCATTAATCAGTATGCATGGCGCATGGCTGTCGTTCAGCGACGCGCCGCTTCTCGATAACGCAGAACTGCATATCGAAGATAACGAACGTGTTTGTCTGGTGGGCCGCAACGGCGCAGGCAAATCGACGTTAATGAAAATCCTCAACCGTGAACAAGGGCTGGATGACGGTCGCATTATTTACGAGCAAGATTTGATTGTAGCGCGTCTGCAACAGGATCCGCCGCGTAACGTTGAGGGTAGCGTTTATGATTTCGTTGCCGAAGGCATTGAAGAACAAGCGGAATATCTGAAACGCTATCACGATATTTCGCGCCTGGTGATGAACGACCCGAGCGAGAAAAATCTCAACGAACTGGCGAAGGTTCAGGAACAGCTGGATCACCACAACCTGTGGCAGCTGGAAAACCGCATCAACGAAGTGCTGGCGCAACTGGGGTTAGATCCTAACGTTGCGCTGTCGTCGCTTTCCGGCGGCTGGTTGCGTAAAGCGGCATTAGGACGCGCGCTGGTGAGCAATCCGCGCGTATTGCTGCTCGACGAACCGACTAACCACCTGGATATCGAAACCATCGACTGGCTGGAAGGATTCCTTAAAACCTTCAATGGGACGATTATTTTCATCTCCCACGACCGTTCGTTTATCCGCAATATGGCGACGCGTATTGTTGATCTCGATCGCGGCAAACTTGTGACCTATCCAGGGAATTACGACCAGTACCTTCTGGAAAAAGAAGAAGCCCTGCGCGTGGAAGAACTACAAAATGCCGAGTTCGATCGCAAACTGGCGCAGGAAGAAGTGTGGATCCGTCAGGGGATCAAAGCACGCCGTACCCGTAATGAAGGCCGCGTACGCGCCCTGAAAGCAATGCGTCGCGAGCGTGGCGAACGTCGCGAAGTGATGGGTACCGCAAAAATGCAGGTGGAAGAAGCCAGCCGCTCCGGTAAGATCGTTTTCGAAATGGAAGACGTTTGCTACCAGGTTGACGGTAAGCAACTGGTGAAAGATTTTTCTGCCCAGGTTCTACGCGGCGACAAAATTGCCCTGATTGGTCCGAATGGGTGCGGCAAAACCACGCTGCTGAAACTGATGCTCGGTCAGCTTCAAGCAGACAGCGGGCGTATTCACGTTGGCACCAAACTGGAAGTGGCTTATTTCGATCAGC
>ENA-UOJP01002643-UOJP01002643.1-human-gut-metagenome-genome-assembly--contig:-C102-NODE-2643-length-12899-cov-5.574042_pt1 | contig 12899 bp, 18 predicted proteins | sample MGYA00242353_ERZ723900 | MGnify/ENA metagenome assembly ERZ723900
ATTAAAAATACACTTGCAATTTACATGACACCATGTTATAATAAAGACAGTTAAAGGAAAGCCCTTTAACTACTACCACAAACAATTTAATATAAGAAAGAACGAGGTAATTGAAATGAAGCAACTAACAAATTATCAAAGAGTCAGCAACTATCTTGTAAAGGTTTTTAAGGCAGTAAATGAAGAGTATTTTGAGAATGAACTTGAGATACCTACCATAACAATTCAGTCAACTGTCGGAGCGTATGGACATGTATCTGTTAGCAAGCTATGGAGCAATGGAGATATTGCAACACACGAGTTGAACCTATCGGGCGATTATCTGAACCGACCAATAGAAAACGTAGTAGCAACGTTAATCCATGAAGCGTGTCACTTATACGCCATGCAAAAAGGAATCAAAGATACATCAAACAGAGGTGTATATCATAACAAGCGTTTTAAAGCATTAGCAGAAGAAAGAGGCTTACACATTGAACGTCATCCACGATACGGATGGACACTCACAGAACCAACAGAAGAAACACTTGACTTTTGTATCTCACATGATTTTGAAGATATTTTAATTTTTAGAAAATCTTTTGGAAGTATCGCACCAGTTGGCGGATCAAAAAGCGGAAACGGAGCAGAAGCACCAAAGAAGATAAGAAAGCCAAGTAGTACACGAAAATACATATGTCCTTGTTGTGGGAACTCATTTAGAGCAACGAAAAATATAAATGTGCTATGCATGGATTGTAACGAACAATTCGTACTCGCCGAATAGATTCCCCACATGTGAGGAAAGAAAAGAGGTATCCCCATTAAGTTGGGGAACTTCTTTTTTTATTACATATATAAGTGGGGCTATATTACATTTTCGATTATTGGAAATCTAAGAAAAACGCCTTAACGTGATACACGAACGTGAGGAGTCTATTTTTCATTATCGACTCGACACAACATTATTATCATGTTATAATGATATTAAAGAAACAATATTATAATAATAAAATAACCTTATTAAAATATGATAAAAAGGAGAGTGAAAACATGGCAATTACAATCTCAATTGCTTTGCAAAAGGGCGGAGTCGGAAAGACAACAACAGCCCTTGCATTAGCTTCTACATTAGGATTCAAAAAGAAAAAAGTCTTGCTGATCGACATGGATGGACAACGTGACAGCACATACGCCAGTGGCATTGATACCATTGAAAAGAGTATAACAGACGTACTGGGAGAAACGTGTACAGTGCCAGAAGCCACGATCAAGTGTAAATACTATGATTTACTAGGGGCGGATGAATTTTTGCCGAACGTTGAACTATCTAACGACGTAGAAAGCACCCTTTTAAAAACCGTATTAAAACCTTATAAAAACCTTTATGATTACATAATCATTGATACTCCGCCAGCATTAGGCAATCTCAGTTATATGAGTCTTGTCGCAAGTGATTATGTAGTGATACCAACAGAGCCAAGACCTTTTGCGTTAAAAGGCTTAGGAACATTAAATAATACGATCCAGAGCATCAAAGAATCATTGAATCCTGATCTTAAGGTGCTAGGTATCTTGTTGATCAAGTACCATAACAGAACAATCCTAAACAGAGACATTAAAGACATGATCGAGGATACAGCACATGACATGAATACATCTGTATTCAATGCTACAATCAGAGAGGGAGTTGCTGTGCCAGAAGCAGAAACTATGAGAATACCATTAATTGACTACGCCAAGAATAGCAAGCCGAACATAGATTATAAGGCTTTTACAACAGAATTATTGAAGAAAGTAGAGGGATAAGACGATGGCAAAAAAGGGCTTTAAAGCAGAAAATCCAAATAAAAGAATCGCTGAAAGAACAGCAACAGAAGAAACGAAAACACCTGAACCAATCAAAGAAACTGAAAAGGCAGCAGTCGAAGATACAGAACTACCAAAGAAAGAACCAGGAAAGCGAGGCAGACCGAAAGTATCTAATAAAAAGAAACAATATACCTTAACAATGAATCCTGATCTCTACAAGACATTATCAGAATTAGCAAAAGAAAATTACAAGAGTTTTTCGCAATTAGTCACAGATGCTTGTATTGAGTACATAAAAAAGCAGTAGTTATTTACTATTTTAAAAGTGATATTTTAACTTTTTTATAACCTTATTTTATTATTGCTTTATTAAGAGGACGTATGAAAAAAGAAAAATTGATATTGTGTCACATGATCGATAAGTACATCGACTGGAATGAAAAATTCATTGTAGTGACTCAGAAGAAAAACAGAACTATCAAAGTGCTATTCGTAGGTACATTAGCAGATTGGATCGGTAGCAGTACAGCATACCAGTATGAGATGATGCCAATCCGATCATTTAGGCAAAGAAAAGACCGTATGCCAATTGTCGAAGTATAAGACTGGATTTTTAAACTATTCCAATACAGATACAAACATGATATAATTACTACGTTGTCGCATCCCACTCTGGCAACAGAAAGGGGGTCATGGCTTGAGTAGTACATTGTTATCATTTATTATGTCTGTATTGGCTAGTGTAGTCGCCTACTACCTATGCAAATGGTTAGACAGACATAAATAGCGATCAACCTAACCGTGGATCTTGTCCCATTATAGACAAGAAAAGCCCCCAGTATTCGCAGTACTGAGGGTTTTCTTTTTGTGTCATGACTTGACACTGTTATCATTTTGCCTATTGGCATTATATCATATGAATTCGGAAAGTACAATATGCATCATTCCCAAAAATACCAGTTATTTCCTCATGTTTTAAAGAACCATATACAAAATTATAAAATCCTAGTTTTATTACCCTTTTGGGCAGATTAACAGATGCAAGAAATCCTTTATTTATAAGGGTTTTTTGCTATTTTTTTACCGTTTTTACTGCATTATTTTAACTTTACATAAAACTGAAATTTTATTACACAACACGAAAACGCAGTAAATATAAGGTTTTTCGCACATTCGTATGCCATATTTTTGTGTTTTATCTGCCCAAGGGAGCAGTTGTTGAGTCCTGATCGAGTGCTAAATAAGGGAGCATCTGCGAGAATCTATATACCATAGTTGCTTAGTTTTGTAGCATGAAATTAACTAAAAATGCACTTTTATTATTTAGGCGGAGAATTTGTTGCTTAAAAAATAAAAATGGATTTATGACCTGTAGAGTGCGATTTTTCATAGGGCTGAATGAGAGTTTTAGGTATGGCATATCATGCTATACCCTATAGCACCACGTACCATACCCTATGGCATACTGTGCTATACCGTATGGCACCACGTGCCACCTAACTATACCCATCTAACTATATACAATGAACTATATCCATCTATCTATCATAGGACAGAATGAAAGAGTAAAATTATCATTTGTAAACATTGATATAAAAGGGAAGTTAGTGTATAATGTTATTTGAATAAATGAAAGGAGATTTGTATGGAACCTGGAAAGAAAAGAATGAATATCGTAATTGACGATGAACTACATAGATTGTTAAAAATTGAAGTAGCAAAAGAAAGTACAACGATTGCGAAATTTGTCGCTGAAGCAATTAAAGAAAAAATCGAGCGTAGCAACAAGGAGTAATAGCGAATGGAAGATAACGAAAAAGTAGTTGTCGAAACCAAGAGCGATCAGAGATTATTTACAATGGTGTATCATGATTTTTTAACGAGTAAGTTATTGAACTATTATGAAAAAATAATATTTATCATGTTAAAAAAACATGCAGACAGTAAAACACATGAAGCATACCCTAGTCTAGCAACAATCAGTAAAGAAACTGGAATCAGCAAGAGAAAAGTGCAGAATTGCTTAAATCACATGGAAGAACTGAAAGTCATTAAAAGGAAAAGACGAAAAACCGATAATGGCGATTATACCAGTAATCTATATACATTGCATGATTATGCTAAATTATGGAAAGATGGAGTTTTGCCAAAAGAATCAGAACCAGATGATAAACAACGATTGCTTGAGCAGATCGAACAAGAATATGTAATGATAAATAAAAAAGACCTTGCAAAAACCTCGACCAAAAAGTATTTGCAAAGCCTCTTAGAATCTAATAATATACCTACAGATAATAATACCGAAAACCAAGAAAAAAGTCAAGAAGCACAAGAACGCTATCCAGAACAATGGATCATAGATTTTTATAATCTAAACGAATTGAAAGCAGAGAATCCAACAAAGGCAGCAGTCATTGATACAGTCGCAAACATACTGTATACAATCCTGAACTCAACGAAAGAAACGATCAGAGTAAATGGCGAGGACAAGCCCACAATGGCAGTAGTAGGACGTATGCTTAAATTGAATCAAGAAACGATAATGTATGCGATCGATCAATTCATAAAACAAACAGACAAGATAAAGAATCCAAAGGCATACATGATTACTTGCCTATATAACGCCCAGGAACAGTATGAATTGGCATTGCATAATCAAGTGTCACACGATCTGGCACATTATGAGGATTAGCACTCGAAAGGAGCGAACCTATGAAAAAAGAAACAGGAGATACAGTTAGATTCGAGGACGTAGCAGAAATCGGTGCAGTGATCAGAACGTTAGAATCTGCACAAGAGCAATCAGAAGAATCAAAAGAACTTGTTAGATTGTTAGATCAGATGCTTATGAATTGGTAGTAATCGAATAAGGCAGCAGCCGTAAGACATCAGCAGAAATGTTGGTGTCTTTTTTTGCATTTTTTTAAATTATACGTGCATTTTTAAAAATATGCTTATGTGCAGATTTCACAAAAATAAAAAATTTTTAGGCAGTCACAAAGAATATGTAAATAACTGGGCGTTGCCTAACGCACGTAAATGCCATTTAAATGGATTGTGTAATTTAGGGTATTAAGACATTGAAACAAGCCATAAAAATGAAAATTCGTGTCAAAAATCTCAATAAAACGCACGAGAACGTACTGTTAGAATTTCGAGATGCGAAAACGTCTTTGTGCAATATTTTGCAGTAAAATTTAGACACCTTTACATATAATTTCATGGTGCTATAATGTGAACATCGGTTAATTGAGAATCGAAAAAAATAAAAAACTTACTGGAATATCGCTGACTTGCAGGGTATGATAGTTATTTAGGATAACTTGTAAAAGTTTATCTGGTAAATCCGAAAGCACCTTGTTATATCAAAGATGAGGGAAAAAGTTGGTTGATTTGATTGAATAAATTGATCAAACGTTACACACTAGATATATAAGGACAGAAAAATCTGATCTGCACGTTGCTTTTTAAAGATCGAATGGATACACTAAAGAACATAAATGGTGTTTACATTTTGATGCAAGCATGTATGAAATGAAAAACATTAAATGTCTTTTTGCGTTTTGTCGTAAAAATGCGAATACTAAATAATATAAGGGGGTTGCGTATTCATGACGTGATTTGTACACTAAAAAATAAAATCGAAGTTGTTTTTGTTCCCAGATCAGGGGATTATTAATAATATAGAGAATTGAAAGAAAGGAAGATGCGGAAAAAAGAAACTATGAATACAGCCTTGCATTTTCGGGCTAGAATGGAAAGAAATATAACATATCGAAACACTCATGTTTCAACTTAAAGAGCGTCTGCATAATATAGATACAAGAGCAGAACGCAAGCGGAATCTAACAAGAGGAATTGATCTATCCTCTTTATATCCCAAATTTGATGACTATTTTTGATGAGAAAACAGAATAAAGAAAATTGATACAATTATGTTGTGTCTGGTTTTTTGTTACCTTTTTTGCCTTTTGCTGAGCGTTTGAAACCATGGGCGAGCATTGAGCAAAGTGCAAAATGTACCAACTGACAACAGAAGATACATTATAAAAAGGAGAGAAAGCGAATTTGACGAATCAAGTTAGCCAGGGAACCTTGATTGAGCGTATCGGAATTGATAAGAGCGTTATAACAGGGTTCACATTGCGAAATATTGATGATGACTTATTTGAGAAAAAACAGAAAGAAGTAAAGGGTACTATGTACTACGTCCCAAGTGTTTGGTCTGATCTGAAGATTAAAGACGGACGAAGAATTGGCGAACTGCGGATAGACGATAAAGACATCGGCAATTTGTATATGAAAAGTACAGGCGATGGATCATCTGGAGAGATCAGGACGATCGCAACGCTGAACGTTTTCACGGAAACGAAAAACAATTTCCAGAATATGAATTGCCTTGAATATCAGCAGAGAATTGTTAGGATATTCAACAAATTGCGTGACGAATATGGAGTCGACATTGATGGTTATTTGCCTGATCTAAAGATCAACATGATTGAATTCAACGCCACATTTTGGATCAAGTACAAATATCACGAATACGGACAAGTATTATCTTTAATGGAGCGAATACTACCAGAAAGATATGCCACAGGAACGCAGAATCACAGGCGTATAAAGGTAGGCGTTTACAACAGCCATTATGTGCGGAACTTTGCAAAGACTACATATGAAGAGTATCTCAGAGATAAGGAAAGAGAACCTTTATCAATGAAAGAAACTGTATACTGTGGCAATAACAAGAGTACACAAGTGAAGATATACCCGAAATTGCAGCAGCTAAGAGATACGGCAGCAGTCGATGAGGCAGACATGCCAAAATGTGATGCTATGCGTATTGAGTATACAATCAAAGACTCAAGAATCTTGAAATCTGAATGTAATTTTAACGATGATCGTGTCGTTGCATTGACAGATGAAAAGATTGCGAAGTTTTTCAAGAAGAATTTTAAACGTGATTTTGTCGATCAGTTTAATGGATGGAAACGTTGGAACCATAACGAATTGCTTGAAAAAGTGGATTATCATAGAAAGAATTCGGATAAATGGACAGCGAACTTCATTAGAGATTCAAGGAAGTACGTCCAGGAGCAGAACGGAACACCTCTTTTGTTCGATATTGAGGATGTACGATCAGTCTTGAAAGAGTTAGAGCATAGCCCCAAAAAAGGCAATAAGAAATTTACCAGATTCAGAAAGAGCCTTGAATATGAGACTGATCTAGTTGGCAACAACGCAAAAGCGAAAGAAATACTTGAAAAAGTAATGAATATGTAAAAGAAGTAAAAACTCAGGAAGAAGTGCCAAGGATACCCTTTTAAGGGGTACACCTAAGAGGCATTTGACAGCGTGAAAGTCGTGATAGTGACACCCAAAAACGCTGATCGTCTTGAATCATTTTTCGGCATTAACATAGTGAAAGGCTAACCGATACTTCCTTTTACATATATAAATCAAGTGGACATACCAAGTGAACCTTGACAATCAAATAGTAAACACGACATATAACACTGTTTTATCATATGCGTTAATCCTTTAAAGATGTTTAGGCAGTTAGATCATCCAAGAGATCAGCCGATTAACACACAAAGAAAAGGATAAAATCGAATGGAAAAACAAAACGTAAACAAAAAGATTAAAACAGATTTAGAAAATTTAGTCGAGCAAAAAGGACAGATTGAACGCAGAATCAAAAGCCGAAAATTAGCGAATTACAAGGTCGAACAAGTAGGCGGATACATTGCAGATGATGAGGTATTCGTGCCACAGTTTAAGTATCCAAATTACTACGTAAGTAATTATGGAAGAATCATATCATGCCAGCGTGAAAACGTGAAATTGATAAAGATTCAGAACAAGAACAAAGGCGATGGAACGAAATATAAATACTACTGCCCTTGTAAAAAGAGAAAGAAAAAGAAGCAGAAAGTATCAATCCACAGATCAGTAGCACAATTATTCTGCCCGAACCTTTTTAAAGATGTACGAGATAAAAAGGGAAGTCCGATACCTTTAGACATACATCATTTAAATCATAATGAGCAAGATAACAGAGCAGAAAATCTGATCTGGTTGCCGAAGTATTTACATAGGCATTGTCATGACATTGGCAAGTTTGGTATTTTTCGCACCAAGAATGCTAGAAATCTGCATCCTTTAGAGATCGTTGCACAAACTGGACTTGATCTAAAAGACATTATCCTTGCGAAGAGACAAGAGCCAGTCAAAAAGGTCGGTAAATGGTCAGTTTACGATGTGCAAGGGCATCTGATTGCCTTAGAACTTCTAAATGAATCTGATAAAAAATCAGCTTAATCTTTTGTTGTTGTTTTGGTTTTTGCGATAGATTTTTATTAATTCTTTTGACGTTGATCATAATTTGAAACTCCTTTAGGGCAGATGCAGCGAAAACGTGTCTGCCCAAATATTAAAATTAAAAACTACACCGTAAACATAAACCAAACCAAACCAAGAAAAGAGGAACAAAACATGAAAAATAAATACTTATTCGATACAACCAAAGAAGAACTTTTAAAAAATACTGAACTTGACACCGCAGAAGCCAAGAAAATACCAGAATCTCAGATAAACACGTACAGCGAAGCCTTGACAATGTATCAGAAGATCATGGATCAGCGAAATGACACGGCAGAATATAAGAAAATGCTAAATGAATTTATTATGAATCTATACGAAACCAAGGATAATCCGGACTTACACCCAGAGGTCAAGAAGATGTACCGCAAACTCTATCATGCTATCGCATACCAGGAAGATGGAATCATAAAGATGAATGATAGTGCAGACGTTATCAAGCAGATCTACAGTGATCTTGCTACGATCTTTGGATATACAGAAGAACAGGCAGAAGCATTAAAGGAGAGATTGGCGTAAATGAAGAAAAAAGTAAAGACATTTAGTAATAGAAGTTGGATTGCGTTGTAATTTCGCTTGTGAACACTGTTATCAGGGAGAATCACGAGATATATCTATTACCGCAGATGTAGTTGAAGCGTTATGTGATAGTGTATATCAGATTGATGAATTACATTTAGCTGGCGGAGAACCAATGCTATATATTAATGAACTGCGAATGATTTTGAAGATTTTCAAAAAGAGGCGGATCAGAGTTAATTACTTAGGTATCACAACGAATATGTCCATGCGGTCACAGGAGTTCGCAGATGTATATAATGAATGGGCTGATTACATAACACGACCAGATGAATCAGGACTTGAAGTGTCTATTGATCCATTTCATTTAGAGTTTATTACAAGAGAGAAAATTAATCAGAACATTGCATTTTATCGTGAAAAATGCCCACAATTAAAACAAAAACATAATATAACTGTATTCGATAATACGAATGACAAGGTAATGTATGCAGAGGGACGTATGCAGTCAAAGTCAAAGATTTTACAAATTATACAAAAATATAATTTAGATATAGTCATGGGTCCCCCTAAACATCCGAATACAGGGCATATGATAAAAAACAACAAAAAATGTAAGCCACAAAGAGGTAATGAAACAAATCCTTGTGGTTATAAATGTGTCGAAAATTGTATATATACACCATCAATAGTATTATTTTGTGATGGTTCGTATGCAACTAGTAGTGCAATACCAAGTAAAAAACTGGCAGAGGAGAGAGGATTCATTATTGGAAATGTATTAAAAGATAATTTTTTTGAAACAATAAAACCATTTAATAAGAAATGTAAACAAGTGAGAAACAAATATATATCAGCAACACCAATCTATTTAGATATAAACGGAATTTATAATAAGGTCAATAAAATGGCAAATAAGGCAATAAATTTTGCGGTCATTAGGGATTATGATAATGCAAAGAAGTATAGGCTAGATGCTGAGTGTCATTTGGATACATTAAAAAATTTGTCAACATATGGATATCTCATAGATCCTAAAAACGAAAAAGTAATGAATAAAACATTTAAAAGTCTATCAGAAAAAGAAAAATCAGAATTGAAAAATGACCCTATTTTTGGCAATATAATGACCAGAGAAGAACGTCAAAAAGCATGGAAAAGAATGACTGATACATATAATGTATTGAGTGAGATTGAAAAGAAGATTGAACAAATGGAAGAAGATTAAAAATAAAGACGTACCAGAGATACAGAATCTTTGCTACGTCTTTTTTGTTTATTGCAAAAAGGCAGCAGTTGTGATACTATAAATCTATCAAAATAAAATATAAACTAATATTAAAATACACTTTGTAAAATTTCCAGAAAGGGGCTATGATATATGATAAAGCAGATGATCACAAATACATTAACCAGTAAAGCAACCGCAGAATCGCAAGAAGTAATCCGTCTGAGATGGCAAAAAGCAATGTTAGAACGTGCGATCGCAGAAAAGAAGAGGCTGAAAGATGCTGAAATGATGAAATAAGATGCCATATGCACGTGCCAGAGGTCATTTTTTCCATCGAGTCGAAGCGACATTACAAAATCCAGTATTATTGAGGACTACGAAACACCTTGATTTTACTGGATTTTTTGCGTTTTACGTTTTTTCCAATGTCTCAGATTTTCCAAAATTAGTATCAAAAATCCTTATTTTTCCTAGAGTTTGTCGAAACACGTTTTTATTTTGCTTATTTTTCCTCAATAATTTCATATTTCCTACTAAATTACTAGGTTTTTATCGTTTTTGACGACTGCACGTTTTTATAATATTACAATATTTTCCAATGTAAAAAATGTAGCAATTTACTTAGGTTTTGACAATTTGCAAAACGTTTCCCGACGACACCTCCGAAGACATGTTTTTTGCATCGGTGCCACTGGCGAGGCGAGAGTACACTTGTCTATGATATTTTCCATCTGAAAGAGGCATATAAGAAAGGGGAAACAAAAAAGTTATAAAAGTGCTTGATTTTTTACATGACACCATGTTAAAATAAGGGTAACAGAAGAAATCAACGTTTGTTACAATACTTTTTTGGAAGAAAGGGGAGCGAATTATGGCAGTTTATGGATATTGCAGAATCTCAAGAAAAACGCAGAATATACAGCGACAAGTAAGGAATATACTTAGTGCATTTCCAACATCTGAAATGTACCTAGAAGCATTTACTGGAACAAAATTTTTTGGAAGAAAGGAATTCGATAAGATATTAAAAAAGGTTAAACCAAAAGACACGATTGTGTTTGATGAGGTGTCTCGAATGAGTCGTAACGCAGAAGAGGGCGTTGCACAGTATTTCGAATTATTTGATATGGGCGTTGATCTTATCTTTTTAAAAGAACGCTACATTGATACAGCGGTATACAGAAAAGCAATAGAAGAATCCATTTCAAGCACAGGAAACGAAATAGCAGACATTTATATCGAAGCTACTAACAGAGTCATTCGATTACTTGCAAAACAACAGATTATTAAAGCATTCGAACAGGCACAAAAAGAAGTTGACTTTTTACACGAAAGAACGAAAGAGGGCGTACAGACGGCAAGAGATAATGGAAAACAAATTGGAATCCTAAAAGGACAAAAGCTAGTCACGAAGAAATCTATTGAAGCGAAAGAGGTCATTAAGAAACATAACATTGCATTTGGCGGATCATTAAATAACGAAGAAACATGGAAACTTGCAGGAATCAGCAAAGTAACGTTTTATAAGTATAAGAAACAGCTCGAAGCCGAACGACTGCAAGAAATGAAAGCAGATCAACAGAATCAGAAACAAAAAAAAGAAGCCTCATAAATTGGGGCTTTTCTTTTTGCTTATAAAAAAATAGAGTCGAAGCCCTACCACAGACTGCGACTCTTCATATAAGGTAATTACCAAGCACAGGCGTGCTTAGCACAACTAACTCATATATTATAAACAATTTTCACGTCATTTTCAATTTAATCTTCTTTAATCTTTTCTTCTAATGTCTTACAGATAAACTCATTCATTGATTTATATTGATCTGAATGATCTGCCACATACTTATCAATGGCTTCTTTCAGTCCCCCAGACATACGAACCTTGACAGGTTTTCTCGCTCTCGCCATTGCTTTATCGTACTCTTCTTGCGTTATTGTACCATCTTTTAGATATTTCAATAAGCCCTCGCCAGTATATCTTGCATCTGCGAGCAGTTTCGATTTGTATTGATTACCATGTTTCTTGTTTGGATCTGACGTTATTGCCATGATTCTATGCCTCTCTAATCATCAAATAGGAAAGAATGATCTGCACCGAATGACTCACAGATTAGTTTATCATTCAGTGCAGATGAGGCGTTGCCTTGCCTCTTAAGATACACACTGCCAATGTATATACTTAATTCGATCATCCTTTTTGTATTTATTTTGTTTAGTTGTTAATTTGTGTTTTTGTAGTCATGCAATGAAGCAACGACTAGAGTTCAATTATACACGGAATCAAATCGTCATGCAAGTCTGCATACGCCTTTGCCTCAGCATATGAATTGAAGTTGCGTTCATCTGCAATGAATGTTTCGAAAACATCACATCTTAAGAGAACAACCTTGATAAAAGGTACATCTACTAACATATTAACACCTCTTTTCTTAATGTATGTTAGTCTGTTTATTTGATACAAGCACTAAGGGCTTATGTAGCCCTCAGCACTGTATTAACTTAATTATTGTTGCTACTTGCAAGTGAATCTCATATTACTTGTCTGAGTTGTATACTCATCATAAATATCTGCAAAGTCCTTTTTAAATTGTGTTGAATTGAATCTTTTTGAGATTACCTCACGATATGTTATCTTGCCCTCATCGGTAAGAATCTCATCTAACTCGTTTTCGTCAAGCCACTCAATGGCTTCTTCTTTCAATTCATTGATTTGCTTTTTTAGTTCGTCTTGCATTGCCTGATACTCTTTAATCTCTTTGATTACATCTTTGATATTTGCTGTGTTAGTTGTCTTTTTCATGATAATTACCTCTTTTCGTTTTATTGGTTTGTTGTGTGGTAGTAAGTTAAGTTGTTATCTCTTAACTTGTTTATAGTATAACATGGTGTCATGTATAAGTCAATAGTATTTTGCAATTATTTTAAACTTTTTATAACCTTATTTTATTATTATAATAAAGTATAAATAATATTAAAAATA
>ENA-UOJP01002646-UOJP01002646.1-human-gut-metagenome-genome-assembly--contig:-C102-NODE-2646-length-12883-cov-3.572732_pt1 | contig 12883 bp, 9 predicted proteins | sample MGYA00242353_ERZ723900 | MGnify/ENA metagenome assembly ERZ723900
ACTTGGCACGAAAATCATTCCCACATCGCAGATATGTGCCATCGATAAGGTATCATGAAACGGACCACTTGGCATACGCATATATGTATATCCCCGCTTTTTGCACACATCTTCAATTGTGTCTACGATTGCTTCATTCATCATCTCTGCCTTTGCATCTTTCAGACACTTCTGGGTACTCTCTACATGAAATCTGTCCGAAATTTTCACTGCCGCTTCTTTTATTTCCCGGATTCCCTGTGCCCTGCGCTCCATATCTATATCTCTGATGTCGATCGTATAGTCTACTCTTCCCGGAATCGTATTGATTCCACCCGGATGTACTTTGAGTGTTCCTACTGTTGCCACAAACATATCTCCCAGACGGGATGCTATTTTTTCTACTTCTGCAATATAATTTGCAGCAGCCGTCATTGCATCTTTCCGCATATTCATCGGTGTGCCGCCTGCATGATTTGCCTCCCCCTCAAAGCTTCCTTCAATCCAGTATGGACCTTTGATCCCGGTTACAATCCCTATCTGCCTGCTTTCCTGTTCCAACACAATTCCCTGTTCAATATGAAGTTCAACAAATTTTTCATATTTATCTGCGTGCACTGCCTCTTCCAGTTTTTCCGGATGATATCCGCACTTTTGCATTGCCGCCTCTTCACTGATGCCCTCATTGTCTGTATATTCACTAAGCGGTCGTTCCATTCCAAGACCGGCAATCACCTTACTTCCGACCATACCTGCATTAAATCTGGCACCTTCTTCATCTGTAAAAAGAATTACTTCAAACGGGCTTTTTAATTTTACATGATTTTCTTTCAGGCACTGTGCCACTTCAATCCCTGCTATGCTTCCGAGTAATCCGTCAAATTTTCCTCCATTTCGTACCGTATCGATATGGGAACCTGTTGCGATCACACCATGCAGCTCCTTTTCATTCCAGTTATCCGGATACAGGCGTCCCATAAGATTTCCAGCTGCATCGATTTCTACCTCCAGTCCTGCTTCCAGCATCATCTCTTTTGCCATCATCCGCGCTTTCGTCTCTTTTTCGCCGAACGCCAGACGTGTATAACCGCCTGTCTCATCCCGGCTCATCTCATTGATCCGCTCTATCCTTTCCTTTAATCGCTCCTGCTTGATCTGCATATCTATTACTCCTTTCTACTGTAATTTTCATTCTGCTCCCACTCTCTTTTCTATCTTGATAGTACATCAAATAGCTCTCAAAATCCACGATATTCTTACCAAGATTTTTCTTCCCAGTTCAAAAAATAACAGAAGCACCACACACAGATTACTCTCTGCATTGCGGTGCTCCTGCCTCTTCCTTTATTTAACCTTTTTCAATTTCTCTGGTTATTTTCTATTCGAATGACTGCTCTGTACGGTTGATGATCTCATCCTGAAGCGGTTTGCTTAAGTTACGGAAGAAATCACTGTATCCTGCAACACGCACGATCAGATCTCTGTAATCTTCTGGATGCTTCTGCGCTTCCTGCAGAGTCTTTCTGTCGATAACGTTGAACTGTACATGATGTCCATCCATTGCAAAGTAGCTGCGGATCAGACTTGCCATATTGTCAAGACCTTTCTCTCCTGCTACAACGTCCGGTGTGAACTTCTGATTCAGAAGTGTTCCTGCTGTAGCAAGATGATCCATCTTAGCGCAAGATTTGATAACTGCTGTCGGTCCATTTACATCTGCGGATTTCTCCGGTGAAATACCTTCTGAAACCGGGATATGGGCTTTACGTCCGTTAGCTGTTGCTCCGATCACATCTCCGAAGTAAACATGGCAGGTTGTAGGAAGCATATCAACTCCGTACTTTCCACCTCTCATAGTCGGACGTCCTGTGATCAGATCATGATACAGATAGAATACGTCCTGCATCAGATCATCTGCGTAGTCATCATCGTTACCATATTTTGGTGTCTTGTCATGAACCATACGGTAGATTGCATCGTATCCTTCAAAGTTGTGATCCATTGCTTCGATCAGTTCTTCCATTGTGAAGTTCTTCTTGTCAAATACATTGTATTTAACAGCTGCAATACAGTCTGTAACGGTTCCAATACCAACACCCTGAATGTAGTTCGTGTTGTATCTTGCTCCACCTGCATTGTAATCTTTTGCATTACTGATGCAGTCGTTTGTTACAACAGAAAGACACGGTGCCGGCATATTTTCTGCATATAATCTCTCGATTACGTTGTTTCCACGGATCTTGATATCGATGAAATGCTTCATCTGTTTTTTGAATGCATCCCACAGTTCATCAAATGTCTTAAAGTCTTTTGCATAACCAAGCTTCAGTCCGAGCTGTTTGCCTGACATTGCATCATAACCGTTGTAAAGAGTCAGCTGGAAAATCTTCGGAATATTCATATAACCGGTCAGGATATATGCTTCACTTCCCCATGCTCCTGTCTCTACACAACCTGAAGATCCACCACGACGGGCATCTTCCAGAGATTTACCTGCATTGACAAGTTCCATGATCTGGGCTTCTGTATTATAAAATGCTGGCTGTCCCCATCCTTTTCTTGAGATCTCGCATGCTCTCTTAAGGAAACGTGCCGGTGTCTTCTTGCTGATGGTTACATTAGAGTTCGGCTGTACAAGCTTCATCTCATCCATACAGTCAAGGATCAGGTAGCTGACTGCGTTTACACCATCTTTACCATCCGGTGTAACTCCACCTGTATTGATATTCGCAAAGTCTACATAAGTAGCACTTTCTTTTAAGGTAATACCAACCTTAACCGGTGCCGGCTGGTTGTAGAATTTGATCCATAAGCATTCAAGCAGTTCTTTTGCTTTCTCGTCATCAAGGATTCCTGCTTCTGTATCTGCTTCATAATAAGAAATCAGATGCTGATCCAGACGTCCCGGACTGAATGCATCCCATGGGTTCAGTTCTGTTGTAACCGCAAGATGTGTAAACCAGTATAACTGGATTGCCTGCCAGAAGGTCTGCGGTTTGTGAGCCGGTACAACTTCCAGGTTGGCTGCGATCTGCTCTAATTCTTTCTTACGAGTAGGATCTGCTTCTTTTTCTGCCATTTCAAGAGCCAGTTTGTGATATCTCTCACCAAGGATGATTACTGCATCACATGCAATATCCATCGCTTTGAGTTCTTCCATTTTATCGGTAGCTTCCGGATCATTCATGAAATCCAGCGCATCCATAGTCTTTTTGATCTTTTCTTTGTATTCCAGATATCCAACTTTAAAGTTCTGTTCACCACCGCATGTATGTCCAGGTCCTCTCTGCTCCATAAACTCTGTGAACATACCTGCTGAATAGCAGTCATTCCATTCCGGAGTCATAGCTGCAAGGATCTTCTCTCTCATGCTTCGTCCTGACCAGTAAGGAATGATTTCCTTCTCCTGGATCTCACGGTCTTCTTCTGTTGTATGGAAAGATACGAGGTCACGTTCACTCATAACTACCATATCTTCTTTGCTGTGGCAGCAAAGTTCCGGGAATGTAGGAGAAGCCTGTGGATCTTTTCCTTTTTCACCAACGATCAGCTCACCGTCTCCCAGATAAAGTGTCTTCTTTGAAAAATATTCTTTTAATACCATGGCTCTCATAACCGGAATCGAATATTTTCCATCATTTTTTCTGTAAAAATCTGTCTCGATTCTTGCTCTTTCGAGATCAATGTGAACCGGTGTTGTAACACTCAGTTCTCTCAGCTTCTGAATTCTTTCATTCATGCCTCTTGCCATTTTCTTATCCTCCTATTTTTGTGTTGGTATACCCTGCATCCTGAAAAAGCTTTACAAAACTTTCCATCTCTTCTTTTTCCGGTGCATGTAAATCAGTTCCCTTGTACTCCATACCCAGCTTCGGATATTTACTGCTTCCTGTGTTATGGTAAGGCAGCAGATTAACCGGTGCCGGAAGAATGCCGAGTTTCTTCAGAAAATGAATAGTATCTTCCATGTTCTGCACATTGCCGTTCACTTCTTTGATCGTCGGAATTCGGATGTAAATCCTTGCCCCTGCATCTGAAAGCTTCACCAGGTTATCCAGGATCAGCTTATTGTCAACTCCGATATACTTTTTATGTAATTCCGGATCCATCACTTTTACGTCATATAAAAACGTATCTACATACGGTAAAATTGCTTCAAATTTATCATACGAAACATATCCGCAGGTGTCAATGGTAAGCGAAATTTCTTCTTTTTTAAGTGCTTTCGCGATCTGTAAAATATAATCCGTTGACATCGCCATCACGTCCCCGCCGGAAAGTGTGACTCCACCGCCGGACTGTTCATAAAACATCCGGTCTTTCATCAGTTCTTTTACCAGTTCCTTTACAGGATACTCCTGCCCTACGATCTCCCAAATGCCCTGTGGGCAGAAATTATCGCATTTTCCGCAAAGCTGACATTTTTCTTTGTCAAGCTCCGGCTTTCCATCTATCATAGTGATGGCACCGTTCGGACAGACCTTCGCACAGGTTCCACATCCGACGCACTTTTCTTTATCACACTGAAGTTCTCTCTCAAAACGCTGTGTCTCAGGGTTGTGACACCACTCGCACTTTAATGGACATCCTTTAAAAAATACAGTAGTACGGATTCCATCTCCGTCATGGATCGAATACTTCTGAATATTCGTTACTAAATTCATGGTATCTCTCCTTCTTGTCATTTTTCTTTTTAGACTAACGTTTGTACCATAGTCTAAAGATACCAAAAAAACAAATAATTGTCAATCCTTTGGCAAACTTCTTCTCAAATATTTTTACAATCCTGATCTTCTTTCCTTAAACAGACGAAACTCTGCACTCAGCTCATCACATATATAAAGAAGAGATACTTCACAGACTGTTTTTATCTGCAAAGTACCTCCCACTTCTCTATTGTACATTCTTCAAAATCACACACTGATTACCTCTGGAACGAAAAGCCGATTCAAACTGTGCTCTGTCATAGCTCACAATCCCTTCGATCGGGTCTGCAACAGTCACACTGTCTGCACTGTATCCGATCAGTACAACACAATGATCGTTCATCGCCCAGCTGGCTTCTCTTCCATCTTCCGTATTCCAGCTTTCCATTATCTGACGTTCTTCCATACCAATTGTTCCCCATACAACCACGGGGGTTCCTTCACTTACAAAACGATACAGCTGTTCCGGCTCTGATCCCGTCTCGTCCTCTGCTTTCATTGCATTTCCATTATCTGCAAGATAGCCATCTGCTGCCGTCACGATTGCTCCCGCTCCGCAGCTTAATCCATCCGTCTCTGACTGTGGATTTCCTATAAAATAATTGTAAATATCATTTCCATATAAAGTTTCATTGTCTCCGTAATAAGTGTTGGTCCATCCAACTGTCGGTAAATATTCGAGTGCCATTGCCATCTTATCTGCAGAATATCCATAATAATTCAAAGCCATTGTAAGAGATGTGATCTCACATCCGGTAGGAAGCTCCGGCATCTGTCCTGTAAATGCAAAATCAGAAATACTGCTACTCTCCGGAATGGGTGTCTCTTTCACTATTTCCGCATTTTTTATCTTCTGCGTCTTTGCTGTCGTTTTCTCCACTGCTGTAACAGACTGTCTTGCTCCTTTGATCTGTTCTAATTTTGCTTCTATATATGTAGTATCTTTTAATGTAAATCCTACGATAACGGCGCCAACCAGTATCCCTGCTGCCGCTGCGATCCATTTTGCTGCACTGCGAATCTGCATTCGTGCCTCCGTTTCTTAACACTTCTGTAACAATTCCGTCATATATACTACAACTTTTTTCGTGTTTCGTCAAATCTGCGGGGGAGTTTTCACAAATATTTCATAAATGAGAGTTGGCAGCACAAGTGATTCCAGATAGAAGGATTGCCTGCGCAATGGGTGCAGATCCGATAAAAATTAATCTGTCCTGCTGTTTTTTATCAATCGAATGAAATCCTGGCAAATACTATGCCATATATTTCTTCTTCAGTTCTTCCACCTTCGCGGTATAAGCCTCCTGCTGCTTTTTCTGCATGATCTCACTCTTAATCTGCTCTTTTACATCATCAAGCTTCGCATCTTCGGCTTCTTTCTTATCTTCCACTTTGATCAGATGGTATCCAAACTGTGTCTTGACCGGTCCAACCACATGTCCGATTTCTGCTGCAAATGCGGCATCTTCGAATTCTTTGACCATCTGTCCTTTTCCGAATTCGCCAAGGTCTCCACCGTTTGCTCCTGACGGGCAGGTAGAAGATTCTTTTGCAACATCCTCAAATGCTTTCCCACCACTTACGATGGATTCAAGTAGTTCGTTACATTTGTCTTCGGAATCAACCAGAATATGTTTTGCATGAACAGATGCTCCTTTTGCAAATCTTGCTTTGTTTGCTTCAAAATATTCTCTGATCTCTTCATCTGAAATTGTGATTCCCTCAAAGATCTTGCCGATCGCCATCTGTGCAAGGATATCTTTTCTTGCATTTTACAGAATTGCTTTAAACTTTTCTGTCTCGTCTAACTTTTCTTCTTCACCATATTTTGCAAGTGCATAAACTGCGATCAGCTGATCAACACACTGTTTGCGGAAATCCGGATGGGATGCGTATACCTGCTGTTCTCTCGGAAGGCTTGCGATAAATGCATCTACCTCTGCTGATGTAATTTCATGTCCGCAGATTACTGATTCAACTGTTTTTTCCATAATTTCTTTGTACTCCTTTTTTCTCGTAGTGTTTCAATTGTACCATTTCATACGGTGTTAGTCAAAGTTGGTTTTATTTCTATGAAACTTCTCTTCATCTGATATCTTTTCTTCCGACTTCATGTTATACTTCGTTTAGGTATGTTTTTTTAGTTTTTTCATTGGAGGTTATTAACATGTCAAACGAAAGTACAAAAACCAATCAGATTACCGAAGGAGTTATCTGGAAGCAATTATTGATTTTTTTCTTTCCTATTGTAGTTGGAACTTTGTTTCAACAGCTTTATAACACCGTAGATGCTGTCATCGTCGGTCGTTTTGTCGGAAAGGGCGCACTTGCCGCAGTCGGGGGATCTTCTGCCGTTCTTTCCAATCTGATCATCGGATGTTTTACGGGACTTGCAAGCGGTGCATCTGTAATTGTTTCTCAGTTTTATGGAGCAAAGGATGAGCGGAATCTGCAGAAGAGTCTGCATACCGCCTATGCTTTTTCCGTTATTCTCAGTATTGTATTTACAATACTCGGATGGGCCTTAACACCATTTCTTTTGAAGCTCATCGATACACCTGCAGATACACTTGCCGATTCTATTCTTTATCTGCGGATTTACTTTTTAGGTATTTTCGGTACCTTGATCTTTAATATAGGCGCAGCCATCATGCGCTCCATCGGTGATTCTCGCAGACCACTATATTACCTGATCGTCTGTTGTTTTCTAAACATCATCCTCGATCTGGTACTGGTAATCGTATTTGATATGGGAATTGTCGGAGCCGCTATCGCGACCATTATTTCACAGGCAGTAAGTGCAATCCTTGTTACCAATGCACTGATGAAAAAATATGATGACTGCAAACTTTATCTGAGCAAACTGCACATAGACCTTTTGAAGCTGCGTCTGGAATTTCGCATCGGTATTCCAAGTGCACTGCAGGCATTTATGTACAGTATTACCAATATCATTATTCAGGCAGCAATCAATGGTTTCGGAACCGATACTGCCGCTGCATGGGCTTCTTTTGGTAAACTGGATGCGCTTTTCTGGACAGTCAACGGAGCATTCGGAATTGCGATCACAACCTTTGCCGGACAAAATTATGGAGCAGGTAAAAAAGAACGTATTTTCAAAAGTGTACGTATCTGCCTTGCAATGGCTGTGGCTGTGTGCGGAGGGATCGTGCTGTTTTTAGCCATCTTCTGCCGCCCACTGTTCTCAATTTTTACGACAGATCAAAATGTGATCAATATTGGTATTGATATGCTGCGTTTTATGGCACCGTGCTACACTATTTATGTATTTATTGAAGTTCTCTCCGGTGCACTTCGCGGAACCGGCGATGTCCTGATACCGACACTGATCACACTTGGCGGCGTATGTCTGATCCGTATTCCGTGGATTATGTTTGTCTTACCGGCACACCATACCACAACCTGTGTAATGCTTAGTTATCCGATTTCCTGGATCACTACCACAGCTTTGATCATACCGTACTACTTATATAGAAAAAAACATGCCTACGATTAAGGAGAATTGAACATGGCCAAATCCGAATCTACCAAATACCGGCTCGCCGAAGCAATGAAAACCTGCATGAAGACCACTTCTGTCGATGATATCACCATCCGCCAGATTGTGGAAGTCTGCGGCGTCACACGCCAGACCTTTTACCGCAATTTTCTTGATAAATATGATCTGATCAACTGGTATTTTGACAAACTTCTTCTTAAATCATTTGAACATATGGGTGAAGGTACCACTGTTTATGACGGACTGGTCAAAAAATTTGAATATTTAAAGGAAGAGCACCTGTTTTTCGCTGCAGCATTCCGCTCTGACGATCAGAACTCTTTAAAAGAACATGATTTTGAACTGATTCTGGAATTCTATTCAAACCTTATTTTCCAGAAAACCGGAAGACGCCCGGATGCAGAAACTTCATTTCTTTTAGAGATGTACTGCCGTGGCTCGATTTACATGACTGTCAAATGGCTGCTTGGCGGAATGAAATTTCCGCCTGCGCAGCTTGCAAAACAGCTGGTACTTGGCATGCCGGAAAAACTTGTGCAACTCTTCACTGATTTGCATATTTTGTCTTAATTTTTTGTATAAATGTTACACTTTTCATATTCTGTAACTTTTTTTACCACCTTCTTATTGTTAAAATAGTATCAGAAACAAGTGATTTTATCATAAACGAAAAGGAGATATGTATCATGGCAAACAGAATTATGTTAAATCAGACATCTTATCATGGAGCAGGTGCAATCGCAGAGATTGCAACAGAAGCAAAAGCTCACGGTTTCAAAAAAGCTCTTGTATGTTCTGACCCGGATCTGATCAAATTCAATGTTACTTCCAAAGTAACAGATATCTTAGACAAAGAAGGACTTGCTTACGAAATCTACTCTGATATCAAAGCAAACCCGACTATCGAGAACGTACAGCACGGTGTTCAGGCTTTCAAAAATTCAGGTGCTGATTACATCATCGCAATCGGCGGCGGATCTTCTATGGATACTTCCAAAGCAATCGGTATCATCATCGCAAACCCGGAATTTGAAGATGTAAGAAGCCTGGAGGGTGTGGCTCCGACAAAGAAACCTTGCGTTCCGATCATTGCCGTTCCGACAACAGCCGGTACTGCTGCAGAAGTTACGATCAACTATGTAGTAACAGATGTAGAAAAGAAACGTAAATTCGTCTGTGTAGACCCACATGATATGCCGATCATCGCCATTGTAGACCCAGAAATGATGTCCTCTATGCCAAAAGGACTGACCGCTTCAACCGGTATGGATGCATTAACTCATGCGATCGAAGGCTACACCACAAAAGCCGCATGGGAAATGACAGATATGTTCCACTTAAAAGCAATCGAGATTATCTCCAAATCTCTCCGCGGTGCTGTTGAAAACACCAAAGAAGGAAGAGAAGGAATGGCTCTTGGACAGTACATTGCCGGAATGGGCTTCTCAAACGTAGGTCTTGGAATCGCTCACTCAATGGCTCATACCCTTGGAGCAGTCTATGACACACCACACGGTGTTGCATGCGCAATGATGCTTCCGATCGTAATGGAATACAACGCAGACTGCACAGGAGAAAAATATCGTGAAATCGCCCGCGCAATGGGAGTTGAAGGCGTAGATAATATGTCTCAGGAAGAATACAGAAAAGCAGCTGTAGATGCAGTCCGCAAACTCTCTGAAGATGTAGGAATCCCATCCAAACTCGAAGCCCTCAAAGAAGCAGATCTCCAGTTCCTCGCAGAATCTGCCCACGCCGATGCCTGCGCACCTGGAAATCCAAAAGATGCATCCGTAGAAGATCTGAAAGATCTGTTTAGAAAACTGATGTAATCAAAAATTTATATAATCTGGCAAGAAATCTAAAATGATATCCACATTCTAAAAATTGGTATCCCACTTGCTTTTCTTGCCAACCAACTAGAAAAAGCAACCCACACAAATCCCACCCAAGCGGAATTTGTGTGGGTGAACTTTTTCTCCCCGTATCTTAGTTGATGCAACCCACTTGAGGTATCAGCGCCCGAATCGCCATACATCTTGTTTGGATGCATTGAGAAAGCTGCTCGTATTCTGCATGAACGTCGGTCCACAATCATAATCCGAAAACTGATAATGCAGTGGATTTTTCAAGGTTATTCCTCCGTTCCTTTTCCCAGGAATTCTGTGTCTACAAGATTCCAGATCTCATCCCGTCCCTGCTTTGTCTCTGCTGAGAAAGGAATCACAACAGTTCCCGGAAGCAGCTTCAGTCCGGTCTTAATTGCCTTTACCTGCTTCTGTACCTGACTTCTCTTCAGCTTATCAAGCTTTGTCGCGATAATGATCGGATTGAATCCCTGATCCACGATCCAGTCATACATCATCTTATCATTCGCAGATGGATCATGACGGATATCGATCAGAAGGAATACGGCTCGCAGCTGTTTAGAGCCATGAAGATAACGCTCGATCAGCTTTCCCCACTGTGCCTTCTCCTGCTCAGAAACCTTTGCATAACCGTATCCCGGAAGGTCCACCAGATACATTTCTTCGTTGATATTGTAAAAGTTGATGGTCTGTGTTTTTCCAGGTTTTGCCGAAATTCTGGCAAGCGCCTTCCGGTTCATCAGTGCATTGATCAGAGAGGATTTGCCGACATTGGATTTTCCGGCAAATGCGATCTCCGGCAAGGTGTGATCCGGCAATTTACTTGTAATTCCACAGACTGTTTCCAGATTTACATTCTTAATTACCATCTTTTTTCCTCCGTGTGCGCATAAGCGCGATTTTCAGAACCTCTTCCATCTGCGATACCGGAATAATCTCCAGTCCCTTTGTGATCTCAGAAGAAAGTTCATCCACATCTTTTTTGTTCTCTCTCGGTACAAGTACCGTCCTGATTCCGGCATTCTTTGCCGCCAGGAGCTTCTCTTTCAGTCCTCCGATCGGAAGTACTCTTCCCCGCAGCGTAATCTCACCCGTCATGGCAAGATCGGCACGCACTTTCTTGTCTGTAATTGCAGAAAGCATCGCAGTCGCCATCGTAATACCGGCTGAAGGTCCATCTTTCGGAACTGCCCCTTCCGGAATATGGATATGGATATCATGTTTTTCAAAGAAATCTTCAGCAACCTTATATTTACTGCTGATTGACCGGATATAACTGATTCCTGCCTGCGCAGATTCTTTCATCACATCGCCAAGCTGTCCCGTCAGAATAATCTCACCCTTTCCTGGCATTACATTCACTTCAATCTGCAGGGTATCTCCTCCTACACTGGTCCATGCCAGACCACGGACGATTCCCACCTCATCCTCGGCATTTGCCATCTGATAGGTGTACTTTTCTTTTCCAAGATACTTTTCAATATTCCGCTCTGTTACCTGAACTCTCTTTTTATCATGTTCATAGATCTCTCTGGCAACCTTCCTGCAGATATTACCGATTTCACGCTCCATCTGACGCACACCGGCTTCCTTGGTGTAGTTCTGCGCAATTTTCCAGATCACACCCTTGCTGATCGTAAGCTGTTCTTTTGTTAGTCCATGTCTTTCCAACTGCTTTGGAATCAGATGTTCTGTCGCAATATGCAGCTTTTCATTCTCCGTATAACTGCTGACCTCAATTACTTCCATACGGTCAAGAAGTGGCCGGGGGATTGTCTGCAGCGAGTTAGCCGTCGTTACAAATGTCACCTCAGACAGATCGACCGGGACTTCCAGATAATGATCACGGAAACGGTTGTTCTGTTCACTGTCCAACACCTCCAGAAGCGCAGAAAAAGTATCTCCCTTATAGTCTGTGCTGACTTTATCAATCTCATCCAGAAGGAGCAGCGGGTTCTTTACCCCGGCGCTCTTAATACCGTTTGCGATCCGTCCCGGCATTGCACCAACATAAGTTTTTCTGTGTCCACGGATTTCAGCCTCATCACGGACACCGCCAAGAGAAATTCTCACATACGGTTTTTTCAGTGCTTTTGCAAGTGATCTTGCAATGGATGTCTTTCCAGTTCCCGGAGGTCCTACCAGACACAGGATCGGGCTGTCACCCTTTTTCGTAAGAGCACGTACCGCCAGAAACTCCAGCACACGTTCTTTAACCTCTTCCAGTCCGTAATGTTCTGCTTCCAGAAGCTCTTTCGCATATGCAATGTCTGTAAAATCCTCAGCCCGCTTATTCCATGGCATTTCCAGCATGGTTTCAATATATGTACGGATCACGCCCGCTTCTGCCGGACTCTGCATGGAATTTTTAAATCTGCTGATCTCTTTTTTCAGCTTTTCTTTTACCTCATCCGGTGCATCCAGCGCTTCTGTCTTCTGTGCAAATTCCTCCGCATCGGAAATTGTAGTATCCTCACCAAGCTCTTCTCGGATCAGCTTCAACTGTTCGCGCAGGATATATTCTCTCTGATGCTTATCCACACGCTCTTTCACCTTCATCTGGATCTCATCGCGGATGTTCATGATCTGCATCTCATTGACCAACTTAAAGGAAATAAGCTCATAACGTCTGTCAAAATCAAGTTCTTCCAGGATTTCCTGCAATTCCCGGTAATCCAGAGGCATATTCGCTGCCACCTGATTCACCATCTTTTTCAATTCCGTGATCTCTTTGATCTGGTTTACCATATCTTTTGTGATCTTCGGCATTCTCGCCGCATAATCCAGATACAGATCCCGAAGTCCCCGCA
>ENA-UOJP01002652-UOJP01002652.1-human-gut-metagenome-genome-assembly--contig:-C102-NODE-2652-length-12835-cov-5.979890_pt1 | contig 12835 bp, 10 predicted proteins | sample MGYA00242353_ERZ723900 | MGnify/ENA metagenome assembly ERZ723900
GAACACATTGCAGAATTGCCTGATTACACGACGCTCAATCATACTTCATATTTTATTCTTCCGAAAGATGGTAAATACTCCATCTTCAGCCAAGATTTCTCACAACTTACTCCTTACAAATATAACAGTGTGCAATTTTATGGAGATTTTGCCATTGGTGTCTTTGCTCCTGATGATGCTTCTCCTGTTGACCTGTCAGCTCAGACTTCCGAATTGATTGATTTGAAAAGACAACAAGTCATTACCTCTGTAAAAGGACATACCATTAATGTGTCCGAAGATGATCATTACTTTTTCGCTGAGAATACAATTTATGATGCTACCGGTAATTCGATATTTCAAACCGATATTGCTGAAAGTATATCTGCTTCAACGAATCAAGCACAAGATAATATACTGTGGATTGGATGAAATAACACTCAATATGCCATATACCATAATAGTACTTGTGTAAGCAAACAGTATGATGACATTGAACCGTATTACATAGGGAAAACGCAGTTATTCACTGCACAAGCTAACGGCACAGCTACACTTCTTGATACAAGCGGTCGTGAAATCACGCAAGGTGCGGATTCTATCACACTTCTATCTTCCGACCTTGCAGCCGTCCAAAAGAATAATAGCATTTCCTATTGGAATCATAGTGGACGTATAAGAACTTTTGATCAATATAGCTCTATAATTTCATTGGCAGGAAGCCATGCAGATTTATTTGATCGTGTCCTTGTACAAACAAAAAACGGCAAATGGGGCATAATGAAGCAAGATGGAATATTATTAGTCCCACCCACATTCGATAGCATTAAAAATGCTGTACAAAGTAATTCTATTTTTCAACTTTCAAAAGAAAATACAATTCAAATAAGGAATCTAGATACCAATACACTAATACCTATTCCTTCCAACGAGGAGTTATATGTAGCAAACGCATTTAACAATAATCTCCAAGATGAAATTGCTTGTGTGTCAAATCTTCAAAACGGTTTACGCATTGCAACTTTATATAACCAATCCGGTACATTATTCAAAAATAACATTCGCACAGCATTTATAGTAAACGGCGAAATACGGTATATACAGGTTTCAGACACATCAATCAATGCATATACAGAATCACTCATCGATGGTAATGGAACAATTTTGTTTACGGCTCCAACTGGACAGATGATTACTCAAGTTACACCAGCCATCATTTGCACTACAACTGCCGGTGTTGAAACGACCAATATCGAACATTCTTTCCTCTGTACCGATTTCACTTCTGCAACGCCAAATTTTTCTTCCAGGGAATTTCATCTGGCAAATATCATTAATACGCCTATTACTATTTATGCGTCTGTTCTTCTAATAATATCCGTAATTATCGGATATGTAATAATAAAATACTTTATATCCAACAAACATCATTGACCTATCAAAATATTGATGAATCAAACGGGAAAACAGAGGGTGTTTTACTACCCTCCGTTTTCTTGTTTTTGTATTGAAACGCTTACCCGCCAATCTTCTAATTCACATCCACCAGTTTCAGCGCAAGTTCAAACTGCGAAATTTGCGTCATTTTCATAACATTATCCAGTATTCTACTGTCACAGTTACCATTACAGTATCGCTATGCCTGTTCAACACTATGCTTTTAAGCTGGCTGACTATATATGTAAGCATGGAATCATTGCTAACATAGTAAGATAGTCCTTTAGGTTGCCGTCGGCTATAATATGAAAAAGATAATCAAGAAATCCATAACACGCAACGAATAATAATCAATATACCGTAGCGATTATTTTAAAAATGTAAAACAACAGACAACAGCTTTCCAAAACGCCATTCGTCATCTGTGCATTTTACTGCAAAAATCATACTGAACTCTGCATTTTCAGTACAAATTCCACTTTTAATGGTATAATGCAAATATGAAATAAACAATTTATATACTCGATTATCTTTCACAATAACTGTAAAGCATTTTATAGTCTTACCCTCTATATTTGTGATAAATTATAATGGCTATTGCAGGAGAAAAGTAATGAAAAAGAACCTTTCCATTTCATGTATTCTATTAGCTGTAGTAACTATATTCAGTCTGTATTTTTATCAAGAGCGCGAAACCAAAAGTTTACCTGCTTCCATTGAACCATACACCGAAACCGCAGTAATCTTATCAGATTATATTGATTTTGAAAAAAGCATTTATATCGGTCACAAATCCGACCATGAGATATTATATAAAAATTACACTGATAACTATATCAGGTCGGTTGACTTAAATACCCAAGAGCAACAGGAACTTATTAAATTGGACACGCAAACAAACGGCACCATGACAACCTTTGATTATAAGGATAATTGGTTTGTCTGGTCCGAGAGCCAAGACGCCGAACTGCGTGTAGGAAGTTCTATTGGTGAAAATTGGGCTGTATACGCGGCTGACCTGCGTACAGGAGAAATCATATTCGTAGACGGCGAAAACGATTTCTTCCCTAAAACACGGAATTTTGACCCGCACCCGTGGTCGCTTTCGGTAAATGGCAGCTTTGTCGTTTACGCCAGCTATACAGCTAATGAAGATGGTATTTACCCTGCAATAAAAATTTATGATTTGAACAATCATAAATTGGAAATTGCAGATACAGCAGATTCCATGCAAACCACTTTTGGTTCACCGTCTGTGAATGACAAAAATGTTGTTTATCTAAAATATGATTCTAATGGCAGTTCCCTTTGGACATATGACATAGAAAAACATAAACGTATGTGTATCGAGCCGCCCGAACCGTTGCAGGAAATATGCATCACAAACTCTTTTATCGTAGGCGTTTCGGAGTGGCAGCCGCAAAAATCAGAATCGTTATACTGTTATGACTTCGCTCATAAGAAATGGTCAAAACAGATAGACGCCACCACGAAATTATATTCAAACAATATTGACAGCACCTTAGAATTTGCTGAACTGCAATCTTCAAACGATTTTATAACATGGCGTCCGATTACTGGAAATGCACTTTACGTGTGGGATATAACAACCAATAAAGTATTGGATTTGTCCGAAAATGTTTCTGGGTTAATTAATTATGTATTATATCCTTTTGATGAAGATCATCTGGTTTGGTGTGAAACAAATACACAAACGCAAGAAACTAAGTATCCATGTATAAAAATATCAAGTGAATCATAAAATTTCTGCGCTCGCCACCGCGAGAATAGAAGGCTCGTCTCAGAATCGAAACATTCTGCGACGAGCCTTTTTCCTCTTCGGTATTCGATTTTCACACTTCGTTACTTGCTACTTTTCCCCGTACAAACGCATACATCACCCGACGATTTTCCAATTCCCATCCACCAATTTCAGCACAAGCTCAAACTGCGAAATCTGCGTCATTTGTGTAACGCTGTCCAGATATTCCACCGCCACAGTTGCCGTTACGGTATCGCCGTCCTTGTTCAGCACCGTGCTTTTAAGTTGATTGAACGCATAGTCCACGCACTTTACCGACGGCATGGAACCACTGCTGACATAGTAAGACAGCTCTTTTTCCGTAGCCGTCGGATACAGCGTGAAAAAAGTGGTCAGGAAATCCGTAATATCCTCGCTTTCCGCCGCAGAAACCGTTCCGTCGGGTTCTGCGGCTTTTGGCGTATATGCAGATTTTGCGGGCTTACCGGTGATCGTCGGTGCTTGCGTAATGACCATATCTCCATTATCGTCCTTGTGGACGGCTGTTTTGTACACGCTGGATACAGTATCTTTTTTCTTGCCGTCCGAGATCGTCTGCGTTACCGTGAACACGACCGCAAAATTGTTTTCGTCGTTCTGCTCTACAGACCAAATCTGAATGTCCTGCACGGACGAAGAAACCGCAACGTCACTTTTCACGGTGTCAGCCGTTAAACGCTGCAGGTCCTCGGTCAGATAACCAGTCAACGCATCGGTGCGCTGTGCAACAGAATCCTTGTTACCACTCCATGAATAGTACGTTTTCGCAAAGTTCCGTACAAACGCTTCTACACCGCTGGTATCCTCCACACGCCACTCAACGATCTCCTTTTCGTGTACGGTGTGGGTGTCGATTGCGGTAAAATTCTTATACACTGCAAACGTAAATCCACAGATAAACATCAGCCACAGCACAATCACCGCAGGCTTGCGGCTGTTCACCGTGTAAACGCGCAGTTTCTTTGGTTTCTGCTGTTTTTCTGTCTTTTTCTGAAACATAATTTGTTCTCCTTTTCGTTATTTCTGCGGGACAACTGCGCCACCCCAGCCCCAGCCGCCGAAACCATAGTAAGCCGTCCAGCCCTCTACGGTATCAATAACAGTGCCGCCGATGTTGGAAATAATCTGGCCGTTGCCAATGTAAATGCCGACATGACCCGCATTTCGTCCGCAGGTGTCGTTCATTCGGGACTGGTACACCGCCGGGTCATTATAAACCATCGCACCGAGCGGAATATTCTTGCTGGACTTTCCGACCGTATACAGCGCACGATTTTTGCCCGCACAACAATGCCGGTCGATGGATACACCCGCTTTTCGGTAAACTTCTTCCGCCCATGCTTCACAATATCCGCCAGCAGCCGAAATACCGTACTTTTCTGAATTTCGTGCCACCTCGACAATGCGATTCTGTGCGTCCGTTCCGAGCGCATCACCGCCGGTCTGCGTCAGATATTGCTTTACCAGCTTGACATAGAACATATTGCCGTAGTTATACCGCCAGCCGCCGTTGATCGGCGTGGAAATCTCGTTTTTATAGGTAACTTTTACGCCGCCGGAGTGCTGACGAGAAAACTCCTGTGCCAGTTCAAAGGTGTACCGCTTGCCGTTTTTCGCAACGAAGTCCAGAAAGCCGCTGCCGTAATTGTATGCTTGAATGATGGCGTCCATATCACAACTGAGCCGGTCTGCTTTCGCTACCAGTTCCGCAAAATACTTGCAGCCCTGTTTGATACTGTCCTCTGTGCCGAGCGTATTCACCGGCAATCCGGCAGATTCCGAGGACTGCATAACGTCCTCCAGCTTGCCTTCGCTTTCCACCTGAATAATGGCAAGCAGGACATAAACATAATCGCTGATACCGTTCTGTTGTGCGTACTTCTCAACCATGGGTTGATGCGCGAGCACTTCCGCTGAGAGATTCACGCTGATGTACAAACCCGAGCCACTTCCGCCGCTATCCTCATCCGAAGCGATAATCAGAAACATCGACAGAAGTAAAGCAATCAGCAGTCCGAAGCCCAGGGCACCTGCCATTGCCGCCTTTTTCATCACTTGCGCTCACCTCGGCTCTCCGAACGCCGCTGTTTGCGCGTGATTTTTCCGGTTTTCCGCTGTTTGAACTCCGCACCAAAGGTTTCTTCGTCCAGTCCTTTTGGCATTGTATATCGTGTTTTCGGCTTGTCCGGCACCATCGGACGTTCTGCCGGACGGTCCGGCTTGCGGTCTGCAACCGTAGTCTGCGGCTTGCCATTGACCGTCGGACGATCTTCCCGCTGTCTGGGTGTCGGTTCAATCCGTTCCGACCGAGGTCGATTCTGCGGTACAGACGGCTTTTCCGGTTCAGTTTTCTGCTGTTTGGAGACAGTTGGGCGCTCCTTTGATACAACACGAGTGCTTTCCGTTCTGGGCTTCTCCGTATTACCCTCATTGCGTTCTCTTTTTCGCTGAGATAACTGCTCACGGCGGCTTGCAGTGGTAGTTCTACGAGATTCCATCTGTGCAGCACGCGCTTCTCGACGTTTCTGCATGGTTTCCCGCACACTTTCCCGTGCAGATTCCACATTGCTGCGGACAGCATATTCCGCATTAGTCGGTGCGTCCTTGACCTTTTGCACGGTTTCTGCCGCCTTATCCCGCACACGAGATGGCGTATCTGCAATCTTGCCTGCCGTTTCGCCTGCCCGCTGACCGAGATTCTTTTTCTCCGGCTGAACGGTTTCACGGCTTGAATTTTCGTGATTTGCCGAAGGCACGGAAGTCCTCTGTGTGCTCTGCACGGCACGACGCTGTGCAGAACGCTTTCCCACTCCAACTCCTGCCGCAAACGGCAGTGCCTTTCTCACAGCACGAGAGATCGTCCGGCGCGGCCGGTTTGTCATGGCTCGACCGACACGACCCGTGCCCTCATCACGCAGGCCGATCATGCCGAGCAGTTTGTCTCGCTCCATATACACGCCCGCGAACACAATTACCTGCAGCAACACGACCACCACGAACGGCTTGCCGTTAGCAATCGTGTATGCCAGCGAGGACAGCACCAGCACAAACGTGGTCAGCAGCGTTGTTCCGACGCGCAGCATGATTGTGTTAAACAGCGAAATCACCGCCCGCCTGCTCGTACCGGAAAACGCCGGAATCATACTGATCAGCAGGCTCACCGGCAGGAACATTGCGCTGATGATAAACAAAATCTGTGACAGGAGCATACTTCCTGTCAGCATAATCGCAAACGCCGACACAATCAGATTAAAAATCAGGAAGAACACGGATAAACCAAACCGGCTTGTTACCTCGGTTACGGTCAGATTGCCGTTATCGTAGTCCTCTAACTCCGTTTTTACAGCTTCTTCTCGGTCTTTGCCGCGGTTTTCATCCGGCGAAGTGCCGAGCAGACTGTTCACCCGTTCTTCTCCGATGTTCTCCACATCCGAATCGCCAAACTGCATAATAAGCCATGGCTGTTTGACTTGAATCCCGAACAAACAATCTCGAATCGCAGAAACGCCCGTGTTCTCACCTGCCGTGTCCGGCGCAAGAATTTTCGCGCTCACATCGACAATACCGTTGCTAATATCACTCGAAAACTCGTTGACACCGCTAATTGCGGACGGTGCATAGGCAATCAGCCCAACCGACACCACAAACACGACCACAAAATTCAACGCCGCATGAAACGCTTTCGTCGTTTCGCGTTTGATTAAACCAGCATAAGTGCAGTACACGCCGACCAGTAGCGTGACAATCGCCATCATGCCGGGAAACAGCCCCGTGCTGTCCAATCCGCTGGCCGACACGCCCGCAATCAACTGAATATTTTTGCCGATCGCACTTGCGGCACTGCTGATGAAGTCGAGGTCATACGCCTGCTGAATCAGGTAGCCCACGGCATTTGAAATATACAAATTCAGCGTCCACAAGAAGTTTGTAAACAGGTAAATTGCATACTGCGCCGTTTTGCCGATACCATCCAACCAGTTCCACGGCAGCCAATCCCACGAGGAATCCACATAAAAATCAAGCTGATAGTTGTCAATAGGATACCTGCTGAACTCGTGCGCCGTATCAATGGTTTCGTCCAACAGTCCGGCGGCGTGCGCCTGCACGGTGAACAAATTGAGGAAAAGAAAAGCCATCACAACCGCGATAAAGGCTGTAATGGCAATTTTCTGAACTTTTGAAGTATTTGTCACACGTTACACCTCATTCCCTGTAACCGGCGGGCGAGTATCAAACGCATGAAACAGGTAATCGAACATGACATGGAACTTGATAACGCCGACACGACCGTACAGGTCTTGGAAAAGGCACTGACCGTTTTCCAGATTGCGAAGTCGTTTCTGATTGCTCTCGTCCTCGGAATCCAGACCAAAAAATTCAAGCGTTTTCTTGATCTCGTTAATATCCGTAGAGCGGAACGCGAACTTCATGCCGATATTGTTCTTGATATTCTCGTCTGCCACATCACCAGCGTTCTGGGTGACAAAGTAAACGGCAGCGTTCATCGAACGACCGGCACGAACCAGCTTATTTGCCAGCGTTTTGCCCTGTGCCACATTGAGGAACGCCCATGCTTCATCAAGTCCAACCATCTTGAAGATACTGCGGTCTGAATGAATGAAATCCAGTGCAAAGGTAGAAATGACGATCAGCATAGAGATCGACAGCATTTCGATAGTGGTATAGTCCGCAGGTGCGGTGTCCTTGTCCGGCAGAACCAGATCGGCAACTTGAATGATATTCAGCTGCTTTTCAAGGCTGATGGTCTGCTGCACCTTGCCATTTGAGAACAGCAAGTGAGCAAAGTCATAGTCCGTGAACGATTCGATATGCTCGGCAATCGCAAGCGCGTTTTCCGAGCCATCGTCCCGCAGCGCGTCAATGACACGGAGCAGGCCGCGCGTTTCGCTATTGGTTACGGCACGCACCGCCCGTCGCAGGACAGGAAACAGCTTGCCGTCACGCGAGGAAATGCCCGTGAGGAAAGTCAGCACATCAAGCGCAAGGCTTTCTGCGTCCTTGGTTTTCCGCATGATGATATACGGGTCAAGCATACCCTTGTTTTCCTCGTCCGAGGTCAGATTTACAATGTTGATCTCGTCCGCGATCTCCGGCAGCTTCTCTTTCCAAAGCCCGCGTTCAGATTTCGGGTCAAGGATAAGAGCCTGTGCGCCGTTCAGAACGGCGTAGTAGGTAAGCAGGTTAAACGACAGCGATTTACCGCCGCCCAGAGAGCCGAGGAACGCACCGGACAGCGCATTGGTAACAGAACCCTTAACGCCCTGTGCCGCTCTTGCAGGCTGCACATACACATTCTGGTCTGTATCGACATTATAGCCGAGATAGATACCGTCCCGCTCACCGAGCATTTGCGTTGCGCCGAAGCCCAGACCGGCGAGAAAATCACTGGTGACATACTGCACATAGTCGTTCATATACCGCTTACTGGACGGGATAAACTCGTTATGCAGTCCCATCATATCACCGATAGGCCGCACCAGCTTAATGCTTGCATCATCGTAGAAATCGCGCACCTGATTGCAGCGGCGTTTGAGTTCTTCCGCATCGGGCGCGGTAACGCGAACGACATAAGACAGCTTGTACATAGATTCCTTGCTCTGGTCAAGAACACTTTCGAGTTCGTCTACGCTGTCCAGTGCTTCTGCCACCTGATTGGTAGTTTCCGAGTTGTTTTCCCACGCATGGTTATCGAGGTCTTTCAGCTCCTTTTTCTTGTTGCGAACCGTATGAAGAGCAGCTTTGTTTGTGATAATCTCAACATTCATTGAGGTATCAATCGCAAAGTCAAACTGCTGTTCCTGATAGTAGAAAATCTCACTGGATGGGAAATCCAGTTCACCGACCACATCCGAAATCGTAAAGTACGCAACGTAGCTTTCCGAATTCTCGGACTTCATGTGTAAATACCGCTGCTTTTCCTCAATCAGACAACGGGCAGGCTTGATAAGATCATACTTTTTAACCAGTGTATCACGCTTACGCTTTTTGAGCGGCAGCGTAAACGCAAAATCTTCATAGGCCGTGCCGGTCCTGCCGTAGATATGCTCCAGCAGATAGCCGAAGTCATTCTTATTTAGCCGACGCACCTTAAAACGACGCGACAGCTTATTTTCCATCAACTTTTCCATGCGGGAATAACGACGAATTTCATCGTTTGGCACGGAAACAAAATCACCCATGAACGAATGACCAATAGCATTTGCCGCGTCATGCAGCAGGTTCTTTGCGGTCTTTCCCATTTCCTTGACAGAGAGTTCTTTATCCGTCACGACCAGCTTAAAGCCGAGAAAGAAGCGGTAATCGACCTGTGTATCACCGAGAGAAGCAACGAGATTTTCCGTCTGCTCGTCAATCTCGGCGCAAGCGATCTCTTTCAGCCGTCCGGTCACGCTTTTCTTGGAACGCTCCTGTGCGGCGCGGATACTGCTTTCTGTGCTAATCTGCAAAGCGTGAATCTTGCCGTCACGATTCTGCGCGATAAGTTGTCGGAAAGCGTCATGTACTGCGTCTTTCTGTTCCAGCGACAGGAACGAATAATTGAACGGAATCAGTTCGTAATAGGCAAAACACTCGCCCTCAATGTTCCAAACGAGGTTATTTTCGATATATTTAATGGGGTACGGCACGGATAATCTCACTCCTCACTACGGTAATATCCGCGTTCTCGCGGTGCTTTTTCAGCCGGACAGGCTTTCCGGCAAAGGTGACTTTCGGACGCAGCGCATAGGCGATCACCGAGCGCAAGAAACTGTACGGTTTCTTGCCGTCAAAGGTCTTTTTGCTCATAAAACACGTCACACCGAACGGAATACAGCACAAAATCAGCGGATTATGAACAAACGCCAGCGGCGGCACTTTACGGAACACGAATACCAGCACGCCGCTTGCCGCCAGCCAGAGCAGCTGGGTCACGGTGACAGGTGTCGGCAGTTTTGCGTCACCGAACGAGTATATTACCTGTTCGACTTTCCATACACTGCTGTAACTTTTTAATTTTTTCAAATTGCAGCTCCTTTTTGTTTTTCCACATTACATAAAGGGTATAGGGGGAGAGGAACGAGTTCCAGCCGCAGGCGTCTTTCCTCTCCCCCTGCACGGTTGATGTATAACTCCCTGTCGGCAGTTACACACAGCCGTGCTTCACCCCCTCACCATTCTCGCAGCTGCCCTCCTTTTAGAGAACAGGATTCTGGTTCGTTACGAAGTGCTCATACAGATTGCGTACATTTCCGTACTCCATGAGCAGCGTTTCAATATTTTTCTGCACACTTTCCGGCAATTCATCTACCATCTGACACAGGCAGTTCAGTTCTTCAATCATCATATCTTCGTCAATCTCGAACGGCAGCTCATAGTCACGGATAACATAATCCGGCTCCTGATCGGTCACGCCAATACGTTCTTCCAACTCGTCATAGTCGATGGGCGGCGTGAACCACACACCGGGCTGCTCAATTTCGCGGCTCTTATGCCGCTTTTCGATGTAAACTCGCATCTCTAACATCATTTTCACCTCACCAGTTCAAATACGCCGTCTTTGGTTTCCACAAAATCGCCCTCCATCGAGAGGTCACGCCCGTACTGCACACTGTCAAAATACCGGCGCAGCGTTTCATCTGAGATCAGCCCTTCGTCCAGCATTTGTTCTGCCACGTCAGCCGTAGTATCGCAGCCGCTCCACAGGATAATATCGTCCGCGTGTTCGCAAAAATCCTCCACACTGCTGTAATAGCTAAGCAGTGCGCCCATGTTATCCCGAATGTAGTCCGGCAAGTCCTCCACCATTTCGCACAGGCGGTTGACCTCCTCGATAGGCGTATACTCGCCGATCTCGAACGGCAGTTCAAAATCGTGGATGGCATATTCCTCGTACTGCTCATTCAGACCGATACGCTCTCTCACTTCGTCCATGTCGATAGGAGGTTCAAACCACGCGCCAACAAGTTCGCCCTCGTTGTATTTGCCAAGATTGGCAATATAAACGCGCATTTCTTCCATATTTTCACCTCATCCCACAAGAAAAGGCTGACTTTTCAGCCAGCCTTACGCACCGAGAATCTGATTGAACAGACTCAGCAAAACGTCCTTAACACCTGCCGCGTTGAACACCAGACCAACCGACAGCATAGCCACCACGAGAAAGCCAATCAGTTTTGTAAACTCGCGCTTAAAGCCGAGGTACAGGCCAATCACCACGATAGCAACCAGCACCAGCGGCTGGGCGTTCGACAGCAGCCAGTTATACAGATTTACGCCAAAATTCATTAGTTATCCTCCATTTTAATCATTTCATTAACCGTTCTCATCTTCTGCTGAATGATTTTACGGTGCTTGTCCCGCAGTTCTGTGTTGTCAAGAATGTCCTTTACATGGGACGTTCCACACTTTTCATCAATCAGCATAAGCATTTTCGCCGTCGGCGCGACTTGATGAGAAAACCAGTTTAGTGTTCGTTCCAGCGTGTACGGCTCGGGTTCAGTCGTCAGTTTGAGCGTGTTCCGGTGCTTGCCGATAAAGGTTTCCCACATCGGGTTCAGCGGCCATTCCTCACGCGATTTGCCGCTCTCCTTATCCACAAAACGCACATAGCGGTTGATAATGCCGAACGCCGTCTGTTCCGGATTCTCGTTCGACACGAGATCATACACAGCGTTGTCTGCCCGCTCATTTTTCAGCCGGATTTCAAAGCGGTTCTGAATGTCCGCCTGTTCCAGCGGCGTACCGTTTTTCACCAGTTGCTCATACGCTTTCTCGTAAAGGCAAAAGTACAAATCGGACTGCATCGAGCCGATGTACAGCGTTGCGCCCATGTGGGCGCTGTCCTGCTCCTGCCGACTTACCAGCCCGCCCGAGCGAAACGCCCGAAAACTGCGGAACACCGAAACGCATTCCTCCTTACGGCATTTGCTGATGAGAAGCGGAATGTCCAGCATACCCACCAGATCATTTACTGCGAGGTCTACCCGTTTGAACACCACCTTTTCTTTCATGCACTTGCGGAAAAATTCGTACCAAGTCCGCTTTTGTCCGTCCAGATACGCTTCAAACTGCCGACAGCCTTTGCCGCGCAGTTCAAGCAACACGCCCATTTCTTCCAACGGCGAGGTCAGCACCATCACGTCACCAATCCGGTAAGTGCTCGTGTAGCCGTACATTCCGCGCGGCTCCTGCACCAGATACTTCATTTTCAGCCGAAGAACATCTTCAATGACGTGCTTCACATCCATTGTTGGAAAACGGATACGCACATAGTCGAACAGCAGTGTCAGCGGCTCAGGATGCAGACGAATGAGCGCGTCTTTCAGCCGCTTGCGTACCTTTTGCGGCACGGATTGGTTTTCCTGCTCCAACCGGCGGTAATATTCCGGTGTCAGTCCGGCTTCCAGAGCCAGTTCCTGTTCGGATACGCCAATTTGCATCCGTTTTGCCCGAAAGTCCGTTATCCAAGTCCTGTTTTGCAATTTTACCTCCGTTTCTGATTGATTTTGTACAAAGTTTTGCGTAGTTCGCCTATCTTGTCCGATTTGTACCCCCCTGTTAGATAAAGGGGGTTCCGACGTTCGGGCGCGGCTGGCCCCGCGCCCCCCCCCCCCGTCC
>ENA-UOJP01002654-UOJP01002654.1-human-gut-metagenome-genome-assembly--contig:-C102-NODE-2654-length-12827-cov-17.142578_pt1 | contig 12827 bp, 6 predicted proteins | sample MGYA00242353_ERZ723900 | MGnify/ENA metagenome assembly ERZ723900
TATCTGTATCGTGTTCGCCCAGCTTGAACGGGAAACGATACAGAAGCGGGTGACAGACGCTTACTATTCCCGCAGTCAGCGGGGCTTCAAAATGGGAGGCAAGGCTCCCTACGGCTTCCACACCGAGCCTATCAAAATGGACGGCATCAACACAAAGAAGCTGGTGGTAAACCCGGAGGAAGCGGCGAATATCCAGCTCATGTTTGAAATGTACGCCCAGCCCACAACCTCCTACAGGGACATTACCCGGTACTTTGCCGAACAGTGGATTTTGTTCAACGGCAAAGAACTGATACGCCCCACGCTGGCGCAGATGTTACGCAATCCCGTCTATGTGCAGGCAGACCTTGATGTGTACGAGTTTTTCAAAAGTCAAGGGACAGTCATTGTTAATGACGCCGCCGATTTTACGGGCATGAACGGCTGCTATCTGTATCAGGGGCGAGATGTGAAGCCCAGCAAAAAGAACGACTTGAAAGACCAAATGCTGGTGCTGGCTCCCCATGAGGGCATTGTTCCGGCTGATGTGTGGCTGACCTGCCGCAAGGAGCTAATGAACAACATGAAAATCCAGTCCGCCCGGAAAGCCACCCACACATGGCTGGCGGGAAAAATCAAGTGCGGGAACTGCGAATATGCCCTTATGAGTATTAACAACCCGGTGGGCAAGCAATATCTCCGCTGCACAAAAAGGCTGGATAACAAGAGTTGTCCGGGCTGTGGGAAAATCGTCACAACGGAACTGGAAGCGGTGATTTACCAGCAAATGGTGAAGAAGCTGGAACATCACTAGACGCTTACAGGCAGGAAGAAAGCGGCAAAGGCAAACCCGAAAATCGCCGCCCTGCAAGTGGAGCTTCTCCATGTGGACAGCGAGATTGAAAAGCTGGTAGACAGTCTGACGGGCGGCACACCTCCCGTCAGATACCTACCCTGTGTAGTCCCTTGTAAACTGTACTTTTCGTCCGTAACAGGAATAATAGGCGCGTCAAAAGGAATGTCTGCAAAGATTTCATAAACAATTTTAAAAGGGAGTGATATAACAAATATAATTATTGCCCTTGGTATAGCTTACACAGCTATACCAAGGGCATATTTCTGTTGTCGTCGCTGGGCTGTTCTGCCGCTACGACAGAACAGCCCAGCGGTGACACCTGAATCAGACGGCGATTGATTATTTCAGTACAGACTTGTCTAAAAAGGGATTCTTCGTAAACGTCAAGCAACTGTGCGCCAGACGTCCTTTCCAATCTCCATCATGGCTGTGCCGCAGACAGGGCAGGCCAGCATGATTTCAGTACCTGGCAAATCGTCCTCACTACGACCGTGTCCGCACCTGAATAGTTGTCTGCTTTCCCTTTTCCGTTCTGAATGCTGGCAACCACTCCACCCACCGTCTGCCGCTCAGGCAGCAATGGGAGTTCTACAAGGCTGCCGGTAGCTGCGCTACTGAATCTGTGGGCACAAGTTCCGCGGCTGCCGACGAAAGGATTTTCTTTTCCCAGCGGTAGTACGTCTTTGTCAAAATATTGTGTTCCGCACACCATCCCCCTTACGCTCATACCGCTGCTGTGGCAGTCTATGATTTGCGCCCTCCAATGCTCCAGCTTTGCCTGGCGTTTCAATTCCCACGCGCCCCTGGTTCCCGGCACCTCACAAAACGAGAATTAATATCTCATAACCTCTTCGCCTTTTAATCCGTCCCTACCTTTGACGGTTACGTTGAAGCCGGCCTAACCGGACGATGAAACAGAACAACCGGCGGCGACATAAACACCTCTTAATAAAAGCCAAAAGCGGCGCAGCATACGAAGAAGTATGCTGCGCCGCTTAGTTGGGTTAGGGTCGAGCCATTCTATTCCTCTGAATCTCATGAAAGAGCAGACACAACAGCCCTCCCCCAAAGCGCATTGTCTTACTCAACAATATTCTCGCACATCCGCATGAGGATGGTGGCAACCTGAGCCCGAGTTGCGTTCCCCTTGGAGGAGAGTGTGGTGTCGCTGGTTCCGTTGATAAGCCTAGTGTCCACCGCCCAGGCCATAGCTTCCCGCGCGTATTCAGAAATGTCACCATAGTCAGCAAATTCCTGAATCTCTGCGTCATCCTGCCCGACATCGTAGCCCTCTTGCACAGCATACCGGTACAGCATCGTCGCAAGCTGTTCCAGGGTGATCTGGCCGTTGGGATTACTGCCGTCGGAAATACCGTTTTCCTTGGCCCAGGCCATAGCCGACTCATACCAGACGTTGCCGCCGGTGGTATCCTGTCCATCAAACCGGGCCAGAACTGTCACCAGCATGGCACGGGTCATCGTGTTGTCAGGCGCAAAGGTATCCTCAGTCGTACCGGCGAAGAGCTCATGGGCACTTGCATAATCAATGGCATCCTCCGCCCAGTGTCCGTCCGTATCCTCAAACTCCTTGGCGTTGTCTACAATGAGCAAGTCTGTAGTCTTATCCACCTGCACCAACATCCCGTCCTCAGTGGGAACGGACAAGCTGATGATCTCTCCGGTATCCGCGTCCACAGCCACCATACCGTAATCCACATCAACAGGGACCGTTACAATAGTTTCATCCACATTTTGGGGAACAGTGACGGTGACTTTCACATCCTCGCCCGGCTCGTCCACGACCCTGATTTTGACGCCATCGGCGCGGTTTTCCGTGGTGGTCACGGTGCCGTCTTTTTCGCTCTTTACCACCAGGGTGGAGCCGTCCTCATATTTCGTGGTTTCCGTGACAGTCCCGGTATTCTTATTCGTAACCGTCGTGGTTGTGCTGCCGTCATCGTTCTTCTCGGTGGTGGTCGTCGTGGAGGAACCGCCAGAAGAAGAACCGCCGCCGGAGGAGCCTCCGCCGCTCTTACGCGTCACAGACACGGTGCATTGTGCGGTCCCGTTCTCCGCGGTCGCGGTGAACGTGTAGGTGGCTGTCTGGTTCGGCAGGCTTGCAGAATAGGTGCCATCCGCTCCGGCAAGCAACGTCTTTTCCGCGCTGCCCTGGTCGTCCGTTTGCTTCACAGACAGATCGCCGGCAGCACCACTCACCGTCAGAGTCACAGTACCGCCGCCCCGCAGGGATGTGGCGCTTGCTTCAATAGAAAGTGTGGGCGCCGTTTCGTTCTCCCAGTGAGCGGTAAAGCTCTTATTGCCGGTGCTGCCCGCAGGGATTACGACTTCCCTGACAGGCTCCGTCACACCCTCGTAGGTCCATCCCAAGAAGGAAGTCCCCGTCTTGGTGGGGGCCTGAAGCACAACTTTATCTTCCACTGTGTAGGTAGCCGGGTTTTGGGAGGCGTTCACGCCGCCGTTCAGATGATAGGCGATTCCATAGCGGATAGCTGCATAATCGGCGGACACACCCACATCAGCGGCAGGCATGATAAATGTATGTACACCGCCGATCACGGTAACTTCAATGGGGACTCCACTGGAGGTCTTCGCCGTTACCGCGCTCAGCTCATAGCCCTTGCCAGGCTGGACCAGAACTTTATCGCCCTCCGCCGCGGCGGAGGTGCCGACGGTAACAATACCGTCGGCAATGGAACCGTCCAGCGCGACATTGTATGTAAGTACCGCTGCGGTAGTAAACTTATCCAGAGGAGGCGCAGGGTCAATACCACTCTTCCAATAAAGTGCCTCTAAAGGATCGGGCTCCAGGGTCTCAATAACTGTACCATCTTCCACATGCCGGCTGGGGCTGGTGACGGAAATATTTCCGCTGACAGCCTTGCCTGCTTCTGCGTTATTGGAGGTTGAAGCGGTCGCGCCCTGTAAAAACGCCTGATTGGTGGAGATCGTGCCAGTTCCAGAAACTGCTGTACCTCCATCTCCCCAGAACGCTTGGCCAGCAACCGCCACCACCTTACCGTCTCCGGTAATTGTACCGTTGTCTAACTGAACAGCAGTGCCGCTGGTGGGGTAGAGCTGTACTTTTGCGTCTCCGCCATAGACGACCAGCACTGCGCCGTCCTCTACCTTCAGCGTTCCATTCCGCACTCTCAGACCGGTCTGTCCAATTTTGTTGTCTCCCGCTTCATCACCCTGAATGAATACTTGACCCTGGACGGTCACATCTCCGGCGGCAACCACCACGGGTTCATTGCTGGTGCGGTCTGCCAAGTTGCCGTTGGCAAGGTAGTTGATATGGGAGTAGATAGCGGCATTCTCCAGAATTGCTCCGTCCTCCAGACGCAGCTGCCCGCAAAGAGAGGAGCCAACCAAAAATTCGCCCTGGCCGCCATAGCCGTTATAATTCATAGAGAAGGTTCCGCCGTCCTCGACCTCGATGATGCCCTGTACCACGGAGTCCTGGAGAGTCAGCTTGCCGCCGTTCTCTACCACGATGCGGACACTGCTGAGGATCTCCATATTTACAAAGGTCAGATCGCAGCCGCTGGGAATATAGAGTGTCTGGGGAATTTTATCCGCCAGCACATCATCCCAGGGGATGTCATAGCCGAGATAACCGTATGTGCCGCTGGTGTGGGAGCCATACCAGGCTTTCACCGCTGCTGGGACACGGACACTGTTCTCCTCTCCAGCCACATTGCTGCCAAAGTTCTTAATGGCCCAGGGCTCCATGATGTCCCACATATACCTGCCGTCCTGCGTCTGCTTCAAGTTCTCCAGCTGTAGCCGTTCCGCTAGGGCTTCTTCTCCGGTATAGATCCGGAACGGCAGTGCGTTGCTGGTAGCCGTGTGCCCCTGATTGTCAGCCACAGTAATGGATATCAGATAGCTGCCCGGGTCTTTCGGTGTGCCGCTCAGAGTCAGGGCGCTGCTAATCGTCATGTAGACGCCCTCCATACCGCTCTCGCTGCTTTCAGGCGTCCCGTTCGCTACGTCCGGGACAATAGAAACAAAACACTTGCTTCCATCAATGTTGATATCGGAGGAGTAGTGATCCAGTTCGTCCCAGTCATCTTCGCCGGGCTCGGTTCCTTTTTCCACCAACGCCCCGTAAACGGTGACATCGCTGTTTTTATTGGTGGAAGATCCGCCAGTTGCGCCGGAAACGCCGTCATAATCTTCCTGGCCCACGATGGCAGCCTCGAAAGAGCCCACCAGCTTCACATGAAGCTCATAGTGATCCCCCTGTCCGTCGTTCTCCTCAACAGAGGGATTCTCTCCATTCTGATCAAGTACAAACTTGAATTCCAGTGCCTCATAGCCCTCAGCCGCAATCGTGATAACATCGCCGCTCTTCAGGGTATCCGGTCCAGAGCTGCTGAAGTTATTGATTGCAAACACCAGGCGGTTATTTTCTACATCCGCGTAATATGTGCCGCCAGCGGAAGGTTCAATATCTTTCACTTCCCAGGGCACGCCATTCACCGACACAGAGGTGATCGCGGCAATATAACCCGATGCATCTTCAAACGTAAAATACCAGTGGTATGCGTGCATGATTCCGGCATCATCCGCAATTTTGATTTGGCTGAGTGAAATTTCCGTCCCAGGTTCAGGATCGGGTTCCGTACTGCCGCCGTTCTCAATCTCAGCAGCATACTGGGCATCGCTGCCGCTGCCAGTCTTCGTGAGGTGCACCACCAGGTCCTTGTAACCCTCAGCGGAAATCACAACCGTAGTGGGCGCAGTGAAATCCTCCGTGATCTGGAGGACCGTCGGCATCGTCTCACTATTTATGTCCGTACCAACAGTCCACGCTTTGCTCTCCATGCTCAGGGATGTTTCCCGCTCGTAGATTTCTCCGTCAACGCTAACCTGAGTAATTTTTTTCAACCAGGTCTGGGGATCTGTATCCTGACCGAAGTCCAGGTAAACAGTACTCGTAAAAATTGACGAATAATTATATTTCGCTGTCACTGTCGTGGGCGGATTCGATTCACCAGAGGATTGAGAGGCCCGGAACGCAGCGGATACCGTCACATTCCCTGCAGGCATTACGAATGTGTACCCATCTCCGGTTTTCTCGGTACTTACTGTTGTATCATCATCCTGTCTCACGGTCAGCGCATCCAGCTCATAGCCGCTGCTCGTCTGGACTGTCACAGTGATGGCGGCCCCCGCTGTGGCCTCCTGAGAGGAAACCGCTACGGCGCCGTTCTCAGCATCTTCCACTGTAATGGAGTACACTTCTTCCGGCTCTGTCGCTCCATCCACCACTTCTGCGGTGTAATTTTCTTTATTTAATTTGAGAGTCAGATCGCTATAACCATCTGCGGAGATAACGCAGATGGCTGGATTTTCTGGAAAATCCTCACCGATCAACACATAGTAAGAGTCATACTCGCCCGCATAAATATAATACGTTTCGTTGTTCCATACCGAAGTAGAATAGTCTGTCCTTGTCCACTCCTTGCCGCCTACACTGACATTAGTAATGCTGTTTAGCCAAGCTGCATCACTTGATGAAAAAGTCAGTCTGAAATCGGAACCGAGATTTGAACCGGCAGTAAAGTTCGTGGGAGGAACTTCCTTCTCACCCGCAGGACCACTGTCCTCTCCGTCTTCGCCGCCATCACCGCTGTCCTTGATTTTTGCGGTATAGCCATCGTTGCCGCCCGCTGTCAGCTCCACGGTCAGGTTAGAATAGCCCGCAGCAGAAATCACAACTGTGGCGGGAGAATCCTCCACTCCGGAGAGTTCAATTCCCGCATAACTGCTATAGACTCCCGACAGAGAGACTCCAGCCCTCCAATATGGTTTGGCAGGGAAAAAGGAATCATTGCCATCGTTGTATTTCTCACCATTGACCTCTACACCGTTAATGGCATCGATCCAATCAGCGTAGTCGTCGCCAAACTCTAGTCCAATAGATCCGGAATAAGCGTTGGCGCTTACCGCATAACTTACTTCCTCCGGCAGATTCGCACCTGCATCCACTGCCGCCGCATTGACAGCCAATGAAGCAAGCATAGACACCGACAAAAATAATGCCCCCAATTTGCGAAGAACTCTCTTCATCATTTAGCCTCCTTTACAGCTTGCCACCATTTTTTAGGTGGCGAAAATGAAGCTGGCCTCCAAGCCATACACAGGAAATTGCGGGTTGAAAACTGCCTCCTTTCCGTGTTATAATGCAGACCGTCCTGCATTGGGCTATTTTGTTTGCATAATGGTTAGTATAAGCTAACCAAAGCGTGAAACAAAACGGCTCCGGCGCCATCTGTTATCCTAATGGTTAGCTATTGCTAACCGTCACAAAGCAGAAGTATATACACTCAGGGAGGATTTGTCAATGGAGGTTTCTATTTTGGGGACTGGCTTTATACTGCGGGAGGAAGCTAGACTATGAAGCGGTTCTGGCTGATTATTCCCCTTGCTCTATGTATGTTCGCTGGTTGTACAGGTACTGTTTCCGAACAGCCCCAGACAAATTCTTTTTTTGCTATGGACACGGTTATGGATCTTACTATATATGGGAATAAATCTCTGCTGGCAGATGTAGAAACTTTGATTTCTGATTTAGAAGAAAAGGTTTCCGTGACGGATGAAACCAGCGAACTTTACACGATCAACCAAACCGGCACCGGTACACTGACAGGTTCCGCCGCAGAGTTGATGCAGTCCGCACTTGCTATGTGTCAGCGTACCGGCGGCGCATTGGATATTTCAATTTATCCGGTCGTGCGGGCCTGGGGCTTCACCACGGAGAGCTATCAGGTGCCAGAGGCGGAAACCCTGGAGGGGCTGTTGGCCCATGTGGATTACACACAGATCCGATATGACGCCGAAACCGGCGCCGTGTCTGTGCCGGACGGTATGGAAATTGACCTGGGCAGCGTTGCCAAGGGATTTGTTGGTAGCCGGGCTGCTCAATACTTGAGGGAAAACGGCGTGGATTCCGCTTTGTTGAACTTGGGCGGCAATGTTCAGACAGTTGGCTGCAGGCCGGACGGCGATCCCTGGAAGATCGCGGTCAAAGACCCTAGAGGCGGCACACCGATGATCGTTCTCTCTATTCAGGATCAGGCGATGGCCACGTCTGGCGGGTATGAACGCTATTTCGAGCAGGACGGGAATACCTACTGGCATATCATGGACCCTGCCACCGGCCGCCCGGCAGAAAGCGGCCTGACCTCCGTCACCGTTGTGGGAGACAACGGCCTGGCATGCGATGGGCTTTCCACCGCCCTGTTTGTAATGGGATTGGAAAAGTCCGCTGCCTTGTGGCAGGAGAGCGACGACTTCGAGGCGGTCTTTGTGACCGCTGAGGGCGATATTTACATCACCGCCGGCCTTGAGTCTAACTTCGCTCTGACGGAAGATCACCAAGACGCTGTGGTGCGCGTGATTGAGAGATGATAAAAGGGAACAGGACTCCCAGTCATCTCTTTTCCTATCTGGCATGGAGTGGTCTTTTGCGGAAGGAGGAAACCATGCTGAACAAACACAGATATAGTATCAGCTTTCGAGAAAGAAAAACTGACGGCACGCTTGAGAAATAGTAGTGTGCAGACTATCTTCCAGTGGAGTACCAGGGCAGGGGACGGCTTTTGTAGCTTTTGTAAGCCGCCCCTGCTCTGCTCAATTTCAGAAAGAGTTAATCGGATGGAAATGATAGTTTATTTCAGAAATCACCAAGCGCCGCTTGACGATTCTCCTGTGAAGCTGTATAATTTCATTTGGTTAGCTATTACTAACCAAATGAAATTATGAATGGAGGTATTCCTATGTCCCTGATTCAAAAAGAAATTGCCGATTTCTCTGTCCAGTGCTATCAAAACAACGCGTTCCGCACCGTCGCCAAGGCGGATGTACTGGGCAAGTGGAGCGTGTTTTTCTTCTATCCCGCTGACTTCACCTTCGTGTGCCCCACGGAGCTGGAGGACTTAGTCAATCTCTACGAAAAGTTCCAGGCCATTGGCTGCGAGATTTACTCCGTTTCCTGCGATACCCACTTTGTCCATAAGGCGTGGCATGACGCCTCGGAGCGCATCCAAAAGATCCAGTATCCCATGCTGGCCGACCCCACACATTGTCTGGCGAAGGATTTTGAGGTCTACATTGAGGCCGACGGTGTAGCGGAGCGCGGTAGCTTCATCGTCAACCCCGAGGGGAAAATTGTGGCCTATGAGGTCAACGCTGGCAATGTGGGCCGGAACGCCGACGAGCTGCTGCGGAAGGTGCAGGCCTGCCAGTTTGTAGCGGAGCACGGAGACGAGGTTTGCCCGGCGAAGTGGCAGCCCGGCGCTGAAACCCTGAAGCCCAGTCTGGATCTGGTGGGACAACTCTAAACCATGGAACAGACGGCAAATTTTTACGATGTCGTGGTCATCGGCGGCGGTCCTGCTGGGCTCACCGCCGCCCTCTACCTGGCCCGGGCCCGCTACCGGGTGGTGGTCGTGGAGAAGGACCACTTCGGCGGACAGATCACCATTACCTCGGAAGTGGTGAATTATCCCGGCGTAGGCAGGGCCAGCGGGACGGAGCTTACCGAGACCATGCGAAAGCAGGCAGAGGGCTTCGGCGCTGAATTTTTGCTGGCCGAGGTCATCGGGCTGGAGCTCTCCGGTGATGTAAAGACCGTCCGCACCGGCCGGTGGGAGTTGAAGTGCTTCGGTGTTCTCCTGGCCACCGGCGCCCATCCCCGTATGGTGGGCTTCCAGGGTGAGGAGCAATTCCGCGGCCGGGGCGTGGCCTACTGCGCCACCTGCGACGGGGAGTTCTTCACCGGGAAGGATGTCTTTGTGGTGGGCGGCGGCTTCGCCGCGGCGGAGGAGAGCGTGTTCCTCACCAAGTACGCCCGCCATGTGACCATTCTGATCCGGGGAGACGACTTCACCTGCGCCCAGGCAACGGCGGATGCAGCCAGAAACCACGAGAAGATCGCTGTCCTCACCAACACAGAGGTGGAGGAGGTTTCCGGCGACACCGCCCTCCGCTATCTCCAGTACCGGAATACCAAAACCGGCCAATCGACCGAGCATCGTGCGGTGGACGGCGAGACCTTCGGCGTGTTCGTCTTTGCCGGTTATGAGCCAGCCACGGAGCTGGTGCGCGGCTTGGCTGAATTGAATGACCAGGGCTATATCCTGACAGACCGGAGCCAAAAGACGACTGCGGACGGACTGTACGCGGCCGGCGATGTATGTGTCAAGCCTCTGCGGCAGGTCGTCACCGCCGTGGGAGACGGCGCCCTTGCCGCCACGGAGCTGGAACGCCTGTGTGCCGCCATGCAGGAAAAGACCGGCGTACATCCCAAGGCTCCGGTGAGCCGGGCAGAAAAAACGGCGGCTTCCGCTGAAACAGGCAGCGCCCTTTTTACGGGGAATATGCTGGCCCAGCTCCATACGGTATTTGCCCGGATGTCCTCGCCTTTGACCCTGCGGCTGCATCTAGACGAAACGCCTCTTTCCGCTGAATTGAAGCAGTATATGGAGGAGCTGGCGGCACAGAGCAGCAAGCTCACAGTGGAAACAGGTCCAACAGAAGGAATTGACCACCTGCCCTGTGTCCGGGTCTGTCGGCCGGATGGGGGCTGGACAGGCCTTGCCTTCCACGGAGTCCCCGGCGGCCACGAGTTCACCTCCTTCATCCTGGGCCTCTACAATGCCGCCGGACCGGGACAGGCTCTGGATGAAGATACAAAAGCAGCAATCCAGTCCATCCAGAAGCCCATCAAATTAGAGCTTCTGGTTTCCCTCTCCTGTACCATATGTCCGGGGCTGGTGACAGCGGCCCAGCGGATCGCTGCGGAAAATCCCCATATCACTGCCCAGGTTTATGACTTGAATCACTTCCCAGACCTGCGGGAGAAGTATCAGGTCATGAGCGTTCCCTGCCTGGTCGTCAATGATGGGGAGCAGGTATCCTTCGGCAAGAAAAACATCCGGCAGTTGTTGGAACTCTTAGCATAGCAGGGAAGCCGCGTTGCGGGCCGTCTGGTCTGCAACGCGGCTTTCTTCATCAAAAAGGGCTTGTGGAACAGAGACTTTTGGAGTATTCTCTAGTTACCAACAACTAACCCGCAAAGAGGCGTATCACTATGAAGAAATCAGACTTGGACTTCTGGCAGGGAATGGCCGCACATTACACCAAATTCATGCGGCGCTCAGCACCGGTATATGCAGAAATCTGTAATCGCATTCGTCCGCATCTTACCCGGGATATGAATGTACTGGAATTGGCCTCCGGCACAGGTCAGCTATCCTTTCCCCTGTCTCCGTATGTCCGGCTGTGGGAGGCCACCGACGTCTCTTCCAGTATGATCGCGGAAGCGAAGAAGCGGACCGGATCTTCCCGGCTCCACTTCTCGGTGCAGGACGCCGCCCATCTGCCGTATGTCTCGGAAACCTTTGACGTGGTGGTGATCGCAAATGCACTGCATATCTTACCGGAGCCGGACAGGGTTTTGCGGGAAGCTCGGAGAGTCTTAAAGCCGGGCGGGTGGCTATTTGCTCCTACCTTTGTCCACGCCGGGGGAAAACTGGCCAGGCTGCGGACCTGGGGCATGGAGCGGACCGGCTTTCGTGTCTACCACGCCTGGAACGCCGGGGAGTTTATTGCGTATCTGTCTTCACATGATTTCTGGGTAGTGGAACACGCCCTGCTAGGAGGGCGTGTTCTGCCTGTGTGCTATGCGGCAGGCAGGAAGTAGTTGACGCAAAATGGATAGGAGATGACTGTGGGCACTATATGTCGGCGGCCTTGCGTCCCCTGATAACAGAGAAGGATTATATCCCTGTTTTTCTTGCTGTTGATTGCCGAAAGATGGAGCAGAAACGAAACCCGCCCCTCTGAGCGAGTGCTCGGAGAGGCGGGTTTTTGTGGGGCTGATTTTTCTGCGGATATGCTCACAGAGTCCAGCGGCTGGACTCCGTTCGTTCGGACACGAAATCCAGGTAAATGCCGCCTTCTGGATTAGATCATCGTATAAAAGCGGAACCATTATGCGGCCTCAGCCACTGCCTATGCAGGCCAAATCCCCATAGCGAAAGCAGGGGGCGTTCAGCCACGTATGATGATTCACAGAAATACGGGAAGAGGCATCGCATATTTACGATCCCTGCTTATTTGATTGCGTCCTTCAGGGCTGTATCGGCCCTGAATACCGGGGCTGTTAGCGCCGACCCGACTTAACTGCTAAATTGGGGCAGTGCTAACTATTACCTTTGATCCCTTCCTAAACTGGGAGGAGCTTTGTGGTCTGACAGATGCAGAAATTGGAAACCGCTTGCTCTGGATACAGCAGCAGCTAAAACCGTCGCGAAAGGCCTGACCAGGATATTTTACAAGCACTTTACAGTTTCCTGGAGGATAAAAAGGTTACCCTTCGGTAGAATATCACCGATATTTTCTAAGAAAGGACCAAACAATATGAAACATAATTTGCACCGACGATTCACAACAGGCCTTCTTGCGCTCACAGTGCTCTTGGGAGGATGTCCGGGAGCGCTGGCGGCGGAGGCCGGTGAAGAATTCAAGGAGGGTATCGAGGCGGTATCCGACTGGCTGAGTACACCGGCGCAGGAACTGGACCAGGTTGATGTGGCCGCAGACTGGAAATTTGGTGAGCAGTTTACCACTGGCAGCATTTCCGATGGCAGCCTGATCATCGAGGACCAGAGCGGCAATGACAATGACCTGAAAATGCAGCTCTATGTAAACAGCCAGCTTACCGCAGACACCGGAGCCGCAGACTGGGAGAACTACCTCTCTTTCTCCGACGAGAGCATGACCGGCGAGGGCGGCAGCCTGGTGTTCAATGGAGACGACGGCACGAAGGATAAAGGAAATCGCACAGGGGCCGACTTCATTACCGTGGAAGACGCTCCTATCAACGACGAGGAATTTGAGAACGGCTATACCCTGGAGTTCCTCTATTATTTCCCCGAGGACTGGACCGCCGCTGACC
>ENA-UOJP01002661-UOJP01002661.1-human-gut-metagenome-genome-assembly--contig:-C102-NODE-2661-length-12761-cov-8.322210_pt1 | contig 12761 bp, 11 predicted proteins | sample MGYA00242353_ERZ723900 | MGnify/ENA metagenome assembly ERZ723900
ATGAATGACCTATACTTCTTTATATTGACAGCAATTAACCTTTTTGTTCTCGGTTTTATGTGTGTACTAGTGCACATGAATGATACGTTGAATCCCAAGCAGACGAACAGGTTCCTTTTGACTTTTATTTTGATTGGAGCAATTTCGCTTTTGGAGATGCTTACGGTACTGGTTGATGGTGCTCCGGTATGGCTTCGTTTTGCGAATATTTTGACTAATTATCTTGGCTTTGCATTGACTCCGGCTGTTCCAATTGTTATGGTTTACACGTTGAGTCACTCTAATCGTATAAAAGCAAGTTTTAAGATTGCTGTAATAGTTGAACTTTTATATGTGCTTTTATTGACGATATCCCTGTTCTTCAATGGTTTGGTATTTAAAGTAGATGAAACAAATCATTATTCAAGACAGGCAGGATTTCATGTTTATACAGCTGTATATTATATGGCAGTTTTATATTTGATGTTTTATACGCTGGAGCTGGCAAGGTTATTTCAAAATTATGGACGAGAACTGATCTACAGTCTGACAGCTTTCATAGGAACGGGTATTTTGGTACAGATATTGATTCCGGAGATCCATATCACCTGGCTCTGTATGACTCTGATTTCAGTGCTTTACTATCTTTATTGCAATGAGATGTGGAATCAGTTGGATGGACTGACTGGAATACTAAGTCAGAAAAGTTACTTGAATCGTACGTTAAATCTGCGTGCGGAGGACAGGATGCTTATAGTGTTGGATCTGGATGATTTTAAGCATATTAATGATACATATGGTCACCTGACGGGTGATATGTGTTTAAAAGAGATTTCTGATTGCCTAAAAAGGGTATATTCTAATTATGGAAACTGTTATCGGATTGGTGGAGATGAGTTTTGCGTTCTTCTTTGGAACCCGGAAAAAGAAAAATTCTGTAAGGATAAGTTTTATGGGCTGTTAGAAAAGAGAAGAAAGCGCATCGATTACTTGCCGGAGATTTCGTATGGAAGCGCATTGCTTATAGAGCAGGAAAGTATTTGCGATACAAAGGCTAGAGCCGATCAACGTATGTATGAGAATAAAAGGGAACATAAGGCGAATAAGCAACAGAAAATATTTTGAATGATATAAAAAAATTTATTTGATCAAAATATACGCCCAGAGTCTTTCGAATACAGAAAGATTTTGGGCGTATATTATAGTTTTTTTTATTTATTCTGTTCTTTCAATTCTTTCAACGCCGCTGCAAACCGGGACGAAACAGCGGTCGGGTTTCCGCGCAGCAGTCCGCGGCGGTAGAAAGCGTGCAGTTTTTTTACCGGACGCAGGGACTGCTTCCGCTTTTTCAGCTCCTCCAGCTGGGAGGTAAGCCGGGCGAGGCGGTCATCAAATGCAAGGCGCGCATCGGCTTCAGTCCGCACTTCCGTGAGGCGCTCATTGACACGCAGCTTGGCATTTTCTACGCGATCGGTGTATTCTGCTTTGGCGTGTTCCAGGCGTGCGCTGGTATCTTCTTTGACTTTTGCAATGCGCTGCTCTGCCAGCGCCCGGGTTTCGGCGGCCCGTTCAAGATGTTCAGTCGCCGCAGCCTGAAGCTGTCTGGCAGTTTCAGATCTGGCAGCCGCCAGACGTTCTTCGGCCTCTGCCTTGACAGCTGCCAGCTTCCGGCCAGCTTCGGCCTGGGCAGCTGCCAGTTTCTCGGCGGTCTCTTCACGGGTCAGGGCACCGCGCTCGATTGCTTCTTCGCGCAGCAGTTCGATACGGGACTGGAGTGCCTCGATATCGGCTTTCAGCTTTGTCATGGCTTCCAGTGTATGGCCCAGATCCAGAGCTGCCTTGGTGGATTCGTAGACATCGGCGGTAAAGAGGACACTGATGACAAAATCGCAGGTGATCAGGACGACCGGGGAAAACGCCAGCACTGCGCGGGCGATCGGTTCGTGGATGACATCGGTCATAAAGATGGTTAAAAATCCCCATGCGATTGAGGAACTCAGGCAGATATAGCCGTTCAGCTGAAACGGCTGATTGCTGTAGTCCCAGTAACGAACCTTGAATAGACGTTCCATCACAGCACCGGTGACATATTCAAGGGCAGTAGCTGCGATAAAGCCGGAAATATAGACCAGCAGCAGATTATCGTGCACAGGCAGGGAGACCCAGAGCATCATCACCGCGCCAGAACCGTAGAGCGGCAGCATCGGAAGCCGCAGAAATCCACGGTTGACGAATTTCTTTTTCTTCAGCGAAACATACGTCGATTCGAAAATCCATCCGAAAAAGCAATATAGATAGAAAAAAGCCAACCATTGGTACCAGGTATAGGTGTACATAAAACCTCCTTCAAAAATCAAGTCATTTTCTCATTTGTCATGAAACAGGTTACATCCTCAAAATGCAAGTTGTTTTCTATCTTACTACATAGCGCCGGAGAAGTTCAAGGCGTCCTGATAAAAATTAAAATAGAATCCATGATTTTCTGCTCTGGAATGCGGTATCGGAAAAATTCGATTGTCGGATACACATCCGTAAAGGGCGACAATATAGAATATCTGAATAAAAACAGAAAATCTCTGCTTGTCACGAACTCTCCCTTCGTGTACAATAAATCGAAGTCGCGTCTGATGCGCGTCGAAACAAACGATGAAACAAACCAGCAATCACATATGATTCAAGCAGTCACATACAATAGAAAGAGATGAGGTACACACGTGAGTATACTGAATGTAGAACATTTAAGCCACGGCTTTGGTGACCGGGCGATTTTTCAGGATGTTTCGTTCCGCCTGTTAAAGGGTGAGCACATCGGTCTGATCGGTGCGAACGGCGAGGGTAAATCGACGTTTATGAATATTATTACCGGGCATATGCAGCCAGACGAGGGAAAAGTAGAGTGGTCAAAGCGGGTGCGCGTTGGCTATCTGGATCAGCACACGGTGCTGGAAAAAGGCATGACGATCCGCGAGGTTTTGAAGAGCGCATTTTCCTTCTTGTTTGAGCTGGAAGTGCAGATGAATGAAATCTGCGACCATCTGGGCGAGGCATCGGAGGATGAGATGAACGTGATGATGGAAGAGCTGGGAACGATCCAGGATCTTCTGATGAACCACGATTTTTATTCCATCGATGCGAAGGTGGAGGAAGTCGGACGTGCGCTGGGGCTGACCGACATCGGTCTGGATCGCGATGTAACGGATTTGAGCGGCGGACAGAGAACGAAGGTACTGCTCGGGAAATTGCTTCTGGAAAAGCCAGATATCCTGTTGCTGGACGAGCCGACGAACTATCTGGATGTGCAGCACATCGAGTGGCTGAAACGGTATTTGCAGGAATATGAAAATGCGTTCATCCTGATTTCACACGATGTTCCGTTCTTAAATAGCGTAGTAAATATCATTTATCATATGGAAAATCAGCGGCTTGACCGCTATGTGGGCGATTACGACAAGTTTCTCGAGGTGCACGAGGCGAAGAAAGCGCAGCTCGAGGCAGCGTATAAGCGTCAACAGCAGGAGATCGCGCAGCTGCAGGATTTTGTGGCACGCAATAAAGCGCGTGTTTCCACGCGAAATATGGCGATGTCCCGCCAGAAAAAGCTGGATAAAATGGATGTGATCGAACTGGCGAAGGAAAAACCGAAGCCAGAGTTTAACTTCCTGGAGGCGAGAGCCTCCGGAAAATGTATTTTTGAGACGGAAGATCTGGTAATCGGTTACGACGAGCCACTGTCCCGTCCGCTGAACCTCTATATGGAGCGCGGCGAGAAGATTGCGATGGTCGGTGCCAACGGAATTGGAAAGACGACGCTTTTAAAGAGTATTTTAGGTTTGATTCCAGCAGTGTCCGGCAAGGTGACGCTGGGCGATTATCTCTCCATCGGCTATTTCGAACAGGAGATGGCGCCGGGCAATACGACGACCTGCATCGATGAGATCTGGAAAGAATTTCCGTCCTACACCCAGTACCAGGTGCGTTCCGCACTGGCAAAATGCGGTCTGACGACCCAGCACATCGAGAGCCAGGTGCGCGTGCTCAGCGGTGGCGAGCAGGCAAAAGTGCGCCTGTGTAAGCTGATCAACCGCGAGACGAACCTTCTGCTTCTCGACGAGCCGACGAACCATCTGGACGTTGAGGCGAAGGAGGAGTTAAAGCGTGCGCTGGCGGCGTACAAAGGAAATATCCTTCTGATCTGCCATGAACCGGATTTCTATGAGGAATTCGCAACGAAGGTCTGGGACTGCAGTGAGTGGAGTCTGAAAATATAAGAAAAAATGTTTTTGAGCGTACCCCAACATTCAGTATAGAGCCCTTTTTTTTAAGGTGTCCGGCACTGACAAAAAACAGGAACGCCATCGGCTGAGAGTCCGACGGCGTTCCTGTTTTTCTTAAATTGGGAATGGTAGGTATATATAAAAAAGAAATTGGCTTAGGGGGGCCGGACGATTTGCATCGTCCGGTATGAGTATGAAAAAGCTTTTTTATTTCAAGTAACACTTGAAACAAAGGCCTGTTACCCTTTCGGATAACATACTTGTATTATAGGAGAAACTTGTGACTAAAATATGTCCCTTTCATAAAAAAAATATAAAGTCCATAAAAAAATAAAAACCTCTTTCAAAAGAATCGAAAGTTGTATATAATAGTAAGTGGTATAGTCCGCTCTAAAACAATGCGCGGGCTGGATGGCAGCGAAAAAAGCTGAAGTAAAGAAGATAAAATACAATGAAACTCATAGATTTATGTACTCAAGAGTGCATATTCAGAGCAGGAGGAAAACAACTATGTTGATGTCCAATGATATTGGTATCGATCTGGGTACAGCCAGCATCCTTGTATATATCAAGGGAAAAGGCGTCGTACTGAAAGAGCCGTCCGTAGTGGCGATCGATCGGGATACGAATAAGATCATGGCGATCGGCGAGGAAGCCCGCCTGATGATCGGCAGAACCCCTGGCAATATCGTAGCGGTCCGTCCGTTGCGCCAGGGGGTTATTTCAGATTATACAGTGACAGAGAAGATGATGAAATATTTCATCAACAAGGCAGTCGGCAAGAAGACACTCCGCAAGCCGCGTATCAGCGTCTGCATCCCGAGCGGTGCGACCGAGGTAGAGCGCAAGGCGGTTGAGGATGCGACGTATCAGGCTGGCGCACGCGAGGTTTCGATCATCGAGGAGCCGGTAGCAGCTGCGATCGGCGCTGGTATCGATATTTCCAAGGCGTGCGGCAACATGATCGTAGATATTGGTGGTGGTACGGCAGATATCGCCGTTATTTCCCTGGGCGGTACCGTAGTCAGCACTTCTATTAAAGTGGCTGGTGATGACTTCGACGAGGCACTGGTCCGTTACATGAGAAAGAAACACAATCTTTTGATCGGTGAGAGAACCGCTGAGGAGATCAAGATAAATATCGGTGCGGCATACCGCCGTCCGGAGGTAATCACGATGGAAGTGCGCGGACGAAATCTGGTTACCGGACTTCCGAAGACGATCGTTGTCACATCCGACGAGACGCTGGAAGCGCTGCGCGAGCCGGCACTCCAGATCGTAGATGCCGTTCACAACGTACTCGAGCGGACGCCGCCGGAATTGGCAGCCGACATTTTTGACCGTGGTATCGTACTGACAGGCGGCGGCGCACTGTTAAGCGGTCTGGATGCCCTGATCGAGGAGAAAACTGGCATTTCCACGATGATTGCAGAGGATCCGCTGACCGCAGTTGCGATCGGAACTGGTAAGTTTATCGAGTTCGCTCACGGTGAGAAGAAAAACTACGATTAAAGAGAACCGCCGGAAGGCGGATAGCATAAAAATATGGCAGCAGTTAAAGGATATATTGAAAAAATAAAATACCGCAATGAGGACAATGGCTATACGGTTCTCTCTATCAGCGGCTTGGACGACGGGGAGGAATATGTGCTGGTTGGCACTTTTTCCTACATCGCAGAGGGCGAGATGATCGAGGCGAGCGGGCGTATGACCGAGCATCCGATTTACGGGGAGCAGATGGCGGTGGAAAGCTATGAGCTGAAAGCGCCTGAGGATACTGTTTCCATGGAACGATATTTAGGCTCCGGCGCCATCAAAGGCGTCGGGGCTGCTTTAGCTTCCAGGATTGTTAAAAAATTTAAGGCGGACACATTCCGCATCATGGAAGAAGAGCCGGAGCGCCTCGCGGAGGTCAAGGGAATCAGTGAAAAAATGGCGATGTCCATCGGTGAACAGGTCGAGGAAAAGCGCGATATGCGTCAGGCGATGATGTTTCTGCAAAATTATGGCATTTCCATCAATCTGGCGGTTAAAATCTATCAGGAATACGGTCCGGCAATGTATACGATTCTCCAGAACAATCCGTATAAGCTGGCGGACGATATTCCGGGCGTCGGTTTTAAGATGGCAGACGAGATCGCGGCGAAGATAGGAATCGTGGCAGATTCGGATTTCCGCATCAAGAGCGGCATCCTGTATACACTCTATCAGGCGACGGCGAACGGGCACACATACCTGCCGGAGGACGAGCTGGCGGATCGGGCGGCAAAGCTTCTACAGGTTGAGATTTCCGAGATTGACAAGCATCTGATGGATATGCAGATGGATAAACGGTTGGTGATCCGGGAGAGGAAAAAGCAGAAAACAGCAGAAATGGATGTTTTCGTTCAGGCGGAATCGGCAGTGTCGGGGCAGATGCAGCCGCAGCCAGATGTTTTGGGTGAACCGAATGCATCAAATGTATCAAATATAGCAAACGCCCCGGAACGCGCCGTTTATGCATCACACTACTATTATACCGAGCTAAACACCGCCCGCATGCTGCACGACTTAAACATCACTGGTTCCGAATCGGAAGAACAGATTCGGAAAAGTCTGACAGTCATCCAGAAAGAGGAACAGATCGAGCTGGATGAACTGCAGATCCGCGCGGTGATTGAGGCGGTCAACTGCGGACTTTTGGTAATCACGGGCGGTCCGGGTACCGGAAAAACGACGACGATCAACACGATCATCCGGTATTTTGAAAAGGGCAACATGGATATCCTTCTGGCAGCCCCGACCGGACGCGCAGCAAAAAGGATGACCGAGGCGACAGGCTATGAGGCGAAGACGATTCACCGCCTGTTAGAGCTGACGGGAATGCCAGAGGAGGATGAGAAGAGCCGGACGACTTCGATGCATTTTGAGCGGAACGAGGACAATCCGCTGGAAGCTGATGTCATCATTATCGATGAAATGTCGATGGTGGATATCAATCTGATGCATTCGCTGCTCCGGGCGGTCAATGTCGGCACACGTCTGATTCTGGTAGGGGATGTGGATCAGCTTCCGAGCGTTGGACCGGGCAATGTCCTGCGTGATATCATCGAGTCAGAGTGTTTCCATGTGGTAAAGCTAACCCGGATTTTCCGGCAGGCGGCGCAGAGCGATATTATCGTCAACGCCCACCGCATCAATGCCGGAGAGCGCATTCCGATCGGAAAGTCAAGCAGGGATTTCCTCTTTATAAAGCGTGATGATCCGAATGCGATCATCAATGCAATGATCACGCTGGTACGTGAAAAACTGCCGAATTACGTCCATGCCGATTTGTTTGAGGTACAGGTCATGACGCCGATGCGGAAGGGAGTGCTGGGATCGATACGGCTAAATTCCATTTTGCAGGAATTTTTAAATCCGCCATCGGCAGAAAAGGCGGAAAAAGAGTATGGCGAGACGACGTTTCGTGTGGGCGACAAGGTCATGCAGATCAAGAACAATTACCAGATTGAGTGGACTTCCTACAACCGCAGCGGCATCCCGGTGGACAAGGGAGCCGGCGTGTTCAACGGGGATCTTGGGCGCATCCGCGAGATCAATACCTTTGCGGAGCTGGTAACCGTGGAGTATGATGAGGGAAAACGTGTCGAGTACAGCTTCAAGCAGCTGGAGGAACTGGAACTGGCATATGCGATCACGATCCACAAGTCGCAGGGAAGCGAGTATCCGGCGGTCGTGATTCCGGTCTGGAGCGGACCGCAGATGCTGATGACGCGGAATCTGATTTACACGGCGGTTACAAGGGCAAGAGCCTGTGTCTGCCTAGTCGGTGTCCCGTATGTGTTTCAGCAGATGGTGGACAATGCGATGGAACAGAAGCGCTATTCGGGACTGTGCGACCGCATTGAAGAAATTATGGAGACATTGTGATAAAAAATATAAAATGGAATCAATTCCCCCGCGCCGCTCTGGATGCGCTATATCCAAGGCGCTGCCCGGTCTGCGGGGAGATCGTGACGCCGAAGGGCAGGCTTATTTGTCCTTCGTGTCTTTTGAGGCTTTCGCCTGTCAAATCGCCGGTTTGTCAGAAATGTGGAAAAGAAGTTTGGAGTGAAGAAATCGAATATTGTCCAGACTGTGTGAAACACCGCCGGTCATTTGCGCGTGGGATGGCACTCTTTAACTATACGGAGGAAGCTGCGCGCTCGATGGCAGCGGTTAAATATAAAAATAAGAGGGAATATCTCGATTTTTATGCCGAAGCTGCAGCGGAAAAGCTGAGGCAGTATGAAAATCGGGAGGAGTGGCAGTTTGACGGTCTGGTTCCCGTTCCGGTCCACCCGGCGCGGAAACGGAAACGCGGTTTCAATCAGGCGGAGGTTCTGGCAAAGCGGATGGGCGAGCGGCTGGAAATGCCGGTGTGCCCGGAATTTTTATATCGGATACGAAATACAGAACCCCTGAAAGAGCTGAATCCAGATGAACGGCTCCGGAATTTACAGCAGGCGTTTCGGGCGGATGCGGAGGCAATCCGGGCAAGTGGTGTGCAAAACGTGCTTCTCGTGGATGATATTTATACGACCGGAAGCACGGCGGAAGCGTGTACCCGGGCGCTTCTGTCTGCGGGGATCGAAAAAGTCTGTTTTTTTGCCGTTTGTATTGGACAAGGACGCTAAAGTGGGATATGATAGAGAAGATAGGCAGAGGGAAGCCTTATAAGTGGAAATACTCCGGCATTTCTGGATGAAAAGAATAGTAGAAAGCATTTGAATCTAAAAGTTTGCGGGAGAGGCAAAAAGAGGTTCAGGAGACGGAAGGAATGCGGGGGGAGATTTCAAGTAAGAAAGAAAAGGAGTAAAAAGAATGCAGGAATTTGAATATCGCCTGGAAAAGGAAGATTATAAAAACTGGATTCACTGGAACGTGCTTAAGCATGAGTCCAAGAAAATGAAGATGGTGTCGGCACTCTTATATGTCGCATTTTTAGCTCTCTTTCTGGGAAAAAATGTGATGCAGGCAAAGGGCAATCTGGTTCTTCTTGTACCGTCCATCGTGATAGCGGTGCTGGTCGGCATCGGCATGTTTTACATGATTTCAAACCAGAACCAGGAGCGTATGATCTGGAAACGGAGCGGACTTAAAAATTTGGAAAAGACGGGCAATTTCCCAGTCGTACATCTGACGCTGGATGAGAAGACACTGACCATGACGGTTGCGGCACAGGAGATGACCAAGACTTACAGCTACAGCGACATTGAGCAGATGGTTGAGATTGAGCGGATGTATCTGCTTGAGACGAACGAGAAAACCTGGCAGTTTATCGCCAAGTCGGCATTTTCCAGCGAGGAAGAGCAAAAGCAGTTTGAGACATTCATGAATGAAAAGCTTGCGGATGCCAAGGAAAACCCGGAAGAATATCCATCCGTGACAAAAAATTCGGAAAATGCGGAGAATCAGGAGGGCGGCGCCCTGCATCAGAACGCCGCGCTTGAGGATGATGTTGTGGAAGCTGATGAGCCGGAGATCACCCGCGTGGATACAAGCCATATGGGTAAGATTGGAAAAATGGCGCATTTTATCGGAAGCCAGGCGGCGGATGAGGAAGAAACCGATGAGCCTGAAAAGGCGGAGCCGGATACCACAGACAGCCATGAAAATGTGGAAGAAAAGACAGACGCTGTAAACGAGGAGAAAGTGGATGAATAAACCTTTCTGATTGTTTTATAGCATCATTGTAAGTCCTGATAATGTGAAATACGAGGCGCGGGCAGAATCTGGTTCCAGCCTGCACTAAGTGAAAACGATATCTATAATATAAAAGAGGCGGCGAATGTCGGCAAGTTATTGCTTGACGCGCCGCTTCTTTTATGATATAGTAGACGGGCGAATGGAAGAACATAGGTCTTTTTTTTATGCTCAAAAACCAGATTTCCGGTTGGAGAGTGGAAAGATCGCATACTAAGAAAAATGGAGGTGGAAGTTGTGCGTACAAGAATTACACTGGCATGCACAGAATGCAAGCAGCGCAATTACAACATGACCAAGGATAAGAAAACTCATCCGGACAGAATGGAAACCAAAAAGTACTGCAGATTCTGTAAGACACACACGTTACACAAAGAGACGAAGTAAGAGTAACTGGTTGGTTCTGCGCGATCGGGCATCTGCCTGAGCGCTTTGGAGGACAAAAATGGGTGATACAGAAAATACCAAAAAAGCTCCTAAAAAGAGTTTCTGGAAAGGTTTAAAAGCTGAGTACAAAAGGATCATCTGGCCTGACAAAGAGACAGTTACGAAGCAGACTGGAGCGGTCATCGCCGTTTCCGTTGCGCTGGGACTTATCATTGCGGCTCTTGACACGGCAATCGTGTTTGGACTGCACTTCGTTATGTAAAGGCAAAGGTGAGAAATATGGCAGAAGCAAATTGGTATGTAGTGCATACTTATTCCGGCTATGAAAACAAAGTAAAGGTTGACATCGAAAAGACGATCGAGAACCGGAACCTTCAGGATCAGATCTTAGAGGTTTCCGTGCCGATGCAGGAAGTTATCGAAGTCAAGAATGGAGCCAATAAACAGGTTGCCAAGAAGATGTTTCCCGGATACGTACTGATCAACATGGTTATGAATGATGATACCTGGTACGTAGTACGCAACACCCGCGGAGTGACCGGGTTTGTTGGTCCGGGCTCCAAACCGGTTCCTTTGACGGAAGAGGAGATGGCCGGTCTCGGATTTAAGGAAACCGGCGTTGTCGTTGACTTTGAGGTCGGCGACACGGTTGTTGTAACGACAGGGGCATGGAAAGATACCGTTGGTGTTATCGAGTCCATCAACGAGGAAAGACAGACCCTGACGATTCGTGTAGAACTGTTTGGCCGTGAGACACCGGTTGAACTGAACTTCACAGAGATCAAGAAGATGATGTAAAGAGGTTCATTTATGAGCCTGTGGGAGGGAAATCCCCGCAATTACCACAATTTATAGGAGGTGCCAACAATGGCAAAGAAAGTTACAGGATATATTAAATTACAGATTCCTGCTGGAAAGGCTACACCAGCTCCGCCAGTAGGTCCGGCTCTTGGACAGCACGGTGTAAACATCGTACAGTTCACGAAAGAGTTCAACGCTAAGACAGCAGACCAGGGCGATATGATCATCCCGGTTGTTATTACTGTATATGCTGACAGAAGCTTCAGCTTCATCACAAAGACTCCGCCGGCTGCCGTTTTGTTAAAGAAAGCTTGCAAGATTAAATCCGGTTCCGCTACACCGAACAAGACTAAGGTAGCTAGCATCTCGAAAGAGGATCTGCAGAAGATCGCAGAATTAAAGATGCCTGACTTAAATGCAGCAAGCCTTGAAGCTGCTATGAGCATGATCGCTGGTACAGCAAGAAGTATGGGTATCACAGTTGCCGAGTAATTTTCGGGATGTTTATCAGTAACGTGGGAGGGAATTCCCCGACAATACCACTAGGAGGTTTTTTATAATGAAAAGAGGAAAAAGATACGTAGAGGCTGCTAAATTAGTAGATCGCGCAAGCCTTTATGAAGCTGCAGATGCCATCTCCATCGTGAAGAAGGCTGCAGGTGCTAAATTCGATGAAACCGTAGAACTTCATATCAGAACTGGTTGTGACGGCCGTCATGCTGATCAGCAGATCCGTGGTGCAGTTGTACTGCCGCACGGAACTGGTAAGACCGTTCGTATCCTTGTATTTGCTAAGGGACCGAAGGCAGAAGAGGCTCAGGCTGCAGGCGCAGATTTCGTAGGCGCTGAGGAGCTGATCCCGAAGATCCAGAACGAGGGATGGTTAGACTTCGACGTAGTAGTAGCTACTCCGGACATGATGGGCGTTGTAGGACGTCTTGGTCGTGTACTTGGACCGAAGGGCTTAATGCCGAACCCGAAGGCTGGTACTGTTACTATGGATGTAACCAAAGCTATCAATGATATCAAAGCCGGTAAGATCGAGTACAGACTTGATAAGACTAACATTATCCACGTGCCAGTAGGTAAAGCTTCCTTCACAGAGGAGCAGTTAGCGGACAACTTCCAGACGCTTATTGACGCTATCCTGAAGGCAAAACCAGCTACCTTAAAGGGCGCTTACTTAAAGAGCGTAACCATGACTTCTACCATGGGCCCGGGCGTTAAGCTGAACGTAGGTAAGCTGATTGGCTAATCAGAAGACGTTATAGAATCAAGAGGATGAGGGACTTTTGGGTCTTTCGTCCTCTTTTTTTCGATTGTCGAAAAAATATAAATAAAGTCAAAAAAACAGTTGACTTTATACTTTAGTAGTGATAGAATATATTCTGTTGCCGCTGAGAAAGCGGAAACAAAAATTAAAGAGTCAAGACGCACAGGTGATTGTGAAAACTTTCAAAAAGAAAGTGAAAAAGTCCTTGACAAAAATGAATATCCATTATATAATGGTTAAGCACATTTTTGGAGAGATATCGAAGCGGTCATAACGAGGCGGTCTTGAAAACCGTTTGTCCGAAAGGGCGCGTGGGTTCG
>ENA-UOJP01002662-UOJP01002662.1-human-gut-metagenome-genome-assembly--contig:-C102-NODE-2662-length-12757-cov-3.175405_pt1 | contig 12757 bp, 8 predicted proteins | sample MGYA00242353_ERZ723900 | MGnify/ENA metagenome assembly ERZ723900
AGGCCTAGAAGCAACTGGTATTTACGGAAAGAATTTAAAACTCTTTCTATCTTCCATTGGCTATGACTTTCATGAATTCAACCCATTACTAGTGAAAAGATTTCATGATTCACTTTCCAATCGAAAAACCAAAACAGATAAAATTGACGCTCGTATCATCGCTTTATATCTATCCACAGCTGCTTCTAGAACCTATCTGTATTCATCATACCACATAGAGGCTCTAAAGCAACTATCTCGTGCAAGAAATAAGCTAATTCGTTCTCGTAGCGACCAATACGTTATCATCACGAATATTCTTGATGTGGAATTCCCTGAATTTAAAGCTTTCTTTCATAACAAGCTTAGTGATACTGCTTTATTTCTTTTAAACAAATATAAAACAGTGGATCGTATGAAACGTTTAACTTATCAAGACTGTGTTCTATTACATAATAAATCTCGTCGTATTCCAACTTCTAGTTTTGAAGAACTTCGTGATTTAGCAAAGCATACGATTGGGCATCATTTTAACTACAATGACCTTATTCTTTCCTCTGCACTTCAAATCGTAAATACTCTTGAACGGCAAATAGAAAGCATTGAGAAGGAAATTTTAGCTATCATGGAAGAACTGCATTCTCCTATTGATACTATTCCGGGAATCAGTACGCTTAGTGCTGCGACTATCCTCGGTGAATTTGGTGACTTCTCAAAATTTAGTAATCCTAAACAGCTTTGCGCTTTTTGTGGAGTAGAGCCTGCCATTTACCAATCTGGAACATCTTTTCATAATGGCAGAATGGTAAAGCATGGCTCCTCTGAATTACGTTATGTCCTTTTTAATGCAGTTCCTTATTTAGTTATTCATAACATAACTTTTCGTGAATTCTTTTATAAGAAACTTCATGAAGGAAAGAATTACCGCGTAGCACAATCACATGTCGTTAAGAAACTATTACGTATGATTTATCATTTAGAACTTACTGGAGAATCATTCGACCCAACCCTTCTTTACTAGTCAATTTTATCTAATTTTCAAAGATCAATTTTTGTGCTCTTACCAGCACTTGTTTTTGTCATGCTTTTTTAATCTTTTTCAAAAAGGCTTGACTTCTTAATAGCTAGCTCCTTTTCTTATATTAGATTAATACTTAGGTTTTGCTTGTTTGATCATCTGTACAACTTCCAGATAATGTGCATAGCGTTCACCATTGATTTCTTGCTTTTCCACGGCCTCGCGAATGGCACAGTTTGGTTCTTGCACATGAATACAGTCATTAAACTTGCATTGATGCAGATAAGGTGCAAAATCAGGAATACGTTCAGCCAGCGTTTGAATGTCCATCGTTGTAAAATCCATGGAAGAAAAGCCCGGCGTATCGGCTACCCATCCACCGGCAATCTCATGCAATTCACAATGTCTGGTCGTATGTTTTCCACGTCCTAATGCCTTGCTGATTTCTTGTGTCTGCAAATGAAATGTTGGATCAATACGGTTTAGCAACGAACTTTTTCCAGCACCACTTTGTCCTGTCAAGACGGAGATTTTCCCTTTCAATATTTGTATGAGCGCATCACTGGCATACCCTTTCCCACTGACATAAACATCATAGCCACTATCGCGATACACCATGATTTTTTTATGAATTTCATCATCTTCCTCGATAAGATCCATTTTCGTAAAGCATAAGATGGGATGGATCTGTGCGTAACATATTTGAAAAATCAAACGATCTACCAACACCGTAGAGAAATCCGGATCTTTACAAGACATGACGATGATAGCCTGATCGACATTGGCAATCGCCGGACGCAGCAATTCATTTTTTCTAGGTAAGATTTTCTGAATACCGATTTGTGCGTCAAATCGCTGAAGCTTTACAACATCGCCAACAACCGGCGCTTTATGCTTACGCAGCTTGCCCATGGCAATGCAGGCTAAATGCTCACCCTGTTCATTTAATACCTCATACTGATTCGAAATGATTTTAATAATTCTTCCTGTTTCCATCAATAGTAGTACAATGTGATCGTATTAGAGCCCTCCTGTATGTACCAACTGCCTTCTACAGGATCACTCTTGACCACAACTCCTTCCTCAACATCTTCTTCATCCTCTGGTTTATCCATTTGTACCAATACCGGGATGATTCCTTTTTCCCCCAAGATGTTCTGTGCTTCTTCCACTGTTTTACCATTCAGCTGAATCGTAAATTCCACGCGTTTTGTTACCGTTACATATAATTCACAAGGTTGCTGTGGATCCAGCTTTTCGCCAATATTTAAACCACTTTGTTCGATAATGTACCCTGGTTTATACTCTGCATTCTCTTTTTCTTTAACAATGAGCTTCACCTTAGGTGCATATTCTTCTAATTCCTTTTTCACATCTTCATATGGACGATTTTTGTAATCTTCGACGATATAATACGTACCTTTTGAAACCGTTAACGTAATAGGATCACTAGTTTTATACTTACTGCCCGCTTTTGGATAAATATCTACTACCGTACCAGAACTTTTATCATCGGTTAATTTCTCTTCGATTTTGATCTTATCCTTAGCAAATCCTGCTTCACTTAATTTGGTGATAGCTTCATCTTTCGCAAGATCAATAACTTCTGGAATGGCCGCTTCTTTCGGCGACATGATATTAGTGAAAATCATGAAAGCCACAAGTGCTCCAATAGCGATACAAATGCCAATTATGAGTGGTGTTTTGTGCTTTTTCTTCTTTGTAATTTGCTGTTCCGCTTTTTGCGGATGGTCATCTTCATCCGGTATTTCCATCACTTTTGCTTGTCGCGGTTTATGTTGAGTCACCTTTTTTTGTTCCTTCATGATCAGGGTAGGATCTTGTTCCTGGGCATAGCTGAGTTTTTTTACATGTGCATTTGATGCATCTAAACAATGTTCTAAATCATATAACATTTCTTTGGTGCTTTGATAACGCAGTTTGCGATTTTTTACCGTCGCATGGATAATGATATTTTCAATTGATTGAGGCAAGGTAGGATTAAATTCACATACACTAGGTACTTCCTCACGTAGGTGTTTCATGGCGATCTGTACCGGATTATCACCGCGGAAAGGTACGCTGCCTGTCAACAATTCGTAGAAAACAATTCCTAAAGCATAAATATCAACCTGATTCGTAGGTGTTTCCCCTCTGGTAGTTTCCGGTGCTAAGTAATGCGCACTGCCCAGTACTGCATCACTTTGGGTCAACTGTACTGAATCATGTGCCAGCGCAATACCAAAATCCGTAATCTTGATTGTTCCATCATCCTTCACTAAGACGTTTTGCGGTTTGATATCACGATGGATGATGTTATGCTCATGCGCATGCTGTACCGCACTGGTTAATTGAATCATAATATCAACGGCCTCTTCCTTATGCAAGGCTCCACGCTGACTGATCAACTGTTTTAAGGTTCTTCCTCTGACATACTCCATGACAATATAATGATGCCCATCATATTCTCCTACATCATAGACATCAACGACATTGGGATGCGAAAGCTTACTGACCGCACTTGCCTCACGCTGAAAGCGCAATAACGTGACTGGATCTTTGCTTAATTCTCCACGCAGCACCTTGATGGCAACCTCACGATTCAAGATCGTATCCTCAGCCAGATACACATCTGCCATGCCGCCTTCTCCGATACTGTCTTTGATGATATAGCGTTCTGCTATCATTTTTTGCATTCTATTCATCTGCTGCATCCTCCTTATCCACAAGGATGACACTAACATTATCATAACCACCGGCATCTAATGCCGCTTGAATTAATAAATCTACCTTTGCCTGTAATGCACAATCACTTTCCATGATATGGCGGATTAATTCTTCACTTACATAGCCATGAAGACCATCACTGCACACTAATAGCATCTTATAATCTTCTTTGACCTTATTGATATCAACCTTTACACTATCCCAAATACCCAAAGCATTTGTCAGCACATTGCGATTAGGATGATGCTTCGCTTCTTCTTCACTCACTTCACCGCGTTTTAATAAATCAGCCACATAGGAATGATCTTCTGTCAAACATAAAAAATCATCTTCATATAACCCATAGGTACGAGAGTCCCCGACATTAAACACATAGGTCGCATTCGGACAATGCAAGATACCAACCATGGTTGTTCCCATACCGCGCTGTTCTTCTCGTCTGGTTGCCTGCGTAAAAATCAAATCGTTTGCTTCCTGAATGACACCTTTCAGCCATTGTTTTACTTCTACATCATTTTTATGGCATAATACTGCTTGTTCAAAGCTTTTTTTCATATGTTCTGCGGCCAATGCGGACGCCACATCACCGGCTTTACCTCCGCCAATGCCATCACAGACAACGGCTAATAAAGCATGCTGTTGATTTTCTGCCAGACAGATACTGTCCTGATTATTTTTACGACGCAAGCCGATATGACTCTTTCCATAATACTTCAAGCTAGTTTCCCTGCCTTTCTTTTGCTTCTTTGCGTAAATGCTTCACTCTTAACTGTCCGCATGCCGCATCAATATCCGCTCCATGCTCCTTACGAATCGTACAGCGAATCCCTTCTTTCATGAGGGCATCATAAAAGACCATTGCATGGGCATGATCAACACCTTGAAAACCTTTCTCATCCACTGCATTGTAAGGAATCAAATTTACATAAGCATTTAAACCACGCAATAGTTTTGCCAACTGTTTCACATGCTCTTTTTGATCATTGACACCTCTTAATAAGATATACTCAAACGTTAAACGTCGATTGTTTTCTGATGCATACTGACGAATTGCCTTCATGAGTTCTTCCAAAGGATAGGCGTGATTGATCGGCATCAGCTCATCACGCAGCGTATTGTTAGGCGCATGCAAAGAAATCGCTAAGTTATACTGGGTATGTTCCTTTGAAAATTCATAGATCTTAGGAACGACACCGCAAGTCGAAATCGTAATATGTCTTGCCCCGATACCTAAGCCACGATCATGATTCACCGTACTTAAAAAATTCATCACATTTTCATAATTATCAAATGGCTCTCCAGTACCCATAACAACGATATGGCTTAAACGCTCTTCTTGTTTATCCAAATCCTGTTGTACATACATCACCTGTGCAACCATTTCACCACTGGTAAGATTGCGTTTTTTCTTCGTTAAACCACTGGCACAAAACGCACAGGACATATTACAACCAACTTGGCTTGTTACACAGATGCTTTTTCCATAATCAAACTGCATTAAGACGCTTTCGATCAAGGAGCCATCTTCCAAGGCAAATAAATATTTTGTTGTACCATCACTGGATACTTGTTTATCTTTTAAAATCAATGGCTTCAAAGCATAGTTTGCTTTTAGAATTTCTCTTGTTTCCTTTGACAAATCACTCATTTCATCAATAGAGGTTACCCGTTTGCGATACAGCCATTGAAAAATCTGGTGTCCGCGAAATTTCTTCCATTCATGAGAAAGTGCCAATTCTGCCATTTGCTCATAGTTAAAATCATATAAACTCTTCATGTTATCACCAACCGCCTTTTATTTTACCATAGAATTGACCATCCTACCTATTAGATTGAATGGATTTTCAGGAAGTTTTAAGATTTTCTTTAAGAAGCTGAATGAACAGAAAGATTTGTTTATGCAGGTGGCACAAGAATAATAGATGAAAAAATAAAAACAACACTTTTTGAATATTACTTATTTAAACTTAACAATTCAAAAAAAGAGTTTACCTGTTTTGGAAAACTCTTCTCTATAATTATTTACCACTTACAGCAATGGTTTCAAATAAAATACTTGGTGTACCGACACCGCTCATTCCCATCTTACAGTCGTTGCCAACCATTTTAATATGTTTCATCATATCTAAGAAATTACCAGATATCGTGAATAGGTTAATTGGTTTCACAATGACACCATCTTCTACATAAAAACCTTCGGATTGTAACGAAAACTCTGTTGATACTGGATTTAATCCGGCATGCAGACCATTCAGATTGGTGACAATAACACCTTTTTTCATCGTTTTAATCATTTCTTCATAGCTTGCTGTACCATTTTCGATATAAAAGTTTGTTGGTGAAATACCAACTGGTCCACCATAGCCACCTTTAAAGCCGTTGCCAGTAGAAGTTGTCTGCATCAATTCTGCTGATTTGCTATTATGCAGATACGTTTTTAATATTCCCTTATCAACGACTGTTTTCGTATAGCATGCTGTACCTTCATCATCAAAGGATGCTGAATTTATGCCATCCTCCATCAAAGGATCATCAATTACACTAATCTTTGCATCAAAGATAGCTTCATTAAGCTTATCTTTCAAAATAGAAATGCCTTTAAAGGCATTTTCGCCATCAAACAAACCTGCTAAAGCACTAAACAATGAGGTCATAGCACTTTTTTCCATCAATAATGGATAATTGCCGCTTTCTATCGTATCCGCATGAAGCTTATTGATGACCTTATCACATAATTTATGCGCAAAAGCAGGTATATCCAAGGCTTCCAGATCTTTTATATACAGCCAATCAAAAGCACTCTTTGTATCTTCGCCGTCCTTTGCCAATACTTCCACATAAACTATGGAACAACTGTCACTGTCACAAAGATCCATACCTTTTGTATTTACAATACTGCGTACTGCAACACTTTCTTCATAGGTGGTTGTCATGACTTGTGCAATTCGTGAATCCATTTGTTTTACTGTTTCTTCCAGTTCTTTAAGTTTCTGGATCTTTAAACTGTTTTCTGTTTCTAATAATGTGTTTTTATGCTTTTGTATTGTTGGATAACTTTCTGCTGGTGCTAAGATCATTACTTTATCTTCCGCAGTAATAATAGAAGCATTTTGTTTAATCTGATCTAATACATCGTCTATCTGCGCATCATCTACTTCTTCTAAGAAACAGTTTCCCATTTTCCCCTGATAAATCCCACGCATGGCAATCCCATCACAATCACTGATACTAAAGGAATCTACCTTTTGTTCATAAACATTAATAGAAGTTGAAGTGTGTCGCTGTTCATAGATTTCAAATTGTTCTAATCCGGCTTTTTTTGCCGCATCCATCCATAACTGCTTATTCATTTGCACTTCCTCCTTCCTTACCACCGACAATCATCGCACTTACTCGTAATGGTGGTTGTCCTACATCAGTAGGAATAGAACCGCTGCTTGCCCCACACATACCAGGTGCACGTAATACATTTTTTCCTACCATATCTATTTTCATCAAGACATCAGCACCATTACCAATCAAAGTAGCACCTTTCACCGGTTTACTGATTTTACCGTCTTTGATCAAATAGCCTTCACGTACTGAGAAGTTAAAATCTCCGGTACTTGGATCTACACTTCCTCCACCTAAAGATTTTGCATATAAACCATAAGAAATACCTGCAATCATATCTTCCAACGTATCATTTCCCTCTGTAATAAAAGTATTTGACATACGGGAAGTTGTTTCATATTTATAAGATTCTCGACGAGAACTGCTAGTACTTTCCATACCCATTCTGCGACCATTGAGTCTATCGATCATATAGCTTTTTAAAATACCGTTTTCAATCAATACACGACGCCGTTGGAAGTTTCCTTCATCATCAATGTTTTCAGAACCCCATGCATTTGGTATCGTAGCATCATCACCTCCGCTAACACACTCACTTGCTATTTTCTGTCCTAATTTACCACAGAATACAGACTGACCTTTCGCAACTGCTGCAGCCTCTAAAGCATGTCCACACGCTTCATGGAAAATAACGCCGCCAAAGCCGTTTTCAATCACGACAGGCATTGTGCCACTAGGACAATCATCGGCATAAAGCATCTGCATTGCTGCTCTAGCTGCTTCTTTCCCTGTTTCTTCCGGCAGTGCTTCTTCATAAAATTCCATGCCCTTGCTAGATCCTGGTGCACAGCTTCCGGTTTCATGCAAATCGCCGTCTTCTGCAATTACGGTAACTCCTAAACGGGTATGCACACGCGTATCTTGAATATAGCGCCCTTCGCTATTGGCAATTGCAACATGCTGTTCTTCATCCATTAAAAATGACATGGCTTTTTGGATATGTGCATCATATGCCATGGCAGCATCATTAGCACGCTTCAGCAATGCAACTTTCTTTTCCATTGGAAATGTCTTTGGGTATAACGTAACCGGATGCGCATTCTCATAGGTTACTTCCTGCAGTTTGACATGTTCAATGACTTGTTGATCATCAATAGCGGCAGATAACTGCTTCGCTGTTTTTATCAAATTTTCTTCACTTAGATCATTGGTATACGCATATACCGATTCTAAACCATGATAGATACGCAAACCAATCCCTCTGCGTACTCCACTGTTTACATCTTCAACCTTTCCATTCAGCATGGAAATAGAATTACGATAATTTTTTTCTTCAAAGATTTCCGCAAAATCGCCTCCGGTTTTCAGAGCCGTTTCCAGAACCTTTTCTAACACTTTTATTTCTAGCATCATGTTCACCTCGTTATTCAGAATTATACTCTGAAACATTTCATTACGCAATGAAAAAGATTCCAAATATAATGTAAAATATCAAGCACTTAACTATCTATGTAACACAAAAAGGTGAAAGATCGGCATGCTCATCTCTCACATTTTATGGTTTTTAAATCCTATTAATTGCGTAATCTATGCCAATTACGTATTATACGCATCTACAAAATCAGAAATAATCTTTTCTACCCTACCCACTTATCTTTGATTCTCATAATCTATCCCCCAATTTTGCTTAATTAAGCTTTCTTCTCCATCTTCGCCATATAAAAGCCATCACTGCCAAACTCAAAAGGAAATATAGTTCTCTGTGATACTAAGGTAAACTCCTCATGTTTCTTTAAGAACTTTTCTACCTGCTTCTCATTCTCTTTTTTATTTAAAGTACAGGTAGAATAAACAAGGATACCGCCTTGTTTCACCATTGTGCTTGCTTTTTCTAAAATAGCTGCTTGTAAAGGAATCAATGTATCCATATCCTCACTCTGCATATGATACTTGATATCGCTTTTTCTTGCTAAAACCCCATAGCCGCTGCAAGGTACATCACATAACACACGATCAAAACTAGCTTCCTGTAATCCTTGTAATTTCGTCGCATCCATGACAACAGGATGAATGCTATGCAGCTGTAAACGATCTGCACCTTGTTGAATTAGTTCCACACGATGTTCATGAATATCACCACAGATGATTTCTCCTTCATCCTGCATCAATTCCGCCATATGTGTAGACTTTGTCCCTGGGGCTGCACATACATCCAAGATGCGCTCCTTAGGCTGAGGATCTACAAAATAAGCAACCAGTTGACTGGCTTCATCCTGTATGGACAACATACCATCTTCATACCAGGAAGTATGGGCTAAAGAGGTCCCTTGATAATATACAGAAGAAGCTAATTGTCCAACTGTAAATTGATTGTCCTGTGCTAGTAATTCTTCACGACTCATACGCATGAGATTCACTCTGGCGCACTGTTTACGCGTTTCCATATTACTTTCACAGATGGCGCGGCAAGTTTCCTCTCCGTATTGCGCCTTCCACATTTTGATGAGCCAATCTGGATGTGAAGTTTTTATTGCCAACTTTTGTAGCACATCCTTTGGCAATTCTCTTTGCCCTCGCTGCATGACCTTATGTAAAACGGCATTTACTAATGCTCCCTGTTTTTTACCACCATGTTTTTTGGCTATCTCTACAGCTTCATTGATGATGGCATATGCCGGCAGTTTATCCATATAAAACAACTGATATGCGCTCATATCCAATAAGACTGCTGTTTCTTCTTTTGGTAATTTCTGTACCAGATCTTCCCATTGATAGCGACATAAGCGATAGTTTTGTAAGGTTCCATATACAATAGTCGTGATGAGTCCTTTATCCTTATGTTCAGCCTTATCTAATTCTTTACGTAAATAAAGGTTACTATAGGTTTTATGGATACAGATCTGACAAAGCGCTGTGTAAGCAAACATTCTAGCATTCATAATACTTCTCTCCTTCGATAATATCTTCGATAAAACAAAAACCAGCTATAGGTCATAAGAAAGCCGACAGCAGTATCACTTAAAAAATGAGCACCCATGGCCATACGTGAGATAGGCATGTATATAATTAACATCCAAATGATGATCGTACGCACGATTGATGATTTTTCATAACGGTTTTTCCGCCACTCTAAGAAACACAGGATGCTAGTAAATCCGCTCGTATGACCACTAGGAAAAGAGCGATTTCCAGTAACACCTTGTGGGAGATACCATTTTATAAAATCCTGTGCATTTGTTAAATCACGATAGCGAATTCTGCCCCAAAAATGCTTTATGATGGTTGTACACGCTGCGGCACTTAACATCACACAAGTAAAAAAGATAAAGAAAGGTAGCCGCTGTTGCAACAAATGTTGATCCATTTGTGATAATAGAAGCAAGATTGTAAAAAGATAGAGAACTGCCAATATAAGAAGAATGCCATATAACCATAGAGCGTCTATGCGCATCCAGTAATGTAAGGCATCCTGTACGACATAAATAGAAGCAATCATAGCAAAAAAAAGATATCTATATTTTCGTTTTACGAGATACAACATCGCAAAGGTTACGATGACCATAGATTGCAAAGGAATTAAAATCAATCGTTCAAAGAAAACACCACTATAGGGTAATCGTCCATGCAAAGCATTGGTAATCTGATAATCATAAAAGCTGCCAATAAGCAATAATACAATTGCTATACCATAGGGCAACACTGTTTTTAAAAGTTCTTTTTTCATATTTTACTCCAGTACCACCGGTGATACATCAATATCCAATCGTGTTCTAGCTTTTTTGGTTATATGGTTCTGATAGACATCCCATGCATAATGATTCAATAATGCTTGATCCTTTCCTTTTAAGAGGATCCGCATGCGATATTCGTCACGTAGCTTGTTTAAAGAAGCCGGACCTAAAATCTTACCGTTTTCTTTCTTTTCTAAAATCTGCATGGCTACTTTCACATCCTTTTCCACCATTTCTTTTGTTTTATGATAAAAAACCAAAGATACCAAATAACGATACGGCGGATATCCGGCTAAGTGACGATAACGCATCTCATGCTTAAAAAACATCAGATAATCATGATGAAGGGCACTTTGTATAGCATAGTGTTGCGTATCATATACTTGCAGGATGACTTTTCCTGCTTTATCACCACGTCCACTTCTGCCACTTGCCTGTTCTAATAAATCGTATGTCAATTCTCCGCTGCGATAATCACTTCGATTCAGCATAGCATCGCCATTCACAATGCCAACCAATGTAACATTGTCAAAATCTAATCCTTTTGCAATCATCTGCGTTCCTAAAAGAATATCTGCCTCATGATTCCCAAAGGATTTCAAAATGTCTTCATGGGCATGCTTTTTTCCGGTAGTATCTGCATCCATACGCAAAATACGAGCCTGTGGAAATTTGATCTGGACAAATTCTTCCAACTTTTGTGTACCTATACCTAAATACCGCCAACTGACTTTACCACATGTAGGACAATAGGCAGGTACTGACATCGTGTGTCCACATGTATGACATTTTAGTACCTGTTCTTCTTTATGATACGACATTGCCACATCACAATGGGGACACATTTGAACAAATCCACAGGAAATGCAGCGTAAGATTGGCGTATAACCACGGCGATTTAATAATAAAACAATCTGTTCTTTCTTTTGCAGACGCTCATAAATGGCATCCAATAAGTCATTTGATAGTAAATAGCTTTCTGAATTCCCGACAGCTTTGCGCATCTCTACCAATTGCATTTCAGGGAAACGGGCATTGATGCGTTTTGGCATTTCTACTAGCTGATAAATACCTTTATGAGCTCTGGCATATGTTTCTAAAGACGGTGTTGCACTCGCCAACACGACTTTGGCATGATGATACTTTGCACGCCATACAGCGATATCACGGCAATGATAGCGTGGTGTTGCATCCTGTTTATAACTGGTATCATGCTCTTCATCTAAAATAATCAATCCCAAATGATCAAATGGCATAAAAATAGCACTGCGTGTACCAACGACAATTTGTACTTTATGCTCTTTTACCAATTGATACTGTTCATACTTTTCCTGGGCATTTAATGCGGAATGATAAATAGCTACTGCTTTCCCAAAACGTGCTTTTACCCGTTGTACCATTTGGGGGGTCAATGCAATTTCAGGGACCAACAACACAACCTGTCGTCCTGTTTCTAACACTTTTTTGGCAAGTTGTAAAAAAACCTCAGTTTTCCCACTTCCTGTCACACCATGTAGTAAGGATACGACCTGGGTTGCATGTAAAAGCTTTTGCATAGCCTTTTTTTGATCCGGCTGTAATGTCTTTTCTTCATCCTGCTCACTTTCCAGCAAGCTTGCCTTTGCTTCTTGTTCATAGCTTTCGACAATACCATATGCAATCAATTTTTTACCACAAGATTTAAACATTTGATAAAATGTGCTGCGCCGCATGCAGCCATGACGCTCAAGCTGTTCATAAGCAGCCTGTTGTTTTTCCGTTAATTTTTGTGTCGGCTCTTTGCAAATCCGTACCCATGTTTCCATTTTGATCTTGCCATGTGTTGAACTTGGTTTTAATTTTGCCGGCAGCATACATTGAAAACATGCAATACGCGGAGCTATATATGTTTTCCCCATCCAGTCAGCCAAAGCAAACAGTTCTTCATTAATCAATGGTTCTGCATCTATAATCTTTGTAATTTCTTTGA
>ENA-UOJP01002669-UOJP01002669.1-human-gut-metagenome-genome-assembly--contig:-C102-NODE-2669-length-12722-cov-4.519144_pt1 | contig 12722 bp, 9 predicted proteins | sample MGYA00242353_ERZ723900 | MGnify/ENA metagenome assembly ERZ723900
CACCGGACATGGTCCGTTCCGGACGCGTCCTCCGGGCCTCAGTTAAATCTCCAATTTATTGCACTGTTAACTAAATGACATTGGTTCATATGGTTTTCTCCCACGAGGTGTTTTCGTGCGCTTTCTGCACAAAAATCCCGAGTTATACGGAGGCGCTGCGGGCCTGTCTGAGCCGGTTAAAGAAAAGACCGGGCAGACTTTTTTCCCATCTGCCTGGTCTTCTTTTTCTGTTGAAGGCGATGACCTGTGCGCGGAGCGTGCAGGTTATCGTTATTATATGATACGGGGCGGCCGACGGCCTGTTTTCCCCTACCGGTTCGTAAATATGTCCACTACCGCATGGAAGATCTTTGTTAATACCCTCCACATTCTTGTGAACGGACCAACCTCCTCATCCTCCGCATCCTCCATATCGGAGATATCGGTGGCCTCGTCATCGTCACTGATTTCATCCGTCCGGAGTATAATCTGCAGGCTGTGGGGCGAAGGATTTTTCGATGAAGTAAAGGAAATTTTGTCTGCCTCCGGATCAATATTGAGGAAATTATTTTCATCCTCGTATTTATCCAATTGCTCATCCAGCGTATCCTTCATGCCCTCGCTGGCCGTTCTCACCGCCGTGATACTGTCGAGCGTGGTCAGACTCTTATCGAGCAGCCCACGAAGGCCCTCCAGGCTGTTCTTCGTACCTGCATCAAGGGAATCACCTGCTGCTATCATGGTCGTGTTTACAAGGCTCAGCATGTCATGTGTGCTGCCCATAGCCCTGGTCAGGCGGTTCAGAAGTTCCTGTGTGTCCGCCAGTGAATCCAGCATGGAGGGAACATAACTGTCTGCCGTGTCAATTAGTACTCTCGTATCGTCAAGAAGATTGATCAATTCATCGGTCACGCTTCTGAGCGCTGAGACTGTGGAGGCTGTTTTGTGTCCAACATTCCCAACATCACTGCATACGGCGTTGATTTTTCCAATTACCTGAGCCGCGGACTGCTGCACAGCGGTGCCGTCCCCGATCATGGCCTGAATTTTCTGGAGAATAGCGCCCACTTCCGCCGGATAGGAGGTTCCGGACAGTGACTGGAGTACTTCCTCCACATTGTCGGCATATGGGTCCAGTTCCTCACTCCATTCGTCAAAACTCACATTGTTCACTCCACCGCTTCCCGGAAGGCCGGAAGGGCCGCCCTGCAGGGCGCTCAAATCCGACTCAGCGCCGAATGCCTGAATCTGCGCTTCCCCGTCACTCTTCTGTGCCTGTGGGGCGCTTTCCGTATCCGTATCTTTCGATGGCAAAGATTTTCCGGCATTTTCCGGTGTTTCCGGAACGGATGCATTCTCCATTTCTGCCGTTTTTCCGGCTCCATCTGCGGTTTCCGTTCCTGCTGTGCTTTCCGTTCCTGACGTGCTTTCTGTTCCTGACGGATTTTCAGCGCCTGCTGGTTTTTTTGTCTCTTCTGGTTTTGTCTCTTCTGGTTTACCCGTGTTATCACTGCCGGGAGCCGTATTTTCTGCTCCCACAGAACCGGCTGGTTTTTTCTTTCTGTTATATCGGAAGGAATCAGCCGACTTAAGGCTCTCCTCCAGCCTTTCCAGATCGTCGGATGCCAGTCCGTAAGCGCCTGAACTTCCTCCGAGCTGGCCTGCCAAAGCCTCCAGAATCTGCTGTATCTCCGCTGTCTGCTGACTGATCGCAGCCGCCAGCTGCTTCTGCTCTTCCTCTGTGATTCCCTTACCGATTCTGTCCGACATCGTGTTCAGGGAATTCTTCAGTCCTCCCAGCCTGTCATACAGCCGATCCAGCTCATCCTGGGTATCCTCCATTGTGTTGTAGATAGCATCCATATTGGCATTGATATCCGTCACCGCGTTTCTGGCTGTTTCCAGGTATGGAATGACCCTGGAGGTCTGTTCGGTAACTGAGGCCAGATCATTCAGGGCCTGGGTTGACAGAGCTTCTATCTGCTTCCTGTTCCCATTTATCTGCCCTCTGGCGTCATCAAGGGAATTCAAGCCTCCCTTCACCTGGGTTACATCCATTTTCATGGCTTCCATTGAGCGCAGAAGCTGGTTCATGCTGTCGTACATTTTATCGCCGTCCTCGCGCCAGGTATCCTTCGCCTCTTTTAAATCCTTAATATTATTTAACGCATCCATTGTGCCGGGCACCATCATCATGATAATCCCCACACTCTCATAATCATCGGTGCCGATACGCACTGTATAGTCCCCGTCTTCACCCGGAAGGGCGGCAAACATAACCACGGTATTATTTCCCACCGACTGGAGCTGGGAGCCAGGGGCGTCCACACTGTAACATTTTTCCATATCCACCGGGACTACTACGGTCAGTATCATATTATTCTTGTAATAAGCCCTGGCCGCCTTGTTGGCAAATGCCTTGACATTAATTTCCACAAGACCGGATGCGCCGGACAGCTTAGACGCGTCGGCCTCCACCCCATTCAGCTTATATGAAATATCAAATGTCCACGGAAGCTCTGTCGTACCGTCCGGCATCGTACACTGGTAATAAAACCGTTTGCTGCCCTCCGGAAGCTGCCAGGTAACGCTTCCGTCACCCAGTTCGGGTTCTGTCTTATCTGTCATATTGACTACCTTGTCATAAACTCCGTAATCTGTATAACGCTCCACGCCGTTGGTACTGCATCCTTTCACTACGTTGACCGTTGTCATGTTTCCGTAATAGTCCATATTGACATACATCGTTTCGTCGACCTGAACGCGGGGAGCCGCCGCCCTGACAGGCGATGCCACACTCATGGACAGCGTGACTGCAGCCATTAATACTGCTGTTTTTCTTCTATGTCTCATGACCTTCAAGCCTCCTTCTCATCCTCGCCGCTGCCGTTTTTTCCGGGTTTCACTTTTCCCGCCATTCTTCTGAACCGTTCCCGCCTTCTCATTCTCCGCTTCTCAAAGAATTTCCGGATCCGTTCAAACTCATTATCCATCAGGATATTGTCGAACAGCACGAGAAAGGCCGGCAGCAGGGTGCATACCAGAAGCATGCTCATCCACGCTCCTCTTCCTATCAGATGTCCCAGATCTCCGATGGCGGCCACCGAAGAAATATTGTATAAAATATAACCAACTATAGTCAGGATTGAGCCGGATGTAAGGATAGCCGGAATGCTCATGTTAAGAGCCTGGATAGCTGCCTCCCTCTTTTCCGCCTGTTTCCTGCATTCCAGATTATTGTTCGTGGTAAGAATCGCGTAATCTTCCGTGGCTCCGAGCTGAATACAGCTTACGATGATATATCCCATGAAAATCATCGTATCTCCCTTAATATAGGGAACTGCCATATTAATAAAAATCGCCACCTCGATGGGGATCATGATGATCACCGGTATGGCCACCGATTTGAAACTGAACATCACTACAAAGAAGATGCCTAACAGCGACAGAACATTCACTCTGCTGTAATCCTTTGTGATTGTCGTCTCAATATCCTGGGTGGAAGGTGTCGTTCCCACCAGGTAGGAATTTTCCGGATAATATTTTTTCATCAATGCCTGAATCTCATCGGAACACTGATAGGCCAGCTTGCTCTCGCCCTTGCTTCTGACGTAAATCAGGATTCTGGAATAGTCATTCTTATGTAGCTGCTCCGTAATGCTTTTTGGAAGAAATTCCTCAGGCACACCATCCGGAAGAGAGCCGGCCATCGAGGTTACGGATTTTGTATACGCAAGTGCTTCCACTTCGTCGGTAAAAGCTTTTTCATCTATCAGCGAAGTGTTCGGCACCAGGGCCATCATCATATTGCTGCGGCCGAATTTGGCATTGATCAGCTGCTCGTCGTCGTAAACCTTTGTTCCCTCACTGGCTCCCACCGCATCATTACCGAACAGAAAACGATTCATATTCTGCGCCGTATAAGCCGGTATCACGAATATTGCGACAAAAATCAGCACGCCGTACCGGATACGGTAAATCCCGCGGCTGAGCTTATCAAATCCCGGCATAAATGAACGGTGTCCCGTTTTTTCAATCATCGGCGTCAGCCTCAGTATCATGGCCGGCATGAAGAATACCACCGTCAGCAGGCTGAAGATTATGCCTTTTGCCAGTACGATTCCCATGTCAAATCCGATATTAAATTTCATAAAGGCCAAAACTATGAATCCCACGATCGTTGTAAGGCTGCTGGCGAAAATGGAATTCAGCGCTTCATTGATAGCATTCGTCAGAGCCGTCATCTGATCCAGACCTTTATTTTTTTCCCTGGTAAACGCATGAATCAGGAAAATGGAGTAATCCATCGATACCGCAAGCTGAAGGACGGCCGACACGCTGTTGGTCAGGAATGAGATTTCCCCCAGGAAAATGTTGGTTCCTTTGTTGATCAGTATCGCCACTCCCATGACAATCAGATACAAAACCGGTTCAAACCAGGAGTTTGTCGTCAGGCAGAGAATAATAAAGATCATCAGTACGCCAAGAGTAAGTATCAGCTTCATCTCTTTCGTCACATTCTCGGCCAGCGATTTATTCTGCACCGCCATGCCCACATAATGGCCCTTTTCCCCGGTGATTTCCTGCATCGCATCAATCGCCCTGGAGGTTTTCCGGCTGGTGTCGCCTTTTTCAAAGACGATATCCATGACGGCAGAACCGTCTTTATAGTAATCATCAATACTGTTGAAGTTGATAAATGCGTCGGAAGAAAAGACATCCGTTCCGGTATCCAGCCACATGATCTGATCCACACCGTCAACCTTTTCCAGCTTATCCTTATACTGCTTAGCTTCATACAGTGTTACATCTTCAATCATAACCCGTCCGGTACCCGGATAGCCGAATTTCTCTTCCATCAGATCCAGTCCGGCTTTAGACTGTACCGTGTCCGGAAGATACCGTGTGAGATCATAATTGATATTGACAAAGGGAGCCGCCAGCATTGAAAGAAGCACGGCTATCACAAATACAATCTCAATGGCCCGGCTTCTCTCTATGATGAATACAGGAAGAGAAAAGGAACCCTTTTTTTCTTCAAGCTGTTTTCTTTTATCACGCAAAAATTTCAGTCTCATGTTTCCCTGCTCCTGTCTGTTTCCTGCTGCATTCACGGCCCTGCTGAAAATTCAGCGCCGTATAAATGGCAGCCGTTACCTCATAAAAATCACCATATAATAATCTTTTCCATTGACCTTTTCATGGGCAAGCCCCATCTCTTTATAATAAACCGCACGATCGGAACGCTTCTTTTCATCACTGTTATGGTTTCTCAACAGCTTATCCTCAGCCGCATCCGCTCCGTCGCAGTTCATCAGATAGACTTCCATAATGCGTCTGCCGCTGTTATAGCCGATTGCTTTCAAATACTCGCTCAGTGTGCCCTCATCCGGTATTTTTCCGCTGCCGTAGCCCTTTGTCCTGGCCATTTGAAGACGATGCTCCGCAATCTCCTGCAGCCTGCCGTTTATGACATAGCTTGCATCCTTGTCATAATTCTTTTTATCGTCCTCGTAATAATCGTCTTCCTCGTCACCGTCAAACGAATCCTCTTTCAGTTCATTCAGATTGTCGGCAAGTGCCTGAAGCTCCGTATTATAAAAGCCGACCGGAAAAGCTCCGCCGCCCGTGTTTTTCTCGCGCCTGGCACTCGCAAAGCTGCCATCCGCATTGAACGTATACTGGGTTTCATCTTTCCTCAGAGTACTGTTCTGCATTGTGCCGTTATCGCGGAAATAATAGTGTTTGCCGTCCACCTTTTTCCATCCGGTGGCCATAATGCCCGATTCATCCAGATAATAACAGGCATCGCCCTCACGGAACCAGCCCGTCTGCCTGTTCCCGTCCTCTCCAATCCTGTACCAGTTTCCGTCTGCCTCCAGCCAGCCCGGCGCGGCCGCCGTACCGCTCTCAGTTATGTATTTCCATCTTCCTTCATTATCCTGCTGCCAGCTTCCGCTGTCTGCCATTGCAGGCACTGTCATTCCAAGTGTTAGTGCCAGGCAGAGTGCCGCTCCCGGAAACAATCTTAATTTCTTCATTTTTCCTGAATCCATCTTTTTATCTTTATATAAGTTATTCTCATTATTCATCTGGTTTCCACTCTTTCTTCATCAATATGGGGCAGGGCCGTGAATAGTAACCCCGGCCCAAGCGTATCTGCAAGCCGTCAGCCCTGTGGTGTAGAAAATTTATTTTCTTCCCATTCGGCTTTTCTCTCTTCCGACACTGCCCGGATCATTGCCGCCACTTCTCTGTCCGTAAAATGGCTGCTGTCGATCATCAGGTCGTAGCTGCTTCTGTCCCCCCACTTTTTCTTAGCGTAATAGTTATAATAATTTCTTCTGATTTTATCGGCCTGACGGACAAGATAAAGAGCCTCCTCCCCGTCTGTCTCATACCGCCTTCTGATTTCCTCAACCCTGGCCTCCAGAGGCGCATAGATAAATACGGATATCAGTCCCTCCTGCTTCTCCAAAACCTTATCGGCACATCTGCCTACAATGACGCAGGAGCCTGCATCTGCATATTTTCTAATCAGTTCAGACTGAATCGCAAAAAGTGTATCATTCATCGGTTTTCCATATCCTGTATATTGATTTGACTTCGCAGGAACTTTAAAAAGAAAACGGTTGGCCTTCATCTCGTCAGCCTCTTCCAGTTCTTTTGTCTCAAAACCGCTGCAGCAGGCCGCCTCTTCAATTAAATGTCTGTCATAACACGGAACCTCCAGCTCCTTTGCTAAAAGCTCACCGATTCGCCTGCCTCCGCTGCCAAATTCCCTTCCTATGGAAATAATGATTTTTTTCATCTTTATTCCTCCTAAACAACATTCAATATGTTAATTGACATTTGTTTATTTATAAGCTATAATGCATTATACTAACTCATGGAGATTTATACAATAATCATTTTTTCATTCCCAATCTAATAAACAACGCTTTTGTCTCATATGTTCATTAACAATAATTTTTGTGCAAAATAGACAAAAAGGGACAATTGTTAAATTCCCGTTAAGAAACATTTTTAAAAAGGAGAAACGTCATGAAAGAAGAGAAAAAAGAAGAAACTATTGACCGGCGGATCAGGAAAACACGCCGGCTCTTAAGAGAATGCCTGACCGCCCTTCTGAAGGAAAAAAAGGTTCAGGATATTACGGTAAGGGAAATTGCCGATATGGCAGACATCAATCGTGGAACCTTTTACCTGCATTATAAAGATGTCTTTGACTTGATGGAACAGATTGAGAATGGGTTGTTAAAAGAACTGGAAGATATGCTGAACCACCACCAGGCTCAGGATTTGTTATCCCGGCCTTCCCTGATATTTGCCGAGCTATATCCCCTTGTGCAGGATAATGCCGACATTGTCTCGATTCTGATAGGCGAAAACGGCGACTTGAATTTTGTCAACCGTTTAAAGCACATCGTGCGTGAAAAATGTCTGAAAGACTGGATGGCGCTGAAACCGCTGCGTAATTCGAACGCTTTTGAAGCTTACTATGCTTTTATTGTTTCCGGATGTATTGGAATGGTTCAGTACTGGTTAAGTTCCGGAATGAAGGAAAGTGCGGAGGAGCTTGCTTATATGACGGAGAATATTATATTAAATGGGATACGGGTGCTGGAGAAGGAGGCAAAATAGATTTAACGATATCCTGTACGCTCCGCGCACAGGTCACCGCCTTCAATTAAACAGATGGGGCCGCCGGGGCTCGGCCCCGTCCACCGGCCTGCGGCCGCTGATTGTTAACCCTGGAACGGAAGACACAGTCAACCGTTCTCATCACACCGTCTCCGGTCCGTTCCGGACGCGTTCTCCATTCTCAACTCCTGCCTCATATGGATCCGAAACAATTTTATCCCCTTCCGACAGCCCGTCAAGAATTTCCGTTCTCCCGTTTTCCGTCCGTCCCGCTTTAACGGCAACCGCTTCTGCTTTCCCATTCTTATCTCTGTAAACGATTGCTCTTTTTCCATCCGGAACAATTGCGGAGACGGGAACTGTCAGCACATCCTTCGCTTTGATTATCCGGAAGGTGACATCCGCCTGCTGTCCGGCGCCGAACCCTGTATTAAAAATACCCGGTTCCACTCCTTGCATTGCCTCTTCCCATGGTTCCAGCTCCACCTGGCAGCGGCTTTCTTCAAGTCCTGTGGAGGACAGCTCCTTCGACGCCGTCCTGGCGACAAAGGTCACCTGCACCTGGCCTTTTGTCCCGTCGGGATACACTGCCTCTGCCACAGTTCCGGGTACAATGCCCGAGACGTCTTCTGCAAGCACAGAGGCCGACAGCTTCATCCCATCATCACGGTAAATCTTGACAGCCGCCTGATTCTGAGCCAGAAACGCTCCCCTTTCCGTATAGACTTCCCATAATATGCCATCGTAAGGCATGCGGATTTCCGCGCCTCCGACCGCCTCATTCAGTGTATTAAGCTGCCTTTCGCAGGAAGCGATCTGTTCTATCATATAATCTCTCTGACGTTCGGAATTTATCTCCTCTGCCTGAAGATACTGCTGATGCGCCTGTACCATCTCCAGCTCAAGCATCTCCAGCTCTGTCCGGGAGAGATAGCCGTCATCCGCCAGGACCTTACCGGCCTCGTAGTTTTTCTTTGATAAACGGTAACTTCGGTCTGCCGCTTCGTAAGAGGACGCCGCTTCTCCGTTTGTACCGTATAGCCGGTCATATTCCTGCTTAGCCAAACTTAACTGCTGCTTTAGCTGCTCTTTTTGGATATCCGTACTGATTTCCAGTACCGTCTCTGTCCTTAGGAGGACTTCTCCCGCCCTTACCTGGCTTCCCGGTTTAAAAGGGACATCCGACACACTCCCTGCTGCCGGGGCGCTTAATATCATACTGTGAACAGGCGTCAACTCTGCCTGGACGGTAAAGCTCTTTTCCAGGTTCCCATATCTGACCACTTCCATTTTAGCCGTGACCGGCTTAAACAGCGAAATCCCAAATCCAGCGAGGCAGATAACCACAATCAATGCCGCCAGTATTTTTTTGTATTTCTTTTTCATATAGCCGCCCTCCATTTATTCTTCGCTGCAGCTTCGCCGTCCTCTATTCGCGCTCCCTCAGAAATTCTGCCGGGAGTATTTTTTTAAGCTTCCGGTGCAGTGCCGCGGAACCCAGAAGCGCGGAGCATGCGGTGAGGCCTGCCGCAGCGAGCAGCGCATTTGCATCCAGCACTTTGGGAATTGTGTACATGTCGCAGGACATTGTGGCTGATATCAGGCGGCTGGCCAGATATGACAGCGGGATTCCAAGAATGACAGAGCCCGCCGCCAGTACCCATTGTCCTGCCGACAATACATCCAGGCATTCTTTGCTGTTTAACCCCAGGAGCATGAGAACGGAAAGCTCCCGTTTCAGCTCCTCATACCGGATCAGAGAGCTGACATAAATCACCGCAAATCCAATTGCCAGTCCCATCAGAGACATGGAAAACATAATCCCGCTCATACTGTTCATGACGGCCCGGTACTGGGAGGCCCTCTCCTGCCTGCTCTGAATCAGGGAGACAGCTCCTTTTCCCTGCAGTTGCTGCCGAAGGTTTTTAAGAACACCGCGGGAGGCTTTGAGGTAAACGCCGGTAAAACCGTCTTTATAAGCGCTCACGGCCGCCGCCCCCTGATAAGATGCGTAGGCATAGCTGCCCATATACTGCGCTATAATATCAGTGACAACTGCTTCTGTCTCTTTCTTTTCCGGGTAAGCAGTGCGTATCTCTACGGAACCTCCCCGTTTGACTCCCAGCTTTCCTGCCATATGTTCCGAAAGGACGATTCCTTCTTCTTTTACTTTTACACGCTGTCCGTCCGGACGGTACAGATGAATCAGCTCCGTATCCATATCAATTCCCTGGAGGGTACAGTCAACTTTTCCCTGCGGGCCTGCCAGTGTAACCGGAAACTCAATGATTCCCTCAGAAATCAGGATTCCGGGATCCCGGACCGCTTCCAACGCGTCGAGACGGCTGACCGGATGGCTGAAATATACCATAATGTCCTGCTTTTGTGTCTTTTCCCAGTAATCAATGATAAAAACATCAAACAACGCATTCATCGATACGAGAGTCGCCGTAATCATATACGCGGCTGCCATACCCGCCAGGGAAAAACAGGTTCTCCTGGGATTTCTGGCCAGACTTCTGAGTCCCATCAGTCCCGGTATTGTAAGTATCTTTACAACACCGGGAATTTTTTCCAGAAAAGAATTTCTCACAGCGCCGGGGGCAGCCGGACGCAGCGCCCTGGCAGGCTCCGTCTTCCACATGGCGCCTGCGCTAATCCATGAGACAGACGCGCAAAAGACGGCAGCGCCAAATGTTCCCGTCAGCATATATGCGGCCGACAGAGGCGCTGTGACGGACGGCAGCTTGAAATACACCCGGTAATAATCTGCCATCGGATCCGCCAGTATATATCCGAGCGCCGTTCCGAGAATGCCTCCTGCCGCGCCGATAACGGCTCCATATAAAAGGTAGTGGAACCGAATCTGCCATTTCGAAATTCCCAGGGCCATCATCGTACCGATCTGTGTCCTCTGCTGCTCCGTCATACGGCTCAGTGTAATATATAAAACGACAGCCGCCACCGAAAGAAAGAGGAGGGGAATCACGCCGGACATTTTTTCAAGCTGTTTGATTTCCTCACCGACCATGGCGGCGCCGGTCTGATCCGCTCCCTCATAAACCGAAATCAGTCCGTAGGCCTCCAGAAGCTGTTCCACCGCATCTTCCACACGCTCCCATTCCACTCCGCTTTCCAAGCGTATCAGAAAGCTGTTCGCCCTGTTTTCCTTCCCCAGAAGCCGGGCAATGGTCCGGTAGGAGGCAAATGCAGCATCATAAGTCTCCGGGCTTGGTAACAATTCATTCCTGTCGCGGATCATATAGATATTTTCAGGTGTTGTGCCGATTCCGGTTATCTTCATCGGGACCTTTTTTCCAGCAACCACAATCTTAATGGTGTCTCCCGGTTTCAGGCCTCTGGCATTCGCCATGCTTTCCCCCAGTATCAGCTCCTGCTTTCCCTCCCCAGGCATCATTCCTCTTGTGAGCAGGGGCCGGTTCATCTGGCCCTCCGACCACGAGACAAGGTGCAACTCAGCCTCGCCCTCCACATCGGCCAATTCCACATTCTGCACGAGACGCCCTTCTGCAGCGGACACTCCGTCCAGCCCTTCCAGCCTGGACGCCGCCCGGAGATCCGTATCTGCCGTATCTGCAAAACCGTCACAGTAATCCGTATTCCTGAAAAATGTATCCCTGGACAGCACCATGTTATCATAGCAAAGTCCCAGAACACTGTATCCGCACAGACCGATTGCTACAATCAGGATACAAAGTATGTAGGCAGACAGGGAGGTCCGGATATCACGGAGCATTTTTTTGAATAAAATAACTGCCATATCCGTCCCTCCCTCTTAAACCGCCCGGCTCCGCCAGGCCGCCTGTTCCTGCCCGCACCGCCGGCATAAAAAGACGGCGCTTACCAGTCCAGTTCCTCCGCCGTGCATGGCGCTTCATTGTCCTCTATTCGTATCAGTTCTCCGTCTTTCATATGAAATATACGGTCAGCCACACGGGCCATCTCGGGATTATGCGTGATTGTCATCACAGGACAGTTAAGCCGCTTCCTGACGTCTATAAGCAGCTTTACAACCGCAATGCTGTTTTTACTGTCCAGAGCGCCCGTCGGCTCATCGCAGAGAAGCAAATCCGGTCTTTTGACAACCGCCCTTGCAACAGAAACACGCTGCTGTTCCCCACCGGAAAGCTGGGACGGAAAGTGACCTGCCCGCTCCTCCAGACCGACCATGGCGAGCGCCTCATCCGCCTTCATCGCACTTTTCACAAGTGACGCCGCCAGTTCCACATTCTCCCTGGCCGTAAGCGACGGAATCAGATTAAAGAACTGAAATACAAAGCCGACCACATCACGCCGGTAAAGCGCAAGCTGATCCAGCGTCTTATCCGTCACATTCTGATTACCGTACCACATCGCTCCGGAGGTTGGGCGGTCCATACCTCCGACTATATTCAGAAGTGTGGATTTACCGGAACCGGAAGGCCCCAGCACCACGATAAATTCTCCGCGCCTGATTTGAAAGGAAACATTTTTCAGGGCGTTCACGATTACATCCCCCGTCTCGTAACGCATGGAGAGCTTTTCGGCATTCAGAATCACTTCCCCGCACGGTTCACCATCACTGCTATTCTTTTTTATAAGCAATCTGCTTAAACCACCTTTCCCATATGTAAAAGTTTCGCATCATATCCTCCAAACAAGCGGCTTTCCCCTTCTCTGACTGTCATGGATATACACATCGGTAATCCATGTGGGCAATTCTTCATTAGACCGTTAGGGAAATTGACTAAATCGTTACAGTTCAGCCTTCGGCTAAAAAAACAGCGAAAACACCTCGCGGAATACATCATGGCTGAACTGTTACACTAAATCAGTCAATTTAATTGTATCGCATTGACTGATTTTTACAAGGGGAAGGAGAAATTTTCTCAGATATTTCTCTGCATGATGAGCGTCTGCTAAGTTACTGTTCACACGGTTGTGTCATTTAGTTAAGCAGGTGAGGACGCCGCCGGTACGGCCAGCGGACGGGATGGTGGGGTGTGTATATGAGTCTTTCGTCCCGGGGAGAGATTGTCGTGGGTTGGGGCTGCGGGCGAAGATAAAGTCTGCGGAGCACACTCCCGCTCTGTGAAATG
>ENA-UOJP01002673-UOJP01002673.1-human-gut-metagenome-genome-assembly--contig:-C102-NODE-2673-length-12678-cov-8.783411_pt1 | contig 12678 bp, 11 predicted proteins | sample MGYA00242353_ERZ723900 | MGnify/ENA metagenome assembly ERZ723900
TTTGATTACTTTTGCATTCTTTTTCTTTTCTCGTCAGAAGGGCTTTTTAGTTGTTACTGACCAATATAACCAACGGGGGTGGCTCAAATTTCAATCAGTGTGTATATGTTACTTTCACGAGTAACTCCGTCAGCAGAATATCTCGCAGTCTTTATTATCAAGCCGTCTTCAATTAATTCTTTTAATGCAGTATCAACAGTAGTAGTTGATTTAATGCCGCACTTTTTCGCTATGTCTTTTCTTGACGGCCAGCATTGATGATGTTTGTCACTGCATTTACGAAGGTAACTGTATACCTTAAAATTTCTATGGCTTAAATGATAATCAAAAATATCATTAGGCAAAAAGAAACTGTTAGCGTAAACATTATTCTTAATCTGCATTGTGTGCCTCCTTTCCTGAAAATTTATAGGATAAAATGATACCTGCTATTAACAAATTTATCCCTCTGTGATATTATTGTAACAGGCGGAATATATGTGTCTCAATATTGCTGTGTGGCAAATCAATCTCGGCAAAAATTGAAAAGATTGATTATCACAAGGAGGGAAGAGAATAGTGGAAAAGATGTTGTTACCGGATTTAATGGAACCTTCTAAACTAACTATCTCAAAAGATAATAAATTAAATCTCGACTATTTTGTGGAAGATAAAGACGGACTTCATAAGTGTAGCTATTCTAATAATATTTATGATGAAATTATGCTACTGCTTGAATATAACTTTTCTTTTATGAGTGGCTGTTGGAGTCAGCTTTCAAATTTCTATACAAAGGCAATAGAGAATAACGATAATTTAGCTTATCGTCAATTTTTTGTGAAAGCAAAAAGGGTAGTTAAAGAAATTGAAAAATACTCAAAGCCTGTTTCTGCAATTATTTATCTTGACATTCAGCAGCTTGAAGAGGTGTATCATACAGTTAATGATGATGCTATGCAGGAGATATGGTATCAGCTTGAAACAGCAGTTTACATGCAGCAGTATATAAACTCTGTTATTACAGACCTTTGTTATGATGAACTTGTCAATGAAGACAGAAAGAAAGTTCCTATGTATAAAGGCAACATAGAATTCAATGTCCAAATAAAGAGCTGTTACAGTAACAGTAATTATAAAAATATTTATTTAATTAATTCTATCGAAGATTATTATTTTGCAGTACTTCAAGCATATATAAACTCAAACCCTATGATTGCTCAATGCAAATATTGTGATAAATATTTTGTTCCTAAAACAAAAAAAGTTACCCTATACTGCGATAGGATAACTCAAAACGGAAAGTCTTGTAAGGTTCTTGGAGCAAGGAGTGCGTTCAAGGACTCTATTGACGGCGACCCGATATTAAAATTGTATTATTCAACAAAACACAGACTTCAAACTTATTATTCTCGTTGCAGACTAAGTCAGCATAGCTACCTGAAAGAGTATTACGATTGGGTAGACAAATTTGAGCCGTTAGTACAGAAATATAAAGCAGGAGAATACGAAGGCGAGAAATTGAAAATGGAAATAGCTGAATCAAGTATTTAGATTAAAAGGCTTCACTTAATAACAGTGAAGCCTTTTATAATTTATTATTCAGTAAGTATTTTTAATGCAAGTTTAAACCCGATTTCAAACGCTTGACATTCAACCAGGGAAGTATATTCATCACTGCATTCAACATATTTCTTAAAATCATCAAGTTCTTTATCTTTAAGTTTTGATGTCAGATACTCCTGGTGCCTTGCCATTAATTCAACCAATTTCTTTTCTTCGTCAGAAATATCTCTCTCATCGCTCGGATTTATATTTCCATACCATAACTCTTCAAGTATTGACATAAATAATCAACTCCTTTGCAGTACAAACATATACCACAAAGGAATTTCAATATCCAGCTTTTTATTTCTAATCTTTCAAGTATTATATAGGTTTTGAATAACGAGGTACATAAAAATAAACTTCAATAATTTTGTTATACATATTCACTTAAAAAATATTTGCATAAACCAACTTATTTTATGTTTTATTGACTAAAATCTTCTTTTTATATATAATTACTGTGTATATAACCTTTTTAAAAAAATTATTTTGCGAGGAGGCTGTTACGGTGATTTTAGACAAAAAAGAAATGACCGAAGAAGATGTTAAACTGCATTTTATAACTCCTGCGATACAGACTAAATGGGGACTTGACAGAATTACTATGGAGACCAAAATAACAGATGGTCGAATAAATCTTAAAGGTAATCTTGCAATTAGAGAAAAGCCCAAAAAAGCAGATTATGTTCTTTATCTTAATAAAGACAAGCCTATAGCTATTGTTGAAGCAAAAGATAATAATCATACCGTTTCTTTTGGTTTGCAGCAAGCAATGACTTATGCCCAAATGATGGATATCCCTTTTGCATACAGTTCAAATGGCGATGGCTTTCAGGAACATGATTTCCTTACTGGTAAAGAACGCTTTTTGACGTTAGGCGAATTTCCGTCTCCAGACGAGTTAATTGCTCGGTGGGAATCTGATTCAAACGGTGGAGAGGGTGTCACTCCTGACGAGTTGAAAATTGTAGAACAGCCTTACTATTCAAGTCAAAATACATATGATCCTCGTTACTATCAAAGAAATGCTATTAACAGAACGGTTGAGGCAATAGCCAAAGGGCAGGATAGAATTCTTCTTGTTATGGCTACTGGTACAGGAAAAACATATACTGCATTTCAGATTGTATATCGTTTGATAAAAAGCGGATTAAAGAAAAAGGTATTGTATCTTGCTGATAGAAATATTCTTGTCGATCAGTCTATCCAGCAGGATTTTTCACCACTTGAAAAAACAATACACAAAATTAATTTCACTAAGGATGATCCTGTAACAATAACTTCGCATGAAGTATATTTTTCACTTTATCAGCAACTAGTCGGAAATGATGATATTGAAGAAGAAACTAGTGACGATGAAACTGCCGAGCGTTTTGCAAAGTTGTTCAGTAAAGACTTCTTTGATTTGGTAATCGTTGATGAGTGCCACAGAGGTTCAGCTAAGAAAGACAGTAACTGGCGAAGGATCCTTGAATATTTTTCCTCAGCTACTCAAATCGGAATGACAGCAACTCCGAAGGAAACAAAATACATTTCAAACATTGATTACTTTGGAGAACCCATTTATACATATAGCTTAAAGGAAGGAATAGAGGACGGTTTCCTTGCTCCGTTTAAAGTTATAAATATTAAGACCAACATCGGTGAAGGCTGGAGACCGTGTAAAGGTCAGCTTGATAAATACGGAAACGAAATAGAAGACAGAATCTACACGAACAGTGACTTTGATTACAATATAGTTATTGAAGACCGTATTTACGAGGTTGCAAATGAGATAACAAAATATCTAAAGAGTACTGACCGAATGCAGAAAACAATTGTCTTCTGTGCCAATGAAGAGCATGCGGACAATATGCGATTTGCTCTTAATAATCTTAACGCAGATATGTGTAAGGAAAACCCGGATTATGTAGTGCGCATAACCGGCTCAGATGCATATGGCAAAAGCAAACTTAAATATTTTATTTCAGCCTCTTCTCCTTATCCTGTTATAGCAACAACATCAAAGTTGCTTTCAACCGGTGCAGACTGTAAAATGACTAAACTTATCGTTTTAGATGAAATGATAAGTTCAATGACAGAGTTTAAGCAGATTATAGGTAGAGGTACCCGACTGCGTGAAAAAGAAGGCAAAAATCATTTTGTCGTTATGGATTTCCGTAATGTTTCCCGCCTGTTTTCGGATCCTGATTGGGATGGCCCGATTGAAATGATTGACGGTTATGACCAGAATGCAAAGCCTGAATCAAAAGGGAATGATGAAAACGGCAACGGAAACGGTAATGAACCTGGCGGAGATAAGAAAAAGCAAAAGCAAAAGCCTATCGTTGATGCTAACGGATGTAAGGTCGATATTCTCGGAAAAACAGTTGCCGTTTATGATGCAAACGGAAAACTGCTCCGACAGGAAAGTATTGTTGATTATACAAAGTCAAATATCCTTGGTACATATGCTTCACTTGATAACTTCATCCGTCAGTGGACATCAGAGCAGAAAAAAGAAGTAATCAACGAGCTTTTAAAAGAACAGGGAATTGACTTAAATCAAATGAAAGAAGAGCAGAATATGACAGATGTAGATGATTTTGATTTTATCTGCCATGTTGCTTTCGATAAAAAACCGCTTACTCGCCGTGAGCGTGCAAACAATGTTAAAAAGCGTGATTTTCTCAGTAAATACAGTGGTGTAGCAAGAGAGGTGCTTGAAGCTCTTCTCGATAAGTATATGAACACAGGTATTTATGAGATTGAAAAAACAGAGATATTACAGCTTGACCCGTTTAAAAAGTTCGGCAAGCCTGCTAAAATAGCAACCTATTTTGGCGGTAAAGAAGGATATCTCAACGCAGTTAAAGAACTTGAGAAAGAAATTTATGAGGTAGGATAATATAATGAGTAATTTATCGGGATTTGTAAAAAGACTTCGTGATATTATGCGTAATGACGCAGGTATTAACGGAGATGCCCAGCGTATCGAGCAGATTGCGTGGATGCTCTTTTTAAAGGTGTACGATGCAAAAGAGCAGGATTGGGAGTGGGATGATGATAACTATACTTCCATTATTCCCGAAGAATGTCGCTGGAAAAACTGGGCTGTTGACGATAAATCAGGTAAAGCAATGACAGGGGATACGCTCCTTGATTTCGTCAATAATACTTTGTTCCCGACTCTTAAAAAGTTACCCGTAACAGCCTCAACGCCTATTAAAAAGGCTATCGTTCAAACAACATTTGCCGATGCAAATAACTATATGAAAGACGGTGTTCTTCTTCGTCAGGTCTTGAATGTAATTGACGAACTTGACCTCAGCGATTATGAGGAGAGCCACGCATTCGGCGATATATATGAGTCTATCTTAAAAGAACTTCAAAGTGCAGGATCGTCAGGCGAGTTTTATACTCCCCGTGCTGTAACTGATTTTATGGCTAAAATGATTCAGCCTAAAATCGGCGAAAAAATGGCTGATTTCGCCTGCGGTACAGGTGGTTTCCTTACAAGTTGGCTCAAAGAACTTGAACCGCAGATTAAAACAACAGACGATAAAGAATCATATGATAATTCTATCTATGGTGTAGAGAAAAAGCAGTTTCCTTATATGCTATGTATTACAAATATGCTCTTGCACAATTTGGATGTTCCTCAGGTGTTCCACGGCAACTCGCTTCTTCACGATGTTCTCGACTATACCGAGGATGACCAGTTTGATGTAATTCTTATGAATCCTCCATATGGCGGTTCAGAAAAGAATGATGTTAAAAATCATTTTCCATCAGACCTTGCAAGCTCTGAAACAGCAGATTTGTTTATGTCTGTAATAATGTACAGATTAAAGAAAAACGGCAGAGCAGCCGTTATTTTGCCTGACGGTTTTTTGTTCGGTACAGATAATGCAAAAATTAATATTAAGAAAAAACTTTTGAATGAATTTAACTTGCATACTGTTATCCGTATGCCGTCAAGCGTTTTTTCTCCCTATACTTCAATTACAACAAATATTTTGTTCTTTGACCGTACTCATCCTACAGAGGAAACTTGGTTTTATCGCCTTGATATGCCTGACGGTTATAAGCATTTTTCAAAAACAAAACCAATGAAGCTTGAGCATTTTGCCCCTGTAATTCAGTGGTGGAATGACCGTCAGGAAATCAGTGTTGACGGCTTTGATAAAGCAAAGAAATATACAGTAAATCAGCTTGCTGATGAATTCGGATATAATTTTGACCAGTGCGGTTATCCTCACGAGGAAGAGGAGATTCTTGACCCTCTCGACCTTATTCAAAAATATGAGGAAAAACGAGCATCTCTCAATGCAGAGATTGACCGAGTGCTTGCTGAAATAACTTCAATTCTCGGAGGTAATGCCGAATGACACCGCAGGAATTGAAAAACAGCATTTTGCAGCTGGCTATACAGGGCAAACTTGTAGAACAACGCCCTGAAGAAGGCACGGCCGAGGAACTCTTTGCCCAAATTCAAAAAGAAAAACAAAAACTTATTGCAGAAAAGAAAATCAAAAAAGAAAAACCTGTCCCCGAAATCACCGACGACGTAAAGCCATTCAATATCCCTGAAAGTTGGAAATGGGTGAGGTTACGAGAAGTTGCTAATGTAACGGGAGGATATGCGTTTAAAAGCACATCATTTTGTGATAAGGGGTATAGAGTAATACGCATTTCTGATTTTAATGAGAAAGGTTTTATTAATAGTAAGATTGTTCGTCACCCGTTTGATGAAAGTTTAACACCTTTTTTACTGCAAGAAAAAAATATTATGTTGTGTATGACTGGAGGAACAGTAGGAAAAAGTTATTTTGTTAGTAGCCTTGATGAGCCAATGCTTACTAACCAAAGAGTTGCAACAATTAAAATTATTATTGCTATTGAAGAATATATAAATTTTGTGATTTTGTCTCCTATTGTTAAAAAAATAATAAAAAAAAGCAAAAATTCCACAAACGACAATATATCAATGGATACTATTAATTCTTTTCCTATCCCTCTTCCACCCCTTGCCGAGCAAAAGCGGATAGTTGCAAAAATCGAGGAATTGTTGCCTTATATTGACCGCTATGAGACGGCGTGGAGCAAGTTGGAGCAGTTTAACAGCCGTTTCCCTGAGGATATGAAAAAATCTCTTTTGCAGTATGCAATACAGGGCAAACTTGTAGAACAGCGCCCTGAAGAAGGCACAGCAGAGGAACTCTTTGCCCAAATTCAAAAAGAAAAACAAAAACTCATTGCAGAAAAGAAAATCAAAAAAGAAAAACCTCTCCCCGAAATCACCGACGACGAAAAACCATTCGATATTCCAGAATCTTGGAAGTGGTGTAGACTTGGAAGTATTTTGAACAAGCTTACAGATGGTGCCCATTCTACTCCGAAATATACTCCTGTCGGTATACCATTTCTATCAGTAAAAGATATGAGCTCAGGAGTGTTGGATTTTTCAAATTGTAAATATATTTCTGAAGAAGAACATCAAACATTATATTCTAGGTGCAATCCTGAATATGGAGATTTGCTACTTACAAAAGTAGGAACTACAGGTATTCCAGTTATTGTTGACACTAATCAACCATTTTCTTTATTTGTCAGTGTTGCACTTTTGAAGTTTGACCAAAATCTTATATACAATAAATTCCTAAGGTTGTTAATAAATTCTCCTCTTGTGCAAACACAAGCAGCTGAAAATACTAAGGGCGTTGGCAATAAAAACTGGGTAATGCGTGATATTGCTAATACAATAATTGTTCTGCCGCCACTTGCAGAGCAAAAACGCATCGTAGAAAAATTAGAACAACTCCTGCCCCTGCGTGACAGGTTGAAGTGAGAAAATGCTATTCTATTTAGAAAGTGAGTATTATTCAAATGAGGATATACAAACATTATAATTCTAAAAGCTCAATGTCATTGTTTTATGGAGATTGTCAAAAGCTTTTAAAAGAAATACCCGATGAATCTGTAGACTTAATAATCACCTCTCCACCATATTGTATGAAGAAAGCATATGAGGATCCTCATGCAGACATTGGAACCTTTAAGAACATCCATTTAAGAATTTTTGATGATATTTATAGGGTGTTAAAACCCGGTGGAAGTATATGTTGGCAAATAGGATATCATGTTGCAAATTCGGCAATAATTCCATTGGATTTTTTAGTATATGATATTTTTACTTCAAAAAATAATATGCTACAAAATCCATTGATATTAAGAAACAGAATCATATGGACTTTTGGACACGGACTTAATAGTACCCAGCGATTTAGTGGAAGACATGAAATGATATTATGGTTTACAAAAGGTGAGCAATATTGTTTTAATTTGGACTGTGTTCGTGTCCCACAAAAATATCCTGGTAAAAGATATTATAAAGGAGAGCATAAGGGAGAATTAAGTGGCAATCCTTACGGGAAAAATCCTTCAGATGTCTGGGATATTCCTAATGTGAAAGCAAATCATGTTGAAAAGACCAAACATCCTTGTCAGTATCCCGTAGCTATACCACAAAGACTAATCAAAGCACTTACTAACGAGAATGATATAGTATTAGATCCTTTTATGGGATCGGGGACAACCGCACTTGCATCATTTATCGAAAAACGCAGATTTATTGGTGCAGAAATTCAGCAAGAGTATTATGACTTATCTGTTAAGCGTATCAAAGATGCAATGGCTGGTGTAATAAAAGTAAGAGAAGATAAGCCTGTAATGACACCAAACAAAAACACCGCAGTTGCCAAACTTCCAGAAGAATTTCGTTTAATACGGGAGGATCAAAATAATGAAAACTAAAAATGCAAAAAAAAGAGCCCCTTTAACTCCTGAACAATTGTTAAAAAGAGAAAAACGGAATTTTAAAACAAAAATTAGAAATATTTTTACTGGTTCTGGGTTTACATATATTCCTACAAATGATCATGAAATGAAAATTGGTCTACGAAAAGTTGAAATTGACTCCATATTTATTTATGAAAATATTTGGTTAGTTTGTGAAGATACAGTAAAAACGAGTAATATTCGAGATCATATACGAACTAAAAATGAGGCTATTGCTGAAATAAATAAAAATCTCTCTGAATTCATTAATAAATTAACAGATATGTTTCCTGAATGCTCTGAACTGCTCAACAAATATGACAAAGATCGATTGAAAATATTTGGCCTTTATATATCTAAATATGAGCTTTCATTAAACAAGGATGATTATGAGCTTTTTAACAATCTTAAATTTGTTGATCCTCAAACTTTAGGATATTTTCAATGGTTAGTTAAAGGTATTAAATTTTCTGCACGAAATGAAATATTTAGATTTTTAAATTTAAAAAACAAGGATATAGGAATGGTTTCTAGCTCAAGTAGTAGTGCTGAAATAACTGCTCCTATTATTTATCCAAAAGAATTTACAGGACTCAAGAATAAAGTGCGTGTGGTTTCCTTTATGATGTCTGCCGAAGATCTATTGAATACTTGTTATGTGCTTAGAAAAGACAACTGGGAAGAATCTATTTGGCTATATCAAAGATTGATAGACAATAATAGACTCAAAAAAGTACGTGAATTTATTGAAAGAAAAGGCGAAGCTTTTTACAATAATATAATTGTAGGTCTGCCAGACAATATAAGTTTCAGGGATGCAAGTCAAAAGCTTAAAACAATTGATGAAATAAGCGATTTAGAAGGTAACTGCCAACTAATAATACCAAAAGAATTAAATTCTATTTGTGTAATTGACGGACAGCACCGCATATATGCTCACTATGAAAGCGGAGTAGATAGTAGGCAAGAAAGAATTATTTCACAATTAAGGAAACAACTTCATTTGTTAGTTACTGGTTTAGTTTTTCCAAAAGAAATGACAAAAGAAGATAGAGCCAAAATTCAAAGTGAAATATTTGATGATATTAACTCAAATGCTAAATCTGTTCCACAAAATATTCTTCTTCAAATTAAACGAATTAAAAACCCAATAGCTGATGAAAGTTTGGCTCAATTTGTAATCGAGAAATTAAATAAACAAGGTATTTTTAAAAACAAGTTGCAGATTTCATCTCTTGATTCGGGAAAAATAAAAACAGCATCTATTGTCAGATTTGCATTAAGATATTTGGTTACGGTAACGCCTGCAGATGGAAAGCAGAGCTTGTTTAATTATTGGACAGGAGATAAAAATTCTTTATTGTCATCTGATAACGCTGCAATACAAGAATATGTTGATTTTTGCGTTGCTGTTCTTCGTGATTTTTTCGGTGCTATAGCTAAAAACTTAAAAACGGACTGGAATAATCCTGAATCCAAATTATTAACAGTAATTTCATTAAATGGCTTTATAATTGCTTTAACACGCCAATTGAGTGTAAATGGCGTTAAAAATTTTGAATTTTATGATGAAGTATTTAGTGGATGGAAATTCGACTTTTCAAAAGAAGGCTTTCCATATACATCAAGTCAATATAGGAAATTTTCTTCTGAAATTTTAAGAACAGCCTTTAAAATTCCTGAAGAAAAAGTGGAATTATTATAAAAAATTTCCCGCCTTTTAGGCGGGAGTTTTCTATGCTATATTTTACGAAAAACATGCTTTATACTTATAGGAGTCAAAACTATGTTTAAATTTTCTCCTACTAAACTACAGAATTCTTCGCAATTATTACTTAGTTCTTTTTTATTTGTAAGGCGTTTTGCAATACTTTCGACCAATTCAATCTGTGAATCATCTATTTTGCCTAAGCAATAGTACATTTTACCGCTCACTGCTAACGCATATAAATTTTCCATTTAATTAGCACTCCTTTAACAAAATTATATGTAAAAAAATAGTTTTATATGTAAACAGTATTAGCAAATCATATTAAAAACAACTTATTTCAAAACTAAATTTACCACACTGCTTCGTATATTATTTATATTCCGTCTCAATCCGGTGGATTTTGTCTTGAGCTATTTCAGAACACATTCTATTTTGGAGCGCTTTTTACTGTCTGAAAAAGAGTTTATTGATATTCACTGAAGCTTTTAGAATATGATATTTTTTTGTATTTTGCGGACACTGGTTATATAAATTTATCTTAAAATAAGCAACATTAATGAGATATTAAAAATCAATGCATTACGATTAATTTGAAAAATACAACAAATGAGTAATAAGACTGAAATTACAATTAACTAAAGAATGTTTATCACAGGAAATAGATGCTTATTATGAAAATAAATATTTAGTAATTACCACAATTCATTAAGGATAAAAAAGAGGTGTCAAATGAAATCATCAGAAATAATAAGAAATATATTTATGCAGAGTGCCGGTTCCGTAGTAGTAACAACACTTCGCGGCAAATCGCATTTAGTAAAACTGAGTAGGGACGGTAAGACAATATCGTCTGAAACAGGTCTCAGAACACAGCAATTAGATTTGTCAATATTTGATATAGTAGTTGAAATTCTTAGAGAGAATGGTGGTATTGCACCAAAAGGAAACGGCAGAAATTCTAAAGTAGGATATGGCAAGTGTACTTCAGATACTGTTTGCTATTGTATTGCTACGCAATATTACGGACACAAGTTAGGGGAGTCTACGTTTGATCCTGTATTTATTATAGCAGCTATTCTTGATCAAGCAGGCATTTGTGAAAATTCAAGAGGCTATTTAAGATTAAAATTGTGATGATTTTATTATTGTTACTCAGCATAATTTAAGGCAGGGGTGGAGCGGGTTTTGCACCTCTGCCTTGTTTTGTTTTAGATGAATTTTTATAAACTATTTTTACTTGCTAACATTATTAACAGATGATATAATGTAGAAAAGATTGGTGGTGAGAACGATGCAAAACCTTAACGGAAAAATAATGTCGGCAGATATTCCTGTTGCAACAATAAAAAATGGAGTTGTTGTTGATAAAAACGACAAACTCGCACCTTTGTTTTTTAATAGATGTGATGATGTTGCTGCTTGGTTAAAAGGTCGAGCTATTGATTCTCATCGTGCTAATTCAAGGCTTTTGAAAAAAGCACTTCGTCTGCAAAATAAAGACGAAATCAGTACGGTGCTTGCAGTTAATGCAGTTACGATTACTGATAATTTTTGGTTTTGTGAAGACGGCTCTAATTTGACTTGGGACGAAGTTAGATTCAAGGAAAACTATTTTGATAACCTTGCTCTCTGCGGTGATCCTGATAGTTTCAATCAAAATCCGTCAAGAACTCCTGAGCTTACTAATATCGGAAGTTATGAGAAGTGCTGGAGGCTTATTAATGGCAGCTGGTGGATGTATAAGTCCGGTAATGATAACGAACTTTTTTCCGAATTGTTTATTTATAAATTAGGTTCATATTTAGGTTTTGATATGGCTCATTATGAACTTGATGACGGTTATATCAGAACAAAAGATTTTACTGAAAACGGCAAATATAATTTTGAGTCAGCAGAATCTCTTGTAGGTGATGACGAAGATTATTGTAAGAACTTTGATGTTTTATATGGCATATCAAAGGACTTGGCAAAGGATTACTTAAAACTCATTTATCTCGATACTGTTTGTATGAATATGGATCGTCATACAAAAAATTATGGTGTTTTAAGAAATCCAGAAACAGGGGAGATAGTGAAACTTGCTCCTAACTATGATAATAATATTGCATTGATTTCTCGTGGATATCCAAAATTTATTGAACGAAATAAGGATACGCTTATTGATTTGTTTATCGAACTGCTTAAGAGCAATAATGAGGCATTAAGATTGTTTAAGGACATTAATGTTCCTGTAATTACTGATGAACTTGTGAGAAAATGTATTACTGAAACACCATTTGATGTTGACGGTGATAAAATTTCAAAGTTCATACTTAACGGGCAGAAAAGAATTTTAGATTTCTTTGATAATAATTAATTTTGATAAGTATCAAAATATCATCGAGAATCTTCTATGAGAAAATAAATTTACAGAGCATCAATAAAGCATCAATCGTGAGATTGATGCTTTTTGTGTATCATAACAAAGCCGTAAAAATGGGGAAAAACCGACACGCGCTTCTAAAGGTCGCGTGCTGACTCTAAAGGTCGCGTGCTGACTCTAAAGGTCGCGTGCTGACTCTAAA
>ENA-UOJP01002677-UOJP01002677.1-human-gut-metagenome-genome-assembly--contig:-C102-NODE-2677-length-12650-cov-280.902660_pt1 | contig 12650 bp, 9 predicted proteins | sample MGYA00242353_ERZ723900 | MGnify/ENA metagenome assembly ERZ723900
CTCGTCACCGCATTGTGGGGATCCATACTGAAGGCGCGTATCAGGCGATCTACGTTGATACCCCAGGCCTGCATATGGAAGAAAAACGCGCTATTAACCGTCTGATGAACAAAGCGGCGAGCAGCTCCATTGGCGACGTTGAGTTGGTGATTTTTGTCGTAGAAGGCACCCGCTGGACGCCGGACGATGAAATGGTGCTCAACAAGCTGCGTGATGGCAAAGCGCCGGTAATCCTCGCGGTGAACAAAGTGGACAACGTGCAGGAAAAAGCCGATCTGCTGCCACACTTACAGTTCCTGGCAAGCCAGATGAACTTCCTCGATATCGTGCCGATCTCTGCCGAAACCGGGCTGAATGTCGACACTATTGCGGCAATCGTGCGTAAGCATCTGCCTGAAGCGACCCATCACTTCCCGGAAGATTACATCACCGATCGCTCACAGCGTTTTATGGCGTCTGAAATCATCCGCGAAAAACTGATGCGTTTCCTCGGCGCTGAACTGCCGTACTCCGTGACCGTGGAGATCGAACGTTTCGTCTCTAACGAACGCGGTGGTTATGACATCAACGGTTTGATTCTCGTTGAGCGTGAAGGGCAGAAGAAGATGGTCATTGGCAACAAAGGGGCCAAGATCAAAACCATCGGGATTGAAGCGCGTAAAGACATGCAGGAAATGTTCGAAGCGCCTGTTCACCTTGAACTGTGGGTAAAAGTGAAATCCGGTTGGGCCGACGACGAACGCGCACTGCGCAGTCTCGGTTACGTTGACGATCTTTAAGAGTAACTCCGATGGAAGGCTGGCAGCGCGCATTTGTCCTGCATAGTCGCCCGTGGAGCGAAACCAGCCTGATGCTGGACGTCTTCACGGAGGAATCGGGTCGCGTGCGTCTGGTTGCCAAAGGCGCACGCTCTAAACGCTCTACCCTGAAAGGTGCATTACAGCCTTTCACCCCTCTCTTGCTACGTTTTGGCGGGCGTGGCGAAGTCAAAACGCTGCGCAGTGCTGAAGCCGTCTCGCTGGCGCTGCCATTAAGCGGTATCACGCTTTACAGCGGTCTGTACATCAACGAACTTCTCTCCCGCGTACTGGAATACGAGACGCGCTTCTCTGAACTTTTTTTCGATTACTTGCACTGCATTCAGTCTCTTGCAGGGGTCACTGGTACGCCAGAACCCGCGCTGCGCCGCTTTGAACTGGCACTGCTCGGGCATCTGGGTTATGGCGTCAATTTTACCCATTGTGCGGGTAGCGGCGAGCCGGTAGATGACACCATGACGTATCGTTATCGCGAAGAAAAAGGGTTTATCGCAAGCGTCGTTATCGACAATAAAACGTTCACCGGAAGGCAGTTAAAAGCGTTAAACGCACGGGAATTTCCTGACGCAGACACACTGCGCGCCGCGAAACGCTTTACCCGCATGGCGCTTAAGCCGTATCTTGGCGGTAAACCTTTAAAGAGCAGGGAACTGTTCCGGCAATTTATGCCTAAGCGAACGGTGAAAACACATTATGAATGATGAGGATTGTCATGGCTGAATTACTGTTAGGCGTCAACATTGACCATATCGCTACGCTGCGCAACGCGCGCGGTACCGCTTACCCGGATCCGGTGCAGGCCGCGTTTATTGCCGAGCAGGCGGGAGCGGACGGCATTACCGTGCATTTACGTGAAGATCGCCGTCACATTACTGACCGCGACGTGCGCATCCTGCGTCAGACGCTGGATACCCGCATGAATCTGGAGATGGCGGTGACCGAAGAGATGCTGGCGATCGCCGTTGAGACGAAGCCACATTTTTGCTGCCTGGTACCGGAAAAGCGTCAGGAAGTAACAACCGAAGGCGGCCTGGATGTCGCAGGGCAGCGTGACAAAATGCGCGATGCCTGCAAACGTCTGGCAGATGCCGGGATTCAGGTTTCTCTGTTTATTGACGCCGATGAAGAGCAGATCAAAGCTGCGGCAGAGGTTGGCGCACCGTTTATCGAGATCCACACCGGTTGCTATGCTGATGCCAAAACTGACGCCGAACAGGCGCAAGAGCTGGCGCGTATCGCCAAAGCCGCGACCTTTGCCGCAAGCCTCGGTCTGAAAGTTAACGCCGGACACGGTCTGACCTATCACAACGTGAAAGCCATTGCCGCCATCCCTGAGATGCATGAACTGAATATCGGTCATGCCATTATTGGTCGTGCAGTGATGACCGGACTGAAAGATGCGGTGGCAGAAATGAAGCGTCTGATGCTGGAAGCGCGTGGCTAATGGCAATATTAGGTTTAGGCACGGATATTGTGGAGATCGCTCGCATCGAAGCGGTGATCGCCCGATCCGGTGATCGCCTGGCACGCCGCGTATTAAGCGATAACGAATGGGCAATCTGGAAAACGCACCACCAGCCGGTGCGTTTTCTGGCGAAGCGTTTTGCTGTGAAAGAAGCGGCGGCAAAAGCATTTGGCACAGGGATCCGCAATGGTCTGGCGTTTAATCAGTTTGAAGTATTCAATGATGAGCTCGGCAAACCACGGCTACGGCTATGGGGTGAGGCATTAAAACTGGCGGAAAAGCTCGGCGTTGTAAATATGCATGTAACGCTTGCCGATGAGCGCCACTATGCTTGTGCCACGGTAATTATTGAAAGTTAAAATAATACCGTTCTCTTTATAAAGTAAAACCCCCGAACTGGTAAGGAACGGGGGTTTTACTTTTTAACTTTAATTTTGTGCAGCATGCACCCTCAACAACAGCGATTATGGATCAGTGTACTTATCTTTTACAAGCAACTTGCAATCTTTAGCATAAAAACTCGAGCCTTTACGAAGAAAGCAATATTGATGGAAAGATTAACGTGACCGCCAATTCGTAAGTACATTAAAATTGGCTTCGTTATTGAAGATTTTGCTGTGCTTTACACCATGCCACAGAATTCCCCCATTGAAACGAGTGGTGTCGTCAAAGCTCTGGTGTGGAGTGCAGCATGCACCCTCAATAACTCGCACGTTCAGTTTTGGGGAGATGTAAGGGCTAATCTGAATGGCTGCATTCCTTGTTTAAGGAAAAACGAATGACTGATTGCCGATACCTGATTAAACGGGTCATCAAAATCATCATTGCTGTTTTACAGCTGATCCTTCTGTTCTTATAACACAAGGAAACGTACTTAAGGTGCGTCCGGTGAACCAGTCGGACGCACCTTTAATAACTATAAATAAGTGTCTGGGCAGATACTATATAAATTAACTTAGTGAATGATTATGCTAATGTCATCAATTAAATAAATATAATGGCGTTAAGGCTTCCCAGTAATATAATTAATACTCTACTTCCAGAGTAGAATATTAAATTTTATCCGCGTGGTGCATCAGCACAAATTTATCCCACAACTGTTCTTCTGTCTCGACATGCGCCGGATCTTTCACAATAGTATTGGGGATCGGGCACACCTTCTGGCAGGTTGGTGTCTCGTAGTGCCCTACGCATTCGGTACACTTATCGCTGTTAATCTCGTAGATATGTTCACCCATCGAAATCGCCTCATTCGGGCATTCGGGTTCACACATATCACAATTGATGCATTTTTTAGTGATTAACAACGCCATAAGGAAACTCTCAAAACAACACAAACCGGGCGGGCATTATACGCGCATTCTTTACTCAGACCAGTTTTTTCACCAGCGCTTCACTATGACGAATACGTTCTGGTGCCAGTTCCAGATCCTGCTGAATCAGCGCAATGAACAGCAAATCCGTTAACATTCCCTGCGCGTGACAAGCAGAGATTGAAGCACTGTTTGTCGCTTGTTCTTCGGCAATGGTATACAGGCAATGAGAAGCACGCTGTTGCAGGGCATTCGGAGTAAAGCCGGTAATCGCCAGCACTTTTCCGCCCACTCGCAGCATCTCATCTGCCGCCAGGTTTAACTCGCGCCGTACACCGGTGTAGGAAATGGCTAATAACAGATCGTCAGGGGACGACGCCTGTACGGTAGCGAGTAGCGCATGCATATCGCGCACTGCGGCAGCATTGAAGCCAATCTTCATCAGCTTCCAGGCAAAGTTTTGCGCCACCAGACCCGAAGCGCCAATACCGGTCAGAATTATCCGCCGCGCAGAGCGCAACATTGCCACGCATTCATGCAGTTTCTCTTCACTATTAACGTTTAACGTTGCGTACATAGCGGCAGTATTTTCTTTAATCAGTTTTTCGCCGACCAGCCGTAACGGATCATCACCGCGGATTTGGTTATGAATGGGCACGGAGGGTGATTCCGGCTGGCTTGCCAGCGCTTCACTCAACGCCAACTTAAGCGCCGGAAAACCTTTATAGCCGAGTTTTTGCGCGAACTTCACGACGCTGGACTGACTGACTCCGGCTTCGTTGGCCAGTTGCTGAGAGCTTAAATGGCGCGCCGTATCAGGTTGTAGCAGCAGATAATCCGCCAGTTTTTTATCACTCTGGGCAAGCCCCTGGTAACGCTGACGGATACGAAGTAAGCCGTTCATATCTTTCCTCGCGATGAAATAGTGGCGACAACAGGCAATATGAGACACACGCGAGTGAATTTTATATTCCATTGCCGCTAATTGCCATGAATTAAAAATTCCAGTTAGCCATGATGCGGTCGATTGTTGCCGGAAAAGTGATGATCTATCTGTTAGGCTATGTAGTAGCGAAAATTAATCAGGATGTTTCAGTCCAGAGGAGTATGGTTTGGCAACTCACGAGCGTCGTGTGGTGTTTTTTGACTTAGATGGAACATTGCATCAGCAGGATATGTTCGGCAGTTTTTTACGTTATTTACTGCGTCGCCAACCGCTGAATGCGTTACTTGTTCTGCCGTTGTTGCCGATCATAGCCATTGCGTTATTGATAAAAGGTCGTGCGGCACGCTGGCCGATGAGTCTGCTTCTGTGGGGGTGCACTTTTGGTCACAGCGAAGCACGTTTACAGACGTTGCAGGCCGATTTCGTGCGCTGGTTTCGCGACAATGTTACCGCCTTTCCGCTGGTTCAGGAGCGATTAACCACCTACCTGTTAAGTTCCGATGCTGATATCTGGTTGATTACCGGCTCTCCGCAGCCGCTGGTTGAAGCGGTTTATTTCGATACGCCCTGGCTGCCGCGGGTTAATCTTATCGCCAGCCAAATTCAGCGTGGCTATGGTGGTTGGGTATTGACGATGCGTTGTCTGGGACATGAAAAGGTCGCACAACTGGAGCGCAAAATCGGCACTCCGCTGCGGCTGTACAGTGGCTATAGCGACAGTAATCAGGACAATCCGCTGCTTTATTTCTGTCAGCATCGTTGGCGAGTAACCCCGCGCGGTGAACTCCAGCAACTGGAATAGAGTAAAGCATAGCGTCCGTGTATAATGCGCCGCGCTTTTATAACCGGAGTTTTCTTTTTGTCTGAAGTCGAATTTAGCCACGAATACTGGATGCGTCATGCAATGACGCTGGCGAAGCGTGCCTGGGATGAGCGGGAAGTACCGGTCGGCGCGGTATTAGTGCATAACAATCGTGTTATTGGCGAAGGCTGGAACCGTCCGATTGGTCGACATGATCCCACCGCACATGCAGAAATCATGGCCCTACGGCAGGGCGGTCTGGTGATGCAAAATTATCGTCTGATCGACGCCACGTTGTATGTCACGCTTGAACCCTGTGTAATGTGTGCCGGAGCGATGATCCACAGTCGCATTGGTCGCGTGGTCTTTGGTGCGCGTGACGCGAAAACTGGCGCTGCGGGATCTTTAATGGATGTGCTGCATCATCCGGGTATGAATCACCGAGTGGAAATTACCGAAGGAATACTGGCGGATGAGTGCGCGGCGTTGCTCAGTGACTTCTTTCGCATGCGCCGCCAGGAAATTAAAGCGCAGAAAAAAGCGCAATCCTCGACAGATTAATTTTGTTTCTCTTCACTCCCTTTTCTGGAAAATAGCAGAGAGGGAGAGTGGGTCAAATAGTTTGATGACGACTGGGAAAGAAACGAGAGAAAAGGAAATTTCTCTTTGCCCAACTCCGTAGGCGATACCGCCGGATAATCCTGCGCCAGTTGCATCGCCGCTTCTGTAGCCTGCTTCTCTTTCTCTTGCAGATAACCCACCAGGCTAATCTGATACTTACGAATATTTTCGACATAAGCGTAGGCTTCATGTCCACGAGCGTAGCCGTAAGTCAGCTTGCTGTAATAGGGTTTCTGGCTAAGTAAAGGCAGACGCTGTTTTACGTCAGCCCAACTGTCAGGATTCCCTTTGGTTTTTGCCGTCAGGGCGCGGGCATCCAGCATATGCGCATAGCCCATATTGTACGCAGCGAGGGCAAACCAGATCCGCTCGTTCTCCGGCACACTTTCCGGCACTTTACTCATCATATCCTGCAAATAACGCACGCCACCGCTGATGCTCTGTTCGGCATCGGTACGATCCGTAATGCCGAGGCTTTGCGCGGTATTTTTGGTTAACATCATCATACCGCGCACACCCGTCGGTGAAGTGGCCTGTGCATCCCAGTGCGATTCCTGATAAGCAATAGCGGCCAGCAAACGCCAGTCAATTTCTTCGGCGTATTTCTCAAACAGGGGCTTTAACTGCGGCAGTACTGCATCGACGGCGCGTAAAAATGTGCGCGTATCGACGTAATCAAAATCATCGCCATGCCCCAGGTATTTCTCTTCAATGCGTGCCAGTGTACCGTCTTCATTCATTTCGTTGAAGAAGTCGAGCAGGGCGGCGGAAAGGGTATTATCGCCATCTAACGGGCTAAACCAAGTCACCGGTTGTTCATCGGTGATATCGAGCGCTACGGCGAGCTCCGGGTGAACGCGCTGAAACAGGCTGATGGCGACAGAATCAGCAATGGTGTAATCGAGTTTTCCTTCGATGACATCTTCCATTAATTCCGCAGAGCCTTTTTTGTCGTCTACCTTCCAGCTTAATTCCGGGAATTTTGTTTCTTTCAGGGTCTGGAGATCGTTAACCACCACATGACCCGGTGCAACGGTGAGTTGCTCCGCCGTCAGGTTGCCCAGCGTACGTGGGCGATACTGACCCACTTTATAAACCAGTTGTTGTGACACGGAATAATAGGTAGGGCCAGGCTGATAATTTTTTACCCGCTCACTGTTATAGACAAGTCCTGCCGCCAGCAGGTCGGCGTTACCATTATCAAGGTCGTCAAACAGCTGGCTGATATTCTGCCGCACGGTCACTTTCAGTTTTACGCCGAGGTAATCGGCAAACTGTTTCGCCAGTTCGTAATCCAGGCCAAAAGGTTTCCCGTTGATTTCGTTATAAGTCAGGGGAGTATGAATGGTGCTCACACGCAACTCTCCCCGCGCTTGAATGGCGGCGATACGGTTGTCGGCTTTACCAAACCAGGGAATGGATGGCCAGAGAGCGACCGCGAGCAGCAGTGCCAGAATGCCGATGAACAGATAATTAATCTTTAATTTTTTCAATTAGTTAATTCTCTGTGTCGTGCGCGTCCCAGCTTGAAAAAACGTAATAATAGTGAAAGGTTTACTCATAAATGAGCGGCATTTTGCGTAAACCTGCGCCAGATGGCAACTTATTACATCCATTGGCGGCACGCGTTGCTAATTCACGATGGTGATTTTATTTCCACGCAAACGGTTTCGTCAGCGCATCAGATTCTTTATAATGACGCCCGTTTCCCCCCCTTGGGTACACCGAAAGCTTAGAAGACGAGAGACTTATGATGGAAATTCTGCGTGGTTCGCCTGCACTGTCGGCATTCCGAATCAACAAACTGCTGGCACGTTTTCAGGCTGCCAGGCTCCCGGTTCACACTATTTACGCCGAGTATGTCCATTTTGCTGACCTCAATGCGCCGTTAAACGATGATGAGCACGCACAACTTGAACGCCTGCTGAAATATGGTCCGGCACTCGCCAGCCACGCCCCGCAAGGCAAACTCCTGCTGGTGACCCCGCGTCCTGGCACCATCTCTCCCTGGTCTTCGAAAGCGACCGATATCGCCCATAATTGCGGTCTACAACAGGTAAACCGCCTTGAGCGCGGCATGGCTTACTATATAGAAGCCGGTACGCTGACCAATGAACAATGGCAGCAGGTGACCGCTGAACTGCACGACCGCATGATGGAAACGGTCTTTTTTGCTTTAGATGATGCAGAGCAGTTGTTTGCACACCATCAACCGACTCCGGTCACCAGCGTAGATTTGCTGGGGCAGGGCCGTCAGGCGCTAATCGACGCTAACCTGCGTCTTGGCCTGGCACTGGCGGAAGATGAAATTGACTATCTGCAGGATGCTTTCACAAAGCTTGGTCGTAACCCGAACGACATCGAGCTGTATATGTTCGCCCAGGCGAACTCCGAGCACTGTCGCCACAAGATTTTTAACGCCGATTGGGTTATCGACGGTGAGCAACAGCCGAAATCGCTGTTTAAGATGATCAAAAACACCTTCGAAACCACGCCAGATTACGTTCTCTCTGCTTATAAAGATAACGCCGCCGTAATGGAAGGTTCTGAAGTGGGGCGCTACTTTGCTGACCACGAAACGGGCCGCTACGATTTCCATCAGGAACCGGCGCATATTCTGATGAAAGTCGAAACTCACAACCACCCGACGGCGATTTCTCCGTGGCCGGGCGCGGCGACCGGTTCCGGCGGTGAAATCCGCGATGAAGGTGCCACCGGGCGCGGCGCGAAGCCGAAAGCGGGTTTGGTTGGTTTCTCCGTTTCCAACCTGCGAATTCCTGGCTTCGAACAGCCGTGGGAAGAAGATTTCGGTAAGCCTGAGCGCATTGTCACCGCGCTGGACATCATGACCGAAGGCCCGCTGGGCGGCGCGGCGTTTAACAACGAATTTGGTCGTCCGGCACTGAATGGCTACTTCCGTACTTATGAAGAAAAAGTGAACAGCCACAACGGCGAAGAGCTGCGCGGTTATCACAAACCGATCATGCTGGCGGGCGGGATCGGCAACATTCGCGCCGATCACGTACAAAAAGGCGAGATCAACGTTGGTGCGAAGCTGGTCGTTCTCGGCGGCCCGGCAATGAACATCGGTCTTGGCGGCGGAGCGGCGTCTTCCATGGCGTCAGGTCAGTCTGATGCCGACCTCGACTTTGCTTCCGTACAGCGCGACAACCCGGAGATGGAGCGTCGTTGCCAGGAAGTGATCGACCGTTGCTGGCAGCTTGGTGATGCTAACCCAATTCTGTTTATCCACGACGTCGGTGCGGGCGGTCTTTCTAACGCGATGCCGGAGCTGGTGAGCGACGGCGGACGCGGCGGTAAATTTGAACTGCGCGATATTCTAAGCGACGAACCGGGCATGAGCCCGCTGGAAATCTGGTGTAACGAATCCCAGGAACGCTACGTGCTGGCAGTTGCTGCCGATCAGTTACCGCTGTTTGACGAACTGTGTAAGCGTGAACGCGCACCGTACGCGGTGATTGGTGAAGCGACCGAAGAACTGCATCTTTCTCTGCACGATCGTCATTTTGATAATCAGCCGATTGATCTACCGCTGGACGTACTGCTTGGCAAAACGCCGAAGATGACCCGCGATGTGCAAACGCTGAAAGCGAAAGGCGACGCGCTGGCCCGTGAAGGGATCACCATCGCTGACGCGGTGAAACGCGTGCTACATCTGCCGACCGTGGCGGAGAAAACTTTCCTGGTGACCATCGGTGACCGCAGCGTAACCGGCATGGTGGCGCGCGATCAGATGGTGGGGCCGTGGCAGGTGCCGGTCGCTAACTGCGCGGTCACTACCGCCAGCCTCGACAGCTACTACGGTGAAGCGATGGCGATTGGCGAGCGTGCGCCGGTTGCGCTGCTGGATTTCGCCGCCTCTGCCCGTCTGGCGGTCGGTGAAGCGTTAACCAATATTGCCGCAACACAGATTGGTGATATCAAACGCATTAAACTTTCCGCCAACTGGATGGCGGCGGCAGGCCACCCTGGTGAAGATGCGGGCCTGTATGAAGCCGTTAAAGCCGTGGGCGAAGAGCTTTGTCCGGCGCTGGGCCTGACGATCCCGGTGGGTAAAGACTCTATGTCGATGAAAACCCGCTGGCAGGAAGGTAACGAAGAGCGCGAAATGACGTCGCCGCTGTCGCTGGTGATTTCTGCATTTGCCCGCGTGGAAGATGTGCGTCACACCATCACGCCACAGCTTTCTACCGAAGATAACGCACTGCTGCTGATTGATTTGGGCAAAGGCAATAACGCGCTGGGCGCAACGGCGCTGGCGCAGGTTTATCGTCAGCTTGGCGACAAACCGGCAGATGTACGCGATGTTGCCCAACTGAAAGGCTTCTATGACGCGATTCAGGCGCTGGTTGCACAGCGTAAGCTGCTCGCATACCACGACCGCTCTGATGGCGGCCTGCTGGTAACGCTGGCGGAAATGGCCTTTGCTGGTCATTGCGGCATTAACGCGGATATTGCCTCTCTGGGCGACGATCGCCTGGCGGCGTTGTTTAACGAAGAACTGGGTGCGGTGATTCAGGTTCGTGCCGCTGACCGTGAAGCGGTTGAGTCCGTACTGGCACAGCATGGGCTTGCTGATTGTGTCCATTATGTAGGGCAGGCGGTTTCCGGTGACCGTTTTGTGATTACCGCCAACGGGCAGACTGTATTCAGCGAAAGCCGCACCACGTTGCGTGTCTGGTGGGCAGAAACTACCTGGCAGATGCAGCGCCTGCGTGACAACCCGGAGTGTGCTGACCAGGAGCACCAGGCGAAATCTAACGATGCCGATCCTGGCCTGAATGTAAAACTGTCGTTCGATATCAACGAAGATGTGGCAGCACCGTATATTGCCACTGGCGCACGTCCGAAAGTTGCCGTACTGCGTGAGCAGGGCGTGAACTCGCATGTTGAAATGGCGGCAGCTTTCCACCGTGCAGGCTTCGATGCTATCGACGTGCATATGAGCGATCTGCTGGCTGGACGCACGGGCCTGGAGGGTTTCCACGCCCTGGTCGCGTGTGGTGGTTTCTCCTACGGTGATGTGCTGGGCGCTGGTGAAGGTTGGGCGAAGTCTATCCTGTTCAATGACCGTGTACGCGATGAGTTTGCAACCTTCTTCCATCGTCCGCAAACGCTGGCGCTGGGGGTATGTAACGGTTGCCAGATGATGTCTAATCTGCGTGAACTGATCCCGGGTAGCGAGTTGTGGCCACGTTTTGTGCGTAACACCTCCGATCGCTTTGAAGCGCGTTTCAGTCTGGTAGAAGTAACCCAAAGCCCGTCGCTGCTGTTGCAGGGGATGGTGGGCTCGCAGATGCCGATTGCTGTGTCTCATGGTGAAGGGCGCGTGGAAGTGCGTGATGCGGCGCATCTGGCGGCACTGGAAAGCAAAGGGCTGGTGGCACTGCGCTATGTCGATAACTTCGGCAAAGTCACTGAAACCTACCCGGCTAACCCGAACGGTTCACCGAACGGTATTACGGCGGTCACGACTGAAAGTGGTCGAGTCACCATTATGATGCCGCACCCGGAACGAGTTTTCCGTACTGTCAGCAACTCCTGGCATCCGGAAAACTGGGGCGAGGATGGCCCATGGATGCGCATTTTCCGCAATGCGCGTAAGCAGTTGGGGTAAGTCATCAGTTCATTGGTTTTGCAGCCCGGATGCGGCATTTACGCCGCATCCGGCATTAAGCACCAACCACTATCATAAGCTCCCAACTCCGGGAGCTTTTTTGTGTCTGTAAATCACGACAATGGGTGGTTTACCGTGTCGCTTTCTGGCGACACTTAAATGATTGATTTTATTGTAATCTAATAAGTTTATCTTAAGTTGTCTCTTTTTAGCGACACAGTGGCTGATTTACATTCAAATAGCGAAGAAGCCATAAATCCCTCAAAGCAACGTATAATCAGTACGTTACCAAACTATTTTCTTTATTGGCACAGTTACTGCATAATAGTAAGCAGTGGCTCATTCACCGACTTATGTCAGCCCCTTCGGGACGTGCTACATAAAATTCGAATGACGCACAACAAGGTGCCTGCCGTCCAACTTCTGATATCAGCGTAGCTATATCAACCATCGGGCGAAACGTCGAGTTAGGCACCGCCTTATTCCATAACAAAGCCGGGTAATTCCCGGCTTTGTTGTATCTGAACTTCCCCTCGGTTAGCATCAGGCTATTCGCGTCTGACGAGAGTAACGCCTTGAAACGCTGGCCCGTTTTTCCCCGCTCATTACGACAACTGGTAATGCTGGCATTTTTGCTGATTCTGCTGCCCCTGTTGGTGCTGGCATGGCAAGCCTGGCAAAGCCTGAATGCACTTAGCGATCAGGCGGCGCTGGTTAACCGCACTACGCTTATTGATGCCCGGCGCAGTGAAGCGATGACCAACGCGGCACTGGAGATGGAGCGCAGCTATCGTCAGTACTGCGTGCTGGACGACCCTACGCTTGCGAAGGTTTATCAAAGCCAGCGCAAGCGTTACAGCGAAATGCTCGATGCCCACGCAGGCGTGCTGCCGGACGATAAACTCTACCAGGCATTACGTCAGGATTTGAATAATCTGGCTCAACTTCAGTGTAACAACAGCGGTCCCGATGCTGCTGCCGCCGCGCGTCTGGAAGCCTTTGCCAGTGCCAATACCGAAATGGTGCAGGCCACGCGCACAGTGGTGT
>ENA-UOJP01002678-UOJP01002678.1-human-gut-metagenome-genome-assembly--contig:-C102-NODE-2678-length-12649-cov-262.942115_pt1 | contig 12649 bp, 11 predicted proteins | sample MGYA00242353_ERZ723900 | MGnify/ENA metagenome assembly ERZ723900
GGCAGTTCGACAGGGAGTGTATCGAACGAAATCTCAGTCCAGGCGGCAGTGCCGATTTGCTAATTGTCACCTGGTTTTTAGCGTCCCTAACCGGGCGCTGAATCATTAATATATCCGGAGTTAACTATGTTAAAAGAATACCGTAAGCATGTAGCTGAGCGTGCCGCTGAGGGGATTGCGCCCAAACCCCTGGATGCAAACCAAATGGCCGCGCTTGTAGAGCTGCTGAAAAACCCGCCCGCGGGCGAAGAAGAATTCCTGTTAGATCTGTTAACCAACCGTGTTCCCCCTGGCGTTGATGAAGCCGCCTATGTCAAAGCAGGCTTCCTGGCTGCTGTCGCCAAAGGTGAAGCCAAATCCCCACTGCTGACACCGGAAAAGGCCATCGAACTGCTGGGCACCATGCAGGGTGGTTACAACATTCATCCGCTGATCGACGCGCTGGATGATGCCAAACTGGCACCGATCGCTGCCAAAGCACTTTCTCACACACTGCTGATGTTCGATAACTTCTATGACGTAGAAGAGAAAGCGAAAGCAGGCAACGAATATGCGAAGCAGGTAATGCAGTCCTGGGCGGATGCCGAATGGTTCCTGAATCGCCCGGCGCTGGCTGAAAAACTGACCGTTACCGTCTTCAAAGTCACTGGCGAAACCAACACCGATGACCTCTCTCCGGCACCGGATGCGTGGTCACGCCCGGATATCCCACTGCACGCGCTGGCGATGCTGAAAAACGCCCGTGAAGGCATCGAGCCAGATCAGCCTGGTGTTGTTGGCCCGATCAAACAGATTGAAGCTCTGCAACAGAAAGGTTTCCCGCTGGCGTACGTCGGTGACGTTGTGGGTACGGGGTCATCGCGTAAATCCGCCACGAACTCCGTTCTGTGGTTTATGGGCGATGATATTCCACATGTGCCGAACAAACGCGGCGGTGGTTTGTGCCTCGGCGGTAAAATTGCACCAATCTTCTTTAACACGATGGAAGATGCGGGTGCACTGCCAATCGAAGTCGACGTCTCTAACCTGAACATGGGCGACGTAATTGACGTTTACCCGTACAAAGGTGAAGTGCGTAACCACGAAACCGGCGAACTGCTGGCAACCTTCGAACTGAAAACCGACGTGCTGATTGATGAAGTGCGTGCTGGCGGCCGTATTCCGCTGATTATCGGGCGTGGCCTGACCACCAAAGCGCGTGAAGCACTTGGTCTGCCGCACAGTGATGTGTTCCGTCAGGCGAAAGATGTCGCTGAGAGCGATCGCGGCTTCTCGCTGGCGCAGAAAATGGTAGGTCGTGCCTGCGGTGTGAAAGGCATTCGTCCGGGCGCGTACTGCGAACCGAAAATGACTTCTGTAGGTTCACAGGACACCACCGGCCCGATGACCCGTGATGAACTGAAAGACCTGGCGTGCCTGGGCTTCTCGGCTGACCTGGTGATGCAGTCTTTCTGCCACACCGCGGCGTATCCGAAGCCAGTTGACGTGAACACGCACCACACGCTGCCGGACTTCATTATGAACCGTGGCGGTGTGTCGCTGCGTCCGGGTGACGGCGTAATCCACTCCTGGCTGAACCGTATGCTGCTGCCGGATACCGTCGGTACCGGTGGTGATTCCCATACCCGTTTCCCGATCGGCATTTCTTTCCCGGCAGGCTCCGGTCTGGTGGCATTTGCTGCTGCAACTGGCGTCATGCCGCTGGATATGCCGGAATCCGTTCTGGTGCGCTTCAAAGGCAAAATGCAGCCGGGCATCACCCTGCGCGATCTGGTACACGCGATCCCGCTGTATGCGATCAAACAAGGTCTGCTGACCGTTGAGAAGAAAGGCAAGAAAAACATCTTCTCTGGCCGCATCCTGGAAATTGAAGGTCTGCCGGAGCTGAAAGTTGAGCAGGCCTTTGAGCTGACCGATGCGTCCGCCGAGCGTTCTGCTGCCGGTTGTACCATCAAGCTGAACAAAGAACCGATCATCGAATACCTGAACTCCAACATCGTCCTGCTGAAGTGGATGATCGCGGAAGGTTACGGCGATCATCGTACCCTGGAACGCCGTATTCAGGGCATGGAAAAATGGCTGGCGAATCCTGAGCTGCTGGAAGCCGATGCAGATGCGGAATACGCGGCAGTGATCGACATCGATCTGGCGGATATCAAAGAGCCAATCCTCTGTGCACCGAACGACCCGGACGACGCACGTCCGCTGTCTGCGGTACAGGGCGAGAAGATCGACGAAGTGTTTATCGGTTCCTGCATGACCAACATCGGTCACTTCCGTGCTGCGGGTAAACTGCTGGATGCGCACAAAGGCCAGTTGCCGACGCGCCTGTGGGTGGCACCGCCAACCCGTATGGATGCCGCGCAGTTGACCGAAGAAGGCTACTATAGCGTCTTCGGTAAGAGCGGTGCGCGTATCGAGATCCCTGGCTGTTCCCTGTGTATGGGTAACCAGGCGCGTGTAGCAGACGGTGCGACGGTGGTTTCCACCTCTACCCGTAACTTCCCGAACCGTCTGGGGACTGGCGCGAATGTCTTCCTGGCTTCTGCGGAACTGGCTGCTGTTGCGGCGCTGATTGGCAAACTGCCGACGCCGGAAGAGTACCAGACCTACGTGGCGCAGGTAGATAAAACCGCCGTTGATACTTACCGTTATCTGAACTTCAACCAGCTTTCTCAGTATACCGAGAAAGCGGATAGGGTGATTTTTCCTAGTGTGGTTTAAGAAGTCAGTGTGCTGCGTATAAAAAGCTAATACCAGGCTGCCTGTCATATCGATTTCATGCAGGATAAGTAGAACTCCGTCTAATCTAGACGGAGTTCTATTGTATTGATGGCTCTGGTAGAAGCGTAAGTGTACAGCGAGAGCTGTATTGACAGGAATGCGTTATTCAGTTGGCAGTGTATTGCGCAGGGGGAGCCGTTCGCTGACGTAAGCGGCTCGTCAGAACCGTATTGATATTTACTGAGCGGTCAGTTCAACTTTCCAGGGCAACAGATCACGTACCCGGTTTGCCGGCCAGTCCTGGATATGTTCAATGACGTAACGCAGCCATTTTCTGGCTCCTCATTGTTCAGACGGCATGTGCCGATCAGCGAGTACAACACCGCCGCATGTTCGCCACCGTTGTCGGAACCCACGAAGAGCCAGTTTTTCCGGCCTACGGCCACTCCCCGTAAGGCGTTCTCTGCGATGTTGTTGTCGATTTCCACCCAGCCATTGCTGCAGTACACATTCAGGCCATCCCACTGTTTCAGCAGGTATGCGAACGCTTTTGCCGTATCCGAGTGACGCGACAGTGTTTTCATCTGAGTCTGTATCCAGTCATACAGTGACTGCATCAGTGGCGCAGCTCTGGCTTTTCTTGCTGCCAGACGCTGTTCTGCTGAACATCCCCGGACTTCTGCCTCGGTGGCATACAGTTCACCGATACGCTGCAGGGCTTCCGTGGTGATGTCGGTTGGCACTCTTACATGCACATCGTGGATTCTTCTCCGGGAATGAGCCATACACGCGGCTTCCGTTACTCTGCCGGATTCGTATAACGCCTAAGCATCGGCCTGAAGCACACCACAAAGACTGGCCTTCAGGCTGTACACGCAGCCAAAGCGTTTATCGTTGAACACCACATTTTTCTGGCTGATGTCCCATTCTTCACGCAGCATAGCAATCAGTTGTGGTGTGCAGGTAAGCAGCAAGCGAAAAGGCAGTTCAAAACTGGTGACGTAATCCACATTCAGCAGGGCAATACGCAGCAGTTCTTCTGGCCCTGCCTCTGTCTGCCGACACTCCTCCAGAACATCCTGCTACTGCCGACGAAGATATGGAGATTCATTCAATTCTGTAAAACCGTATTTATCCGCCAGATAGTCAATTCGTGTACGCATACTGAAAAGAATTCCGTATAAAAATTCAGCAGACAAAACTTTATCAGCCCATAAGAATCAACGGAAGAGCCAGTAACGTACCAGATTATCACCTGGCTATTGTTGCCATAACGGGTAACATAAGGGACTGAACAGTTGTCTTTAGCACAACGAACTGATCTAATGTACCTGAACGGTCAACCTGAAAACAGCTTTCCAACCGACATTGTCCGCCAGCGTTTATCCCCGACCAGGTCTGTTGCAGTAAATCCACCACTTGCGAACATTCTTCATCAACTGTGGCACTGACCCGCAGATGGCAAATGCTCGCCTGGCTGAGCAGCAACAGGCATCGTATTGTTGCTTCTCCATGTTGTTCCAGCAACCAGCGTAATACCACCGGCGGTGCTGGACTGGCAGTGTGATTACGCTCAGTAATATGTTCTTGCACCTGTCGGTAAAAGGCAGTACAGAATGCATGAATCTGTTGCCCGTTGATGTTTCCTTCTGCCGAATAGAGCGTGAAGTGGACTGCCAGCAGACGCGGCCAGTGGTCCACCGCCTGCTGAACAAAACGCCAGATATCTCCCGGCTCTGAAAGTAACGCTTCGGTTATTTGCACGGAATACTACTCCTTCAGACTCTGTTAAGTTTTGTTTGTTAAACCGGTGCAGACCTGCAGGAAAGCACGCCAGCACCGGCACTGTACGATATAAACATCCGGTACCGGGGATACGAATGGAATGACGAATACGCCAGAAAAGGGATAACAACCTTCCTCATAATGGTGAAATCATTCGCTATCGGTTACACGGTACGCGATGTCGCCAAAGGCAGCTGGATCGACGAATCCACGGTCACGCTACCGAAAGCGCCGCCGCTTAACACCCTGCCTCGGGCGACCAAAGTGCCGGAGCCACTGCCGCCGCAGGAAGATTACACCTTTGAAGGTTACCGCAACGCCGACGGCAGCGTGGGCACCAAAAACCTGTTGGGTATTACCACCAGCGTGCACTGCATGGCAGACGTTGAGGACTACGTGGTTAAAATTATCGAACGCGACCTGCTGCCGAAATACCCGAGCATCGACGGCGTGGTCGACTTGAACCACCTCTACGGCTGTGGCGTAGCGATTAATGTACCGGCCGCCGTGGTGCCAATTCGCACCATCCATAATATTGCGCTGAACCCAAACTTCGGTGGCGAAGTGATGGTGGTGGGCATGCAGTGCGGTGGCAGCGACGCGTTCTCCGGCGTTACCACTAACCCCGCTGTCGGCTACGACTCTGACCTGCTGGTGCGCTGCGGCGCAACGGTGATGTTCTCCGAAGTCACTGAAGTACGCGACGCCATTCATCTGTTAACGCCACGCGCCATCAATGAAGAAGTGGGCAGGCGTCTGCTCGAAGAGATGGCCTGATACGATAACTATCCCGATATGGGCAAAACCGACCGCAGCGCCAACCCTTCGCCGGGCAACAAAAAGGGCGGCCTCGCCAACGTGGTAAAGAAAGCACTCGGCTCCATTGCTAAATCGGGTAAAACCGCAATTGTTGAAGTGCTGTCGCCCGGTCAACACCCGACTAAACGCGGATTAATTTACGCCGCGACGCCAGCCAGCGATTTTGTCTGTGGCACGCAACAGGTGGCTTCGGGTATCACCGTGCAAGTGTTTACGACCGGTCGTGGTACGCCGTACGGCCTGATGGCGGTACCCGTCATTAAAATGGCGACCCGCACCGAGCTGGCGAACCGCTGGTTTGATTTAATGGATATTAACGCGGGCACTATCGCCACCGGCGAAGAAACCATTGAAGAGGTGGGCTGGAAGTTGTTCCACTTTATTCTCGACGTCGCCAGCGGGAAGAAGAAAACTTTCTCGGATCAATGGGGATTGCATAACCAGCTGGCAGTGTTTAACCCGGCACCGGTGGCCTGATATTCTCTTCATACATTAAGTTGTATTATGCCCGATAACGCTTGTTTATCGGGCATAGTGAATCACAGCGAAGACGCGAGCTCCCCGACCAGAATCACTTCAATCCCAGCCTTTCGCAAGCCTTCCAGACTATCCGCAGGAATGCCTTCATCAACAATGATCATGTCGATACGTTGAGTATCAATGATCTTATGTAAACTAGAACGATTGAACTTACTGGAATCGGTGACCACGATGATCCGTTCCGCAACTTCGCACATCCGGCGGTTTAAACGGGCTTCATCTTCATTATGCGTGCTGACGCCGCGCTCCAGATCGATCGCATCTACACCAAGAAACAGCATATCGAAGTGGTAATTTTGCAGCGATTGCTCAGCCTGATCGCCGTAAAAAGATTGCGACTGACGGCGCAAATGCCCGCCGGTCATCAGCAGCTCAACGCCTTCCGCTTCCAGCAAAGCATTAGCCACGTTCATACCGTTGGTCATCGCAATTACGTCAGTGTGCTTGCGCATCAGACGAGCAATCTCAAAAGTGGTGGTCCCGGAGTCGAGGATCACCCGATGACCAGGCTGAATCAACTCAACGGCAGCTTTCGCAACGCTGCGTTTCATCGCGGTGTTCAGTGCGCTTTTATCTTCCACTGATGGCTCGACTGACGGCGTCGTGCTATCGCAGATCAACGCGCCACCATAGGCACGCACAGCGATCCCCTGCTTTTCCAGAAACGCCAGATCGTTGCGGATCGTCACGGTAGATACGCCATACAATGCCGACAGATCGTTAACCTGCACACTCCCTTGCTGTCGCAGACGCTGAATGATCTGTTCTCGTCGCTCGCTGGTGCCTGTCACTCGCTTCTCACCTGAAGCGTCGGTATTACTCATAGTAAGTCCTTTCGTAAAACTTTCGTTTCATTTCGTTTTGCCTATTAACGCCTTTCTATTAAGCAAATGCAAGCCCACCTTGCCCATTGGCGCAAGCTACTCTCGTTTCACTGACTTTCATTATGTTTCTTTTGTGAATCGGATCAGAAAACCATTATCTTTCGTTTTATTTTTATCTCACCATGACGCAGTATGAACTGAAACAAAACGAAAGATTAATATCGCAGCAATCTGAACTGGAGAGGAAAGTGAAACATCTGACAGAAATGGTGAGGCAGTACAAAGCGGGCAAAACAAATGGAATTTATGCCGTTTGTTTTGCCCGCTTTGTGCTGCATGGGGCGAGCGATGTGCCGGATGAGTATGTTCGTCGCACCATTGGGCCAGGCGTCTGCAAAGTCAACGTTGCAACCGAGTTGAAGATCGCCTTCTCTGACGCCATCAAAGCTTGGTTTGCTGAAAATCAGCAGAGCAACGATCCGTGCTTTTACATGCGGGTTGGCATGGACACCATGAAAGAGGTGGTCAGAAGCAAAATCGCCGTCTGCGGCTCGGCAAATCGATTACGGCTACCGGCGGAGGCCTGATCCAACAGCGTATTACCTCAATATTTCAAAATAATTATAAGTCTCACAAATATGAAGGCGCGTCCTTAAACCGGGTAGCGCCTTCCATTATCCTAAAATTCGAGGAGCCCTATATGACACAAAAAAAATCTTTTAAATCAAAATTATGGGAGTTTTTACAAAGTCTGGGAAAAACCTTTATGTTCCCGGTTTCGCTTCTTGCCTTTATGGGATTGCTGCTGGGTATCGGTAGTTCAGTCACCAGCCCTTCCACCATTACTAGTTTTCCCTTTCTGGGCGGCGAATTTACCCAGTTGACCTTTGGCTTTATCGCTATGGTCGGTGGCTTTGCTTTTACCTATCTGCCGCTGATGTTTGCCATGGCGATCCCCATGGGGCTTGCCAAGCGCAACAAAGCGGTCGCTGCCTTTGCCGGGTTCGTTGGCTACATGCTGATGAACATGAGCATTAATTATTACCTGACGGCTACCCACCAGCTTGCCGACCCCGCCACCATGAAACAGGTAGGACAATCGATCGTGCTGGGCATTCAAACCCTGGAGATGGGGGTATTAGGTGGCATTGTGGTTGGGGTTATCACCTATTTTCTGCATGACCGTTTTCAGGACACGGTTCTGCATGACGCCTTCGCCTTCTTTAGCGGCATTCGTTTCGTGCCGATTATTACCGCGCTCACCCTGTCGCTGGTGGGTCTGTTCATTCCCATGCTGTGGGAATACGTCGCGCTGGGCATCGCGGGTATTGGGCATATCATCCAGAGCACCAGCGTTTTCGGCCCCTTCCTCTACGGCGTAGGCGTGCTGCTGCTTAAACCTTTTGGTCTGCACCACATCCTGCTGGCGATGGTGCGTTTTACCCCAGCAGGCGGCATTGAAATGGTAAATGGCCATGAGGTCGCCGGGGCGCTGAATATCTTCTACGCCGAGCTCAAGGCCGGCCTGCCGTTTAGCCCGCACGTTACCGCGTTTCTGTCACAAGGGTTTATGCCGACCTTTATCTTCGGTTTACCCGCCGTGGCTTACGCCATCTACCGCACCGCGCGTCCGGAAAATCGGCCGGTCATTAAGGGGTTGCTGCTTTCCGGCGTGCTGGTTTCCGTCGTCACCGGTATTTCAGAGCCGATTGAGTTCCTGTTCCTGTTTATCGCCCCCGCGCTTTACGCCTTCCATATCGTCATGTCTGGCCTGGCGCTGATGGTAATGGCCCTGCTGGGAGTGACCATCGGCAATACCGACGGCGGCATTCTGGATCTGCTGATTTTCGGCGTGATGCAGGGAATGTCGACCAAATGGTATCTGCTGTTCCCGGTTGGTATTGCCTGGTTTGCCATCTACTTCTTTGTCTTCCGCTGGTACATCCTCAAACACAACATCAAAACGCCGGGCCGCGAGGTGGATGTTCAGGGGGCACAGCAAGCCGTCGAGGCGAACACCCGCGCGCGCGGAAAATCAAAATACGATCACGAGCTTATCCTGCGTGCGCTCGGAGGTAAAGAGAACATTGAGTCGCTTGATAACTGTATTACCCGCTTGCGTCTGGTGGTGAAAGATATGGGCCTTATCGATCAGCAGGCGCTGAAAGCGGCAGGCGCGTTGTCAGTGGTGGTGCTTGATGCGCATAGCGTGCAGGTGATCATCGGACCGCAGGTACAGAGCGTCAAAACCGGCATTGAAGCCTTAATTTAACAGGAGGAGTGATGTTTGATTTCGACAAAATCATTGAGCGTCAAAGTGATAAGTGCCGTAAATGGGACCATACCTTTGTTTGCTCGCGTTTCGGTGACGTCCCGGAGTCCTTTATCCCCCTGTGGATAGCCGATATGGATTTCACCTCACCACCTGCGGTGATTGACGGTTTCCGGCGCATCGTGGAGCACGGCACCTTTGGTTATACCTGGTGCTTTGACGAATTCTACGACGCGGTCATTGCCTTCCAGCGCAAACGTCATCAGGTTGAGGTGGAAAAGTCGTGGATCACGTTGACCTACGGCACCGTATCCACGCTGCACTACACGGTTCAGGCATTCTGCAAACCGGGTGACAGCGTGATGATGAACACGCCGGTCTACGATCCTTTTGCGATGGCGGCACAGCGCCAGGGCGTGCAGGTACTGGCTAACCCGCTGCGCGTGGAGGAAAACCGCTATCAGCTTGATTTTAATCTGATAGAAGAACAGCTCAAAACCCACCGTCCAACGCTGTGGTTCTTCTGCTCGCCACATAACCCGTCCGGCAGGATCTGGCGCGAGGAAGAAATACGCCAGGTGTCCGATCTCTGTCAACGCTACGGCACGATTCTGGTGGTCGATGAGGTTCACGCTGAACACATTCTGGATGGCAAATTCGTCAGTTGTCTCACCTCTGGCTGTGCCGCCCAGGACAACCTGATCGTGCTCACATCGCCCAACAAAGCGTTCAATTTGGGCGGGCTGAAAACCTCCTACTCCATGATTCCAGACGACTCGCTGCGCCAGCGCTTCCGCCAGCAGCTCGAGAAGAACTCCATTACCTCGCCCAATTTGTTCGGGGTATGGGGAATCATTCTGGCCTATCAACACGGTCTGCCCTGGCTCGACGCGCTGAACGGTTATCTGCAAGGCAACGCCCGGTATCTGGCGGATGCCCTCCAGACCCACTTCCCGGCGTGGAAGATGATGAACCCGGAATCGTCGTATCTGGCGTGGATAGACGTAAGCGCGGATGAGCGTAGCGCAACGCAGCTAACCCAACATTTCGCACGGCAGGCAGGCGTGGTCATAGAAGACGGCAGCCACTATGTACAAAACGGTGAAAACTACCTGCGGATTAATTTTGGCACCCAGCGCTACTGGCTGGAGCAGTCCATTAACCGAATGCTGAAAAATGACAAATAAGGATCTTACCCCGATGAAGAAAGTGCTCACTCTCTCACTGCTGGCTCTCTGCGTTTCTCATGGTGCAGCGGCAGCAAACTACGCGCTCAATAACGACAATATTGCCCTCTTGTTTGATGATACAAACTCAACGGTCGTGGTGAAGGACAACAAGGCTAACCATCCGCTCACGCCGCAGGAGTTGTTCTTTCTGACGCTGCCGGATGAGAGTAAAATCCACACCGCGGATTTCAAAATCAAGCACGTCGAAAAGCAGGATAACGCGATTGTCATCGACTTTACGCACCCGGATTTTAACGTCACGGTGAAGCTGAACCTGGTGAAGGGAAAATACGCCAACATCGGCTACACCATTGCCGCCGTGGGGCAGCCGCGCGACGTCGCTAAAATCACCTTCTTCCCGACCCAAAAACAGTCTCAGGCTCCTTACGTAGACGGCGCAATCAATAGCTCTCCGATCGTTGCAGACTCGTTCTTTATCCTGCCGGATAAACCGATCGTGAATACCTACGCCTATGAAGCCACCACCAATCTCAACGTAGAGCTGAAAACGCCGATTCAGCCAGAGGCGCCGGTCAGCTTTACTACCTGGTTCGGCACTTTCCCGGAAACCAGCCAGCTGCGCCGCAGCGTGAACCAGTTTATTAATGACGTACGTCCACGCCCATACAAGCCTTATCTGCACTACAACAGCTGGATGGATATCGGCTTTTTCACTCCCTACACTGAACAGGATGTGCTGGGGCGTATGGACGAGTGGAACAAGGAGTTCATTACGGGCCGCGGCGTGGCGCTGGACGCCTTCCTGCTGGATGATGGCTGGGACGATCTGACCGGACGCTGGCTATTTGGCACGGCATTCAGAAACGGTTTTAGCAAAGTACGGGAGAAAGCCGACAGCCTGCACAGCTCCGTTGGGCTATGGCTTTCACCGTGGGGTGGCTACAACAAACCGCGCGACGTTCGCGTTTCGCATGCAAAAGAGTATGGGTTCGAAACCGTGGACGGCAAACTGGCGCTGTCGGGAGCGAACTACTTTAAAAACTTCAATGAGCGGATCATCAAGCTTATCAAAAACGAGCACATCACCTCGTTTAAACTCGACGGGATGGGTAACGCCAGTTCGCATATCAAAGGCAGCTCGTTCGCCTCAGATTTCGATGCATCAATCGCCCTGCTGCACAATATGCGCAGCGCAACCCCGAATCTGTTTATCAACCTGACCACCGGCACCGACGCCAGCCCGTCCTGGCTGTTCTACGCTGATTCTATCTGGCGTCAGGGAGATGACATCAACCTGTATGGTTCCGGTACGCCGGTGCAGCAGTGGATGACCTACCGCGATGCCGAGACGTACCGCTCCATTGTCCGTAAAGGCCCTCTGTTCCCGCTGAACTCGCTGATGTACCACGGGATAGTCAGCGCCGAGAATGCCTATTACGGGTTAGAGAAGGTGCAAACGGACAGCGACTTTGCCGATCAGGTCTGGAGCTACTTCGCGACCGGCACCCAGCTGCAGGAGCTGTATATTACCCCGTCCATGCTGAACAAGGTGAAGTGGGATACGCTGGCGAAGGCTGCAAAATGGTCGAAGGAAAATGCCAGCGTGCTGGTTGATACCCACTGGATTGGCGGCGACCCAACGGCGCTTGCCGTGTACGGCTGGGCATCCTGGAGCAAAGACAAAGCCATTCTCGGTTTGCGCAACCCATCGGATAAGCCACAGACCTACTATCTGGATTTGGCGAAGGATTTCGAAATACCGACAGGAGACGCGGCGCAGTTTAGTCTGAAAGCGGTATACGGCAGCAATAAAACCGTGCCCGTTGAGTATAAAAACGCGACGGTGATTACGTTGCAGCCGCTGGAAACGCTGGTGTTTGAGGCGGTGCCCGTTAACTAAACGCTTGTCCCAATGAGCAGACCGGGTAAGGCGCAAGCGCCACCCGGCAAAACCGGCAGCAGGGGCTTATTCCCCCTGCTTTTCCAGCGCATACTTATACAACGCATTCTTCTTCACTCCGTGGATTTCTGCCGCCAACGCCGCCGCTTGCTTCAACGGCAGCTCAGCCTACAACAGCGCCAGCGTACGCAGCGCATTGGCGGGCAGTTCGTCATCCTGGGCTTTATGGCCTTCAATAATCAGCACCATCTCGCCTTTGCGAGGGTTTTTATCTTCTTTGATCCACGCCAGCAGTTCGCCGACCGACGTGCCGTGGATGGTTCCCAGGCGGGTGTTCATCACATAACGGTATAGGGCATCATTCAGCGGAGCCATTAACTGGCAGCACGCGTCAACCCAGTTGGAGAGTAATGCACGGCTCAGCTCGACGCCCTAACGGGCAAAGATTTCACTCTGACGGTACAGTGGCAGATGTTCGCAGTATTTCCCGTTAACACACGGGCAAGCAAGCCGGGACCTGCGATACCACGCTCTATCGGACGGGACGGCGCCGGTGCTTCAACAATACAGTCACATTTTGTACAGGCTTTTTTTA
>ENA-UOJP01002695-UOJP01002695.1-human-gut-metagenome-genome-assembly--contig:-C102-NODE-2695-length-12566-cov-8.943730_pt1 | contig 12566 bp, 9 predicted proteins | sample MGYA00242353_ERZ723900 | MGnify/ENA metagenome assembly ERZ723900
GCGGCCGGATGAGAGCCTGGTGACCACAGCTCTGGACACGGATTACCTCTGCCTGGCCGTTTCGCCCATGCACCGGCTGGCCCGGGCCAAGACGGCTTCCGTGGAGGATATCCGCCACGAAAAGTTGATTCTGCGCAGCCGCAGCGCCGGAACGAGACAGTTGTTTGAGAAACATCTGGAGGCCAGGGGGCTGTCCCTGGAGGGCTTCAATGTGATGATGGAGCTGGACAACGTGGCAATGATTAAGGAGCTGGTGAGCATGGATATGGGGATCACGGTGATCGCCAAGAGCGCCTGCAGGGAGGAAGCGGCGGCCGGACGGCTGGCTGTCATCCCGATCGAGAATTCCAGCATGGTCCGCCAGATCGATATTGTTTATCTGAAGGATTTCATGCACCCGGAGATTATTGAGAACATCCGGGAGATTTACGAGCAGCTCCGGGGCAAGTGAGCGTTGTGTGTTTTGCGGACATAGAAATAGGAAGTGGGAGAAAGGATTGGTCAGATGAGCATTACCATTTCATTTACGATGGAACCGAAGATGAGCCTGACGGGCACAAAGCCCTGGGACGGGGAGCAGACCGCAGGGTTCACGAAAGGGCTGGCAAAGGAGCTGGGGTATCACTGCGACGTGATTTCCGGATATGTGGTCTACCAGCTGTGCCCGGAGGGATTTTTGTGGATGACCTGGAAGGGAAAGCAGCTGGTGGGGGACTGCCAGACCAATATTGCAGGGCCGGGATTTCATGCGGCCGTGGTCTATTTTCTGGAACTGTTCGCGGCCAGGGGTAGCCTGAAGCTTTCGGTGAAGGACCCCACCGGGTTTTACGCGGACCGGAATTTCGAGCGCATGCGCCGGGAGTATTTCTACGGCTGGTTTAAGAAGCTGCTCCACGCCATTGTGTCCCGGGTGGGGACGGGCGAGGGCAAGCTGGTGTGCTGGCCCTCGGACTATTACCTGCCCCAGGAGCAGCCGGGGATCGTGATGACCCATATCCGGGGCTTCGGCGTCCGGGAGCTTAAGGGGATTGTCCAGTCCGGGCTGACAAACGCCTTTGCCAAGGACTTTTTTGTGTGGTGCGACGAGGAGAAGGATGCCTGGTATTTCCGCAACTGCGCCCTGGTGCTGTTGAATCAGCAGTGTTATTTCAAGCCCTCCTCCCGCAGTAATGAGGACCTGCTGGTCAACCGCGAGGTGATCCGCCTGCTGGAAAAGACCCTGGAAATGGACCGGACGGTGCCGTTTCCCGTGGCGGAATACCGGGAGGTGTGCGCTTTGGACGGACATGAACCGGTGGACTTAACCGGCGTGTGCCCCATGACGGAGGAGCAGCCCGTGGGCTGCCGCAGAGGGCTTTTGCAGCGGACCATCGGCCGGATGCGCTTTGCGGTGCCGGGAAGCTTTCTCTACGACCTGCAGACCCAGGGAAACTCGGAGCGCTATTATGATGAGAGCGATGGAAACCGCCGGGATTACTACATCTGCGCGGTCAAGACCGAGGGGGACGCCCAGATTCGCCCGGAGCCCTTTGAGCGGGAGACGGTGCTGCGGACAGAGGAATTCGCCGCGGGCGGCGTGACCGGGAAGCTTGCGGTCTACAAGCCGTCAAAGCGGCCGCTGCCGGGAAAACCGGCGGTGACCAATGCGGTGCTGGTGGGCGAGAGCCTGGCTTTCAGGCGCGGGGAACCTCAGGAGGATACGGGGCTTAAGGAGAGCATCGCCTACACTGTGGCGGCCCAGATCGCGTACAGGGACCAGCTGACAATCGTCAGCATCACCTCCGGGCGGGCGGAGGACGAGGCGTGGGCCATCGACCTGATCCGAAAGGTGGAAATTGTGGGCTGAACCATCCAGGGGCAACCGTTTGTGTGTAATCCGTGGAAACAAATGTGCGCGACCAGTTGACAAACACGGTACATGTTGTTACAATTATGAAGATACTATAAAACTTATTAACAAAATAAGATGATGGAGGTTAGTATGAAAAAAATTCTTAGTATTTCGCTGGCAGCGATCATGATCTCTTCGCTTGCAGCCTGCGGAAACAGCAGCAGCACGCCTCAGACCAAGGCCGTTGAGACACAGGCCGAGACTAAGGCTGAGGAGACAAAAGCAGAGGAAACCAAGGCTGAGGAAGCCAAAGAAGGGACCGAGGCCGCCGACGAGAAGGCTGCCGCCGATTACCACATTGGTATCGTAACCGGTTCCGTTTCCCAGTCCGAGGACGACCGCCGCGGCGCAGAAGCGTTCCAGGCAGAGTACGGCGAGGACATGGTAAAGCTTGCCATCTACCCGGACAACTTCACCGAGGAGCTTGAGACCACAATCCAGACAATCGTAAACCTTTCCGATGATCCCCAGATGAAGGCGATCATCGTTAACCAGTCCGTACCGGGCACCACCGAGGCGTTCCGTAAGATCAAAGAGAGCCGCCCCGACATCCTGTGTATCGCAGGTGAGAGCCACGAGGATCTGCCGGAGATCGGCAGCGCGGCCGATCTGGTCTGCAACAACGACTTCGTTGCCCGCGGCTACCTGATCATCCGCACCGCTCACGAGCTGGGCTGCGACACCTTCGTACATATCTCCTTCCCGCGTCACATGGCTTATGAGACCATGAGCCGCCGTGTGGCCATCATGCAGGCAGCCTGCGAGGAGTTCGGCATGAAGTTCGTACTTGAGACCGCTCCCGATCCCACCTCCGACGTTGGCGTTGCCGGCGCTCAGGCTTACATTCTGGAGAAGGTTCCGGAGTGGGTTGAGAAGTACGGCGAGAACGCTGCTTACTTCTGTACCAATGACGCGCACACCGAGCCCCTGTTAAAGCAGCTGCTTGAGTACGGCGGCTACTTCATCGAGGCTGACCTTCCCTCCCCGTTAATGGGTTATCCGGGAGCTCTTGGTATCGACCTGACCGCTGAGGCCGGCGATTTCGAGAAGATCCTTGCAAAGGTTGAGTCCACCATCTGCGAGAAGGGCGGCGCTGACCACTTCGGCACATGGGCATACTCCTACGGCTACATCCAGAGCGCAGGTCTTGCACAGCACGCTATGAACGTGCTCAACGGCGAGAGCGAGCTGGACGACATGGACGATATCGCGAAGGCATATCAGAAATATTCACCCAAGGCGGAGTGGAACGGCTCCAACTACACCAACGTAGACACCGGCGTTAAGCTGGGCAATGTATTCCTGGTATATCAGGACACCTACATCATGGGCAATCCCGGACACTTCATGGGCTCCACTCAGGTTGAGGTTCCGGAGAAGTATTTCACCATTAAATAAGTCGCTTATAAAAATAGCAAGTATGGGAAACAGGGGGAGGAAATTTCCTCCCCCATTGTTATAGGTGGGCACAATATGATAGAAAATAACGCTCCTTTGTTGGAGATGCGAAATATAAAGAAGGACTTCTTTGGAAACCAGGTCCTGACTGATATCAATTTCAAGCTGAATACCGGCGAGGTTCTGGGCCTTGTGGGCGAAAACGGCGCCGGCAAGAGTACCCTGATGAAGCTTCTCTTTGGTATGGACGTGATCAGAGAGACCGGCGGATATGAGGGCGACGTGCTGATTAACGGCGAGAAGGTCAGCTTCAACACCCCCTTCGATGCTCTGCATGCGGGTATCGGCATGGTCCATCAGGAATTTTCCCTGATCCCCGGCTTCACGGCCACTGAAAATATCCTGCTCAACCGCGAACCGAGGAAAAAGAGTGTGATCGCTGAGGTATTCGGAGATCGTCTGGACACTTTGGATTACAAGAAGATGGCAGAGCTGTCCGAACAGGCCATTGACAAAATGGGCGTTAAGATCGATGCGGACATGGCGATCAGCGATATGCCGGTGGGCCACAAGCAGTTTACCGAGATCGCCCGCGAGCTCAGCAAGGAGCAGTTAAAGCTCCTGATCCTGGACGAGCCGACGGCCGTTCTGACCGAGCAGGAGGCCGAGGCGCTTCTGAGCTCCATTCGCGGCATGGCTGCCAAAGGTATTGCCGTGATTTTCATCACCCATCGTCTGCATGAGATTCTTTCGGTCTGCGACAAGGTCGTGATCATGCGCGACGGGTATGTGGTAAAAGATGTTCCCTCTAAGGAAACGGACGTGGCGGATATCACCAAATGGATGGTGGGAAGAAATATCGCGTCCGCGGCTAAGGCGGATATCAAGATCAACCCCAACGCTAAAAACATTATGAGCATCCGCAACCTCTGGGTGGATATGCCCGGCGAGACGGTGCGCAATGTGACCCTGGATATCAAGGAAGGCGAGATTCTGGGAATCGGCGGCCTGGCCGGACAGGGCAAGCTGGGAATTCCCAACGGCGTTATGGGGCTTTACGATGCGGGCGGCACTGTGGAATTCGACGGCCAGAGCATCCCGTTAAACAACCCGAGAAAATGTCTGGATTCCTCCCTGGCCTTTGTGTCGGAGGACAGAAGAGGCGTAGGCCTGCTGCTGGACGAGACGCTGGAGTGGAACGTGGCGTTCACGGCCATGCAGATTCAGGGCAGATTCCTGAAAAAATATCTGGGCGGCCTGGTGAGCTGGAGAGATGAAAAGGCGATCCATGAGGTGACCCAGAAATATATCGACGAGCTGATGATCAAGTGTACCAGTTCCAAACAGAAGGCAAAGGAGCTTTCCGGAGGCAACCAGCAGAAGGTGTGCCTGGCCAAGGCCTTTGCGCTTCAGCCTAAATTCCTGTTTGTATCCGAGCCCACGAGAGGAATCGACGTCGGCGCGAAATCACTGGTTTTGGACGCCCTCAAGAAGTTTAACAGGGAACACGGCGTCACGGTAGTGATGATTTCGTCCGAGCTTGAGGAATTGCGGACAACCTGTGACCGCATCGCCATTGTTTCGGGCGGTAAGATAGCTGGAATCCTGCCGGCTACCGAATCTTCGGAAAAATTCGGCCTGCTGATGGTCAGTCAGGTTAAATAAGGGGGAGACAGCATGGGAAAAAATGCAGATAATACAGCCGGTTCCGGATTGAAAGGCAAAATCACGGAATTCGTTCATAATTTCGGCCTTCCCAGAGTGATCATCGCCGGATTCCTTCTGGCGCTGTTCATCCTGGCGCCCGTGGTGGGGGCGGATCTCCCCACACAGATCAGTAACACAATCAACCGTTTCAGCTGGAACGCGGTAATGGTTCTGGCGATGGTACCCATGGTGCACTCGGGCTGCGGACTGAACTTCGGACTGCCCCTGGGCATCATCTCCGGCCTGCTGGGAGCGACCATGTCCATCCAGTTCGGCTTCACCGGTCCCCTGAGCTTTGTGATGGCAATCGTGATCGCAACGCCCTTTGCTCTGATCTTAGGCGGCGGCTACGGCTGGCTGTTAAACAAGATCAAGGGCGGGGAGATGATGATCGCCACCTATGTGGGCTTCTCATCGGTTTCCTTCATGTGTATGATGTGGCTTTTGCTGCCCTACAACAGTCCGACCATGGTTTGGGGACTGTCGGGCAAGGGACTTCGTACCACCATCTCCCTGGAGGGCTTTTACGATAAGGTCCTTGCCAACTTCCTGCATATTCAGATTGGAAATCTCTCCATTCCGGTGGGCAGCCTTCTGTTCTTCGCGGTGCTGGCCTTCCTGATGTGGGCGTTTCTCCACACCAAAACCGGTACGGCCATGACCGCGGTGGGTTCCAACCCCAACTTCGCCAGAGCTTCCGGTATCAACATCGACAAGACGAGAATGCTCTCGGTGATTATGTCCACCTGGCTGGCCGCCATCGGCATCCTGATGTATGAGCAGGGCTTCGGCTTTATCCAGCTGTACATGGCGCCGTTCTATATGGCCCTTCCCGCGGTTTCCGCTATCCTGATCGGCGGCGCTTCGGTCAACAAGGCGACCATTACCAACGTTATCATCGGTACGTTCCTGTTCCAGGGTATCGTGACCATGACCCCAACGGTAATCAATTCCATGATTCATATGGATATGAGCGAGGTTATCCGTATCATTGTTTCCAATGGTATGATTCTCTATGCTTTGACCAGAAAGACGGAGGGATCAAAATGAGTACAAAACAAAAAAAGAATGGAGCGAAAAGCCCCCTGGAACTGCTTCGCAATAACTCAGTGCCGATCATGTTTATCCTGATCTGCGCCGTCTGCATACCGGTATCCGGCTTCTCGCCGGGGTATCTGATCAACGAGATTCTCACCAGAATGGGCCGGAACACGTTTTTGATCCTCAGCCTGCTGATCCCCATCATGGCCGGCATGGGTCTGAACTTCGGTATGACCCTGGGCGCCATGGCCGGGCAGATCGGACTGATCTTTGCCGCTGACTGGCAGATCTGGGGGATCCCCGGCATGGTGCTGGCCGTGATCATTTCCATTCCGATCTCCGTGCTGCTGGGCCTTTTCTGCGGAAAGATGCTCAACATGGCCAAGGGCCGTGAGATGATCACCAGCTATATCATCGCCTTTTTCATGAACGGTCTGTACCAGCTGGTGGTGCTGTACATGATGGGACCTGTGATCCCCATCAAACACGCCTCCATCAAGCTGCCCAGAGGTTACGGCATCCGCAACACGGTCAGCCTGTTGAACATGCGTCAGGCCCTGGACAACCTGTGGGCCATCCGCATCGGCGGCGTAAAGATTCCGGTGCTGACCCTGCTCATCACCGGCCTGCTGTGCCTGTTCATCATCTGGTTCCGCAAGACCAAGCTGGGCCAGGACATGCGTGCGGTTGGCCAGGATATGGATGTGGCCCGGGACGCCGGTATCAAGGTTGAGAGAACCAGAATTATCGCCATCGTGCTGTCCACGGTCTGCGCGGGCATCGGCATGGTGATCTATTTACAGAATATGGGAAATATCGCCACCTACAGTTCCCACACGCAGATCGGTATGTTCTGTATCGCAGCGCTGCTGGTAGGAGGAGCTTCCGTGGACAAGGCGTCCATCGGCAATGCGTTTCTGGGCGTTGTCCTGTTCCATCTGATGTTCATTGTGGCTCCGTCGGCGGGCGCGAAGATCACGGGCGACTCCATGATCGGTGAATATTTCCGTGTGTTCGTTTCCTACGGTGTTATCACCCTTGCTCTTATTATGTACGAGACGAAAAAGCGGATCGCCAAGGGCAAAGCCGGCGAACAGTTGAAGCTTGATCAGAGTGAGGAGGAGTAGAAGTGAAAAACAGACGAGCTATTATATTCAGGGTAGGCGCTATCCTGCTCCTGCTCATCATTGCAGCTTCCATGATGGTCATCGGCCGCGGCCACACCGTTTATATGGACAACAAGACCATAGAGTACGACGGCCAGACCTACAATTCGTTCTATAAAGTGGATGTGTATGTGGACGGCGAACGGGTTGCAAAGCTTCGGGACAAGGACAGAGGTATGGCCACCAACATCGGCCAGAAATTCACCATGACCCTGGCGATCACCCGGGAGAAGGGCGGCCCCGAGGAAACCGTGGAGGTGACGCTCAATCTGCCCTACAACATGGACGGAATCGCCATCAACCTTCCGGCCTGCATGTCGGGCCTTCCCGGCGATGTATGTATGTCGGAGTTCGTGATCGAGCCTGTGGAGTCTGAGACCAGCGAGGAGAACGTGGACGAGTTTGGTATCGACGCGGAGTTCTAAGCGTTGCGCTTGAGGCAGTATTAATATTAAGAAAAAATCCAGAGGATGTCCCGGAAACGGGCGTCCTCTTTGGCGTTATTGGAAGCAATGGGAATTGACCAAAAAGGTTATGCTTTTCCTGTGGAAAAAGGCGCGGTTTTGTGATACACTAGTAAACATCACCGGGTCCGGAAATTTGGAGAAAAGAGATGAAAACTAGCACCCTGTTAAAACGATTTGTCCCCTACTACCGAAATTATATGGGGATTATGATAATGGATCTGTTCTGCGCCGCGCTCACGACCGTCTGCGAGCTGGTGCTGCCCCTGATTCTTCGCTATATTACCAATCTTGGTATGAACGATCTGTCCGCCCTGACCGTACAGACCATCGTGACCATCGGAGCGCTCTATTTTGTGCTGCGCATCATCGACGGCATGGCCAGCTTTTACATGGCTTACACGGGCCATGTGATGGGAGCCTCCATCGAGACGGACATGCGGGAGGACGCCTTCGCCCACTTGCAGAAACTGTCGGACAATTATTTCAACAATACCAAGGTGGGACAGATTATGTCCCGGATTACCAGCGATCTGTTCGACGTGACGGAGTTCGCTCACCACTGCCCGGAGGAGTTTTTTATCGCCTTCGTCAAGACGGTGGTGTCCTTTGTGATTCTGGCGCGGATCAATGTGCTGCTGACCGTGATCATTTTTGTGCTGATTCCGGTTATGGCGGTGTCCTGCTCCTATTTTAACCTGCAGGTGAGAAAGGCCTTTAAGCGGCAGAGAAACCACATCGGTGAATTAAATGCGCGCATTGAGGACAGCCTGTTAGGCAACAAGGTGGTTCGGGCCTTTGCAAATGAGGCGGTGGAGATCGGCAAGTTCAACCGCGACAACCAGGAATTCTTAAAGATCAAGCGCCAGACCTACAAGTACATGGCGGCGTTTCAGAATACCATCCGCATGTTCGACGGGCTGATGTATGTGGTGGTGATTGTGGCCGGCGGTATTTTCATGATCAAAGGGCTGATCATGCCCGCGGACCTGGTGGCGTACACGCTCTATGTGACCACGCTGCTGTCCACGATCCGGCGTATCATCGAGTTTGCGGAGCAGTTCCAGAGGGGAATGACGGGCATCGAGCGTTTTACCGAGCTGATGGATGCCAACATCGATATTTTCGACGAGGAGGGAGCGGTGCCGCTGCGGGACGTGGAGGGCGAGATCACGTTCAAACACGTGTCCTTCGAGTACCCGGACGACCACACGCCGGTGCTCTCCGATATTAACCTGACCATCAAACCGGGGGAGAAGGTGGCGCTAGTGGGTCCGTCCGGAGGCGGAAAGACCACGCTGTGCAACCTGATCCCGCGTTTCTATGACCCCACGGAAGGGGAGATTCTGCTGGACGGACAGAATATCCGAAACGTGACGCTGGAAAGCCTGCGCAGCAATGTGGGCGTGGTGCAGCAGGACGTGTACCTCTTCTCCGGCAGCGTTTACGAGAATATCGCCTACGGCAAGCCCGGGGCCACCCGGGAGGAGGTTGTCCGGGCCGCGAAGATGGCCGGGGCCCACGAGTTTATCGAGGGCTTAAAGGACGGTTATGACACCTATGTGGGCGAGCGGGGCGTTAAGCTGTCGGGCGGACAGAAGCAGCGAATCAGCATCGCCCGGGTGATGCTGCGGGCGCCCAAGCTGGTGGTGCTGGACGAGGCCACGGCGGCGCTGGACAACGAGAGCGAGCACCTGGTGGCGGAGTCGTTGGACAAGCTGGCAGCGGGCAGAACGACCCTGACCATTGCCCATCGCCTGACCACAATCCAGGGCGCGGACCGGATTCTGGTTCTTTCGGGCAGCCGGATTGTGGAGGAAGGCAATCATGAGACCCTGATGAAGCAGCGGGGAATCTATTACCAGCTGTACACCTCGGCCAACATGGCGGATCAGGAGGCGGCAGAGTAAACAGGAAGTTGACGCAGGACCGGCCCGATCCGGCGGCTGAGAGGCCGCATCAGGGGATCGGGCAGATTAATTATAGTAAGGAGAGACAAAGTTCATTATGAGAGTAGCGATTGTTACCGACAGTAACAGCGGCATCACCCAGGAGCAGGGGACGGAGTTAGGCATATCCGTGCTCCCCATGCCGTTTATGATCGATGGGGAGACCTATTTTGAGGACATTGATTTGAGTCAGGAGGAGTTCTACCAGCGCATGAACGCCGGTGCGGACATTTCCACCTCCCAGCCCTCGCCCAAGGCGGTGACGGATCTGTGGGACGGCCTGTTAAAGGATTACGATGCCGTGGTGCACATCCCCATGTCCAGCGGGCTCAGCGGGGCCTGCCAGACGGCGCGCATGCTGGCCGAGGACTATGACGGCCGGGTGCAGGTGGTGAACAACCACCGTATTTCCGTGACGCAGCGCCAGTCCGCCCTGGACGCCAGGGACCTGGCGGCGAAGGGATACAGCGCGGAGCAGATTCGGGAGATTTTAGAGCGGACCCACAGGGATTCCATTATCTACATCACGGTGGATACGCTGAAATATCTGAAAAAGGGCGGGCGCATCACACCGGCGGCCGCGGCTCTGGGAACGCTGCTCAAGATCAAGCCGGTGCTCACCATCGACGGCGAGAAGCTGGACGCGTTTTCCAAGGCCAGAACCATCAAACAGGCCAAGCTGACCATGACCACGGCGCTGGCCCACGATCTGGAGGAGCGGTTCTTGGATAAGGAGGCCAGGCACACGTATTTACAGTTTGCCCATACCTTAAACGACGCGGCGGCCAGGGAGTTTATGGACTCCATCATGGAGCTGTATCCGGGCACGCCGGCCTATATGGACCGCCTTCCTTTAAGCATCGCCTGCCACATCGGGCCGGGCGCTCTGGCCATCGCCTGCACCAAAAAGCTGGAGGAGCTGGAATAGTTGAAACAAGGTAAATTGTGGAAAAAAATAAAGGCATACGGCCTCAGCATACGCCTACCCCTGGCGGCGATCGTGATCGTCCTGGGGGTGGTGCCGCTTTTCATACAGGGAAAGGTGATGCTGGGGTCGTTTCAGCAGGCGCAGTTGGATGCCAGAAGCATTGAGATCCAGAACCAGTGCGTGATTCTGAGCAACAAGATGACGCGGCTGGGGTATATGGCCGCCGAGGGCAAGGACAACGGTCAGATCGAGACGCAGATGCAGGCCATCGCGGATATTTTCAACGGGCGCGTGGTGCTCGTCAACCGGAACTTCCGGGTGGTGAAGGACACGTTCAATCTGGCGGGCGGCAAGTTTTACATCTCGGAAGAGGTGATCAAGTGCTTTAAAGGGGAGAACAGCAATCACTACAACAAGCAGATGGGGTATTTTGCCCAGACGATCCCGGTCTACGATCCGCAGTCGGATAAAAATATCGACGGCGTGATCGTGGTGACGGCTTCCACGGAGAATATCAGCACGCTGACAGACCTGATGGAGGGGAAGATCAACTTTTTCCTGATGTTTGCCATGGTGATTCTGGTGGTGCTGGGACTGACCCTGGTGTACATGGTGTTTGGCCCCTTCCGTCAGCTTCAGAAGGCTTTTGACCGGGTGGCGCAGGGGGATCTGGAGTCCGACATCACGGTGGACACTTACCGGGAGACCAGTCTGCTCAGCCAGGCGGTGAAGAAGTCCCTGACTAAGCTGAAGGCGGTGGACCAGTCCCGCCAGGAGTTCGTTTCCAATGTGTCCCACGAGCTGAAAACGCCCATCACCTCCATCCGGGTGCTGGCCGACTCGCTGATGGGCATGGAGGAGGTGCCGGTGGAGCTGTACCGGGAGTTTATGGCTGACATTTCCGATGAGATCGACCGGGAGAATCAGATTATCGAGGACCTGCTGACCCTGGTGAAGATGGACAAATCCGCGGAGAGCCAGATGAACATCGCCCAGGTGAACATCAACCGGCAGCTGGAAATGATTTTAAAACGCCTGCGGCCCATCGCCAAGCGCGGGAACGTGGAGTTGATTCTGGAGAGCATGCGGGAGGTGACGGCGGATGTGGACGAGGTGAAAATGTCCCTGGCCATCACCAACCTGGTGGAGAACGCCATCAAATACAACGTGGATTCAGGCTGGGTGCGGGTTACGCTGGATGCGGACCACAAGTATTTTTACATTAAGGTTGCGGATTCCGGGATCGGGATTCCGGAGGACGCACTGGATCACATTTTCGACCGCTTTTTCCGGGTGGACAAGGCCCGGTCCAGAGAGGTGGGCGGCACGGGTCTGGGTCTTGCCATCACCAAAAATGTGGTGCAGATGCACCGGGGCGTCATCGACGTGGAGAGCGTGCCCGGGGAGGGAACCACCTTTGCCATGCGGATTCCGCTGACTTATATTGTGAGACAGGAGGCCAGACCATGAGAGAAATGTGCAGATGGGCGAGGCCTGTGAAGTATCTTTGCCTGATCCTGTGGGCTCTGTCCGCTTTGCTGCTGGGAGGCTGTCAGCCCATGGCGGACGAGGAGAAGCCGCTGGAGGAGGGGGAGTACCTGGTGTATTATCTGGATTCCTCCACCACCCGCCTGGCGCCCCAGCCCTACCGGCCCCAGGCTAAGGACGCGGACGGTATCATCGCGGAGCTGATGGAGCAGTTTCAGGAGGTTCCGGCGGATGTGGACAGCCAGCCGGCGCTGTCGGACAAGGTGGTTTTCCAGAAATTCACCCGGAAGGACCAGGTGCTCTACCTGTATTTTGACGCCAATTACAACAGCATGAAGCCGGAGCGGGAGATCCTCTGCCGGGCCGCGCTGACCAAGATGCTGACCCAGGTGGACGGGGTGGATTACATCAATATCTACTGCGCCGACCAGCCGCTGATGGACCGCAGCGGAAATCCGGTGGGTATGCTCTCCGGCAGCGATTTTATCATGAACACCAGCAATGTGAATGCCTACGAAAAGACGGAGCTGACCC
>ENA-UOJP01002696-UOJP01002696.1-human-gut-metagenome-genome-assembly--contig:-C102-NODE-2696-length-12558-cov-17.499160_pt1 | contig 12558 bp, 16 predicted proteins | sample MGYA00242353_ERZ723900 | MGnify/ENA metagenome assembly ERZ723900
GAGCGAGGGCATCGCTCAATCATCTAATTTGATGATTTTGCGACACCCCCTTTTTTATGATGTTGTCTTTTTGTTGTGATTTATATTTTATGATGTCTATAACAAGAAAGGAGGCAAATATATGATTGCTATTTTTAAAAGAGAGATTAAGAATTATCTAAAGCGACCATTATTTTGGCTAGGTATTCTGCTTGTAATCTATGGTGTGTTTCATACAACAAGTCCATATCTAACTACACATTATCTGGCACAAGAAGAAAAAATTGTTAATGACTATCCTGATACAGTTCGTTTAGCAGATGTTTATGAAGGGTATGTGCCTGCTAATCTAGAAAAGCACCGGGAAATATGGAGCAGCCAAATAAAGCAAGCACTAATTGATGAATTTAAAATGTCTGATTCAGATGCACAATCAGTAATAAACAAGCTTGCGAATATGGAGTTAGAAGAAGCGTTTACATATCTGGATGACGAATATGATTGGTATGGCGCGCGTTATGTATATGAAGACAGCACTTATTACAAGGGAACTCCAGAAGAAATCAACGCCTATTTAAATAAAAAGCTGAAAAATAAGACATTTTCTTTTTATTACTCAAGAAAATTTGCTGATTTTGCAGGACTGTTTATGTGTTTTTTTTCAACAGTCATGTTAGCAGTTCTGTTTTTACAGGACACGAAAAAGCATACTTATGAATTGCTTCACACAAAACCGATTTCTGCTGGAAAGTATGTACTGGGAAAAGTAATTGCAGGATTTGTAACATGTTTGATTGCCTTGACTATTTTAAATCTGCTATTTTGGGTGTTATGTCTCATCTATACAAAAGACAGTGGATTTGAAGTGCGGTTATGGGATTTTGTAGTTTCTACTGCACTTTATATACTTCCCAATATGCTGATGATTGTAAGTGTATATACATTGATTTCACTCCTGTTTAAAAATCCGCTTCCGGGAGTGCCGCTTCTGATTCTTTACATGGTGTATTCCAATATGGGCGAAAGAAATGCGGAAGGAGTCTATGGATATTGGGGAAGACCTTTTGCAATTATGGTTCGATTTCCCGGACAGCTGTTCGATACGACACCGCCGCCAATGGCACTTTTAAATCAGAGTTTTCTTATTTTAGCATCTGTAGCAATTATTTTGATTTCGATACAGATTTGGAAGAGGAGGCGGATGTAAATGAAGAAAGAACTAAAGATAGTCCTGCCATTTTATAAGATTGCTTATGCCTCATCCTTTGTTGTGATTTTAAGTTTGATTCGTGGTGTTATATTCACAAATGAAATAGGACTTTCCATAGAACCCCCTTTTGCGATATTGACTGCTACTTTTTGTGCAGACACGTATGTACAGGAAATTACAAGCAAACGTTCCGAAGTACACAGACTGTATCCAATAAAAAAGAGAATTTGTTCCATCATGCAGCGAATAATGATACAGGAAATCTTCTTATTACTGCTTTCTGTTCTAGGATACGGACTGTTTTTTACATTTCAGAAACCGGTCACACATCCAGTAACAGAAAGTGAACTACTTCAGTTTATTTCCTATTTTTTGGCAATTACAGTAACCATTTTCTTTTGGGGAATATTGGCTAATACATTGTCTATGCTTTTTCGCAATATGTGGATGGGAATTGGAAGCTGCCTTTTGATATGGGTAGCAACAAATTCCACAGGGGGAGACAAGCTTTTTGGGGCATGGAATCTGTTTTCTTATACCTTTAGAAATATAGAAAATACTGCTGATATTACGTGGCTATATGGGAAAGCTTTGTGTATTTGTATAGGATTTGTTTTATTAATAGCATTGCCAAAGATAGTTAGAAAGAGAGGGTAAGTTTATGAGTATTCATATTGAGGATTTAACGGTAAGATTTAAGAATGGCGTGACAGCAATTGACCATGCAGACCTAGACATACCAAACGGAATTTTCGGACTGTTAGGAGAAAATGGAGCTGGTAAGACAACTTTCATGCGGGTATTGACTACTGTATTGAAACCAGTCAGCGGTACGGTCACATTGGATGGAATATTATACAGTGAAGGAAATTATGAAAAAATTCAGGAAAAAATAGGGTATCTTCCACAGGAAATTGAACTTTATCCGAATTTGACTGTTCAGGAATGTTTGGAATATATGGGGGCTCTGGCAGGTGTAGAGAAAAAAGAATGCAGAAAACGAATAGACTATTATTTGGAAAAAACCAGTCTGATCGAACATCGAAAAAAGAAAATGAAACAACTATCAGGCGGTATGAAAAGACGTGTCGGATTAGTCCAAGCGCTTTTGAATGAACCAGAATTTTTAATTGTAGATGAACCAACTACCGGCTTAGATCCAGAAGAGCGCATTCGTATTCGGAATTTGTTAGTAGACTTTTCTGAAAACAGAACGGTTTTGTTTTCAACTCATGTAGTAGAAGATTTAGCTGCTACCTGTAATCAACTTACAATTATGCATAAAGGCAGATTTTTATATGCGGGTTCTATGAAAAATTTAGCAGAAGAAGCACAGGGAAAGATATGGATCTGTAAAGTATCTGATGAGGAAAAAGCAAGAAAAATGGAAGGCAAGTATCGCATTACATCAAAACAATATGTAGAAGGAGGTTTGCAGTTAAGAGTGCTTTCGGACACACAACCTGAATTAGATTGTGTGTCTATTCCTGGTACATTGGAAGATGCATACATTTACTTTACAAATAAGTGTAATAAGTAATATGTTTGACACTCCCCATAGCTAAAGCAAGAGATGTTACAACACATTGGATAAAACTGGTAAAATTCCAGGTTCTCGTAGTTTTTTTAATCACATGTACAAAACTTATGATTAACTTTCATTTGAAGTGTTAAAGAGCCTTAAAACAGTGGTTCTTGATATGCTGTTCTTAAGGCTTTTTTCTACATGAATCGGTGATACATACATGCCAATAGTTACTTTTGCAAGCAAAAATCGTCAGATATAGTTTTATGTCGGCACAATGTAAAACAACTCTTATAGGCTATGTTGTAATTTAAATTTTATAGACAGAGTAATTACACACTTGATCTTTTGGAACTAAAAAATATTAAGAAATGTTTGTAGAAAAGTATGATATACTGTGAAAAACAGAACATAGTAAATGAAATGAGAAAATGAACGAAAGGGGATGTTCTATGAAACGCTGGAAACTAGTTGTTGTATTGTTGGTGATCATTACTTTAAGTAGCCCATTTTTATTTGATTACATATTAAAAGCAAAACGGAATCATTTCATGAAAGATACCTTTGGCTTTAATAAAAAAGAGTTTAAGGTTTTAAAAGAAACAGATAGCCACAGAGGTTTTCATGGAGATGGAGATTACGTTCTAATATTAGATTGCTCTGAAAATAAAGAAAAAGCATTGGAATATACAAAGGAATGGAAAAGCCTTCCATTGACGGAAAATCTTCAGCTTTTAATGTATGGGGGTGAAAAAGAAGATCATTTTTATAATTATAATCTGGCTGATGCTTCAAATATTCCTGAAATTAAGAATGGATATTATTATTTTTATGATAGATATGCAAACAGCAAAGATCCTAAAGATGACACAAATATATTTAGAGGTTCCTTCAATTTTTCTTTAGCACTATATGATTTAGATACGGACATAATGTATCTTTTAGAATTTGATACATAGAGGTTTACAACATTGGAATTGACACGTTGTGATAGGAACTAAAAGAAATATATGAAGATAGCATTTGTAAAGGAGCTTTGCGCACATGAAGAAATTTTTACCTTGGATAATAGCATCAGGAGTAATCATGTTGGGATTGCCTTGTCTTGCGGTTACCTTTCTAGAAGGTGACAGTGGAATGGCAACTTGCCTTATTCTATTTTTTGCAGTGGACCCTATTTACGCAATTTGTGCCGGAGTATATGCTGGTAAAGACATAAAAAAATTATGGGCATCACCAATTCTTACAGCGTTATTCTTTTTGGCCGGCACATGGTTGTTTTTGGATATAGGTGAAAAGGCATTTCTCTTATATGCATTGGTCTATTTATTCTTAGGGATCTTGGCGATGCTGATTTCTATGTTCCTAAAGAAAAAGTACTAAGGGAAATTCTTTGGGTTGTTGAATCGTTTAAAAAGTATAGAGTTATCGTGCAGCTACTTCATTAGAACTGTATTCCATATATTCAGCCTGCAGGGATTCTACTCTTTAAAATTTAAAATAGAAAAAGCCTTAAAACAACAATTCTACGCTGTTCTTAAGGCTTTTCAAAGCAGGGGATGAGAAAATCGAACCCCGTTGGAAAGTCCAATTTCCCTTGAAAAATCAGCATTTTTGCTTTTTCAATTTGACTACATATGACTACATTTTGACTACAAAGAAAGGAAAATCAGCATAGTATCTATTGCAAATATTATCTGTTTTGTCCACTCTTATTCACTTCCAACGTTCCGTAGGATGCCCAGAGCGACGGTTCCTAACAGGGCGGTGGGACGGCTGGGCAAGTGTCCCCTCTCTATACACCACATATCAGCCTATATTTTCCCTCATACACAAAGAAGCCCTCTCGCATAAGCGATTAGGCTTCGATCAAATAAATTTATCAAATTATTTCCGTTTCTTTAAGATGGTTGCAAGGACAACTCCGAGTGAAGCAAGTCCTGCTCCTACTTTTATTATTATCGAATGAGCCAACTGTAATCCTTACGGCAATCTAAAATATACTCCACATACACCGTATCATCTTGTATTTGATAGAGGACAAGATACCACTTTGCAACAAACATCTTGTGATATTTATTCGGTGTAATATAGGATTCTTCAAAAAATGGAAAACGCTGCGGCATCTGACAGAGGGAACGCATAGCAGTCATAATCTCTTTCTTTTTTGCCACTGCTGCTTCTTTGTTGACCTGTGCCATGAAACGGATATGTGTTCCCAACATTCTCTTTGCCCTATCAGAAACAATGACTTGGTATCTCTTACTCTCTGTCATACGCTACACCTCTGCAATCACATCATCAAGGTAAGCGTCCAGTTCATCAAGCGTACAGCCAACTCTGCCTGCCATTCTGTCTTCCTCTACTGCCAAAAGTTCCTCACGTAGCTTCAGCATTTTTTCCCTGCGGTTATAAGTTTCAATATCCATAACGACTAAATCTCCCTCGCCGTTCTTGGTAAGGAAAATTGGCTCTGCGGTCTTTCTGCACATATCGGCAATCTCGTTATAATTCTGGCGGATTGCTGCGGATGGACGAATATTCATAATGACACCTCCTAATTATTGATAACAATATTCTAACTATATTATACATTTATTATACTATTAAATCAATACAGAAAAAGAACTCAACATAATATCTATAACAAATACTATCCATTTTGTCCATCCCCTATCCATACACCCAGTTCCGCAGGATGCCCCGAGCGACGGTTCCTAATAGGGCGGCGGGTCGGCGGGGCAAGTGTCCGCTCTCTATCCACCACATATCAGCCTATATTTTCTCACATACACAAAGAAGCCCTCACGCATAAGCGATTAGGCTTCAATTAAATCAAACTATTGAATTATTTCCGTTTCTTTAAGATGGTTGCAAGGGCAACTCCGAGTGAAGCAAGTCCTGCTCCTGCGACTGGAAGTGCAGAAGCTGTATCTCCAGTTTTTGGAGATGTTCCCTCTTTCTTTGTTTCTGTTTCTTGTGTCTGAACATTTTCCTTATTTGCTTCTGGTTTCTGTTCTGGTGTTTCTGGATTCTCTGCATCCGGTGTTTCTGGTGTTTCTACATCTGGATTCTCCGGCTGTTCCGGTTTCTGATCTGGATTCTCTGGCTTCTGCTCCGGCTCTTGCTCTTGCGGTTCTCCGTTGCATACCCAGTGACCTTCTTCTGGATGTTCTACTGTTTCATAGTATGGTACGTTAGAGTAACCCATATGATTGTAGTCGCCATTCATAGCATTTTCTTTACTATGAGCAATCCATTCTTCGTCTGATGCAAATTCTGCATGACAACCGTTACATACGCATTTATATTTCAGAATATTCTCTGTCCAAGCTTCCTTGTCTACTACCCATTCTTGTTTTGTTTCTGCTGGGTGTACTACTTCTTCTGTCCAAGCTGGTTTGTCTACAACATATTTGTTCTCAGTCCATCCTGGAGTAACTACTACTTCTTCATAATGACCTTTTTCTTCCTCAAGAAGTTTACCATTTTCATAATGACCTTCCTCTTCATGGTGTACGGTCTCATGCCACGCTTCTTTATCTACTACCCACTCACAATTTTCCCCATGTATATGAAAATTGTTCATCGCAAATACTGTTCCCGTTCCTGCAACAGTCAAAGACATAGCAGCCACCAACGCAACAACAAATTTCTTTTTCAAGTCTTTATGGAAGATGAGATTCCTCTGGTGATCAATTATTTAAGAGAAAATCCTAGTTTATTTAATTACGGAATTTTATTTACTTTTCAAACTGGGTTACGAGTTGGAGAGCTTTCAGCTTTAAAACCCTCTGACAAACACGGTAGAATCATCAAAGTTAGAAGAATTGAAGACAAATACCGAGACGAAAATGGTAAATGGGTAATCACGATAAAGGAACATTCCAAAACAGATGCCGGCAATCGTGATCTGATTCTTCCCTCTTCTGCTTGTGATACTTTTGAAGAAATTATGAAATTACGTCAATATGGGGAATTTTTGTTTGAACAAAACGGAAAACGTATTCGTGGTAACGCATTCAATAAGCATCTATCCCGCATTTGTGAAAAACTAGATATTCCACACAGAACAATGCACAAAAATTTGACTACATATCATTTTTCAAGAAAAAGAAAAACGCCAGAAACCCTATAAAATCAAGGTTTCCGGTTTACCTAAAAGCAGGGGATGAGAGAATCGAAGCCTGTCTTTTTTAGAATTAAAACCGCTTAAATTCCTTTATTTCTTCAAGTTTTTTCTCTCTTCTTTCTTCATGTTTTTTGATTACTTTTGATTACTTTTTGATTACCTTTTCAAATATTAACCGCTCGCTTGATCTGTTCAATTTGATGTGCCTTTGTCTTATTTGAATAGTAATAATATTTACGACTTGTTTCTATTGTAGTATGTCCCATTTGCTTCATTACCAAAGAGTCTTCACAGCCGGAGTCTATTAGTGTTGTACCATATGTTTTTCTCCCTTTATGGATAGACCTATGATGCAAATCTACTTTGTTCAACACTATATCCAATCGTTTATTGAAAGTATTTCCACGAATACGTTTTCCTGATTCATTTTCAAAAAGATATTCCCCGTCTGGATTCAATTCAAGAATTTTCTTCAATGTTTCTATTCCACCATCTGAAAGAATAATATCTCGCATACCTGCTTCTGTCTTTGCAAACTCTCTCACGTCTACAATATTTTTCCCTTTTTCATTCTTATATCGAATCTCCGTGCGCCGAACTCTTAAAATATTTTTGCCATCCCAATCACACGGTTTTAATGCTGATAGTTCTCCAACACGAACCCCCGTCTGTAACACAAGCAAAACACCCAAATTCCAAATAGTCGGATTCTTTTTCAAATAGTCTACTATAACTGGAATTTCATCTTCTGAAAAAACCTCATTTTTCTCATCTTTAACAACTTTCTTAAAAGCTTTTCTTGAAATATCCAAATCTCCAAAAAATTGTGATATAGATATATCTGTCCACTTTTTCTTTTTAGCGAACATCCAAATACCTCTAATAATTGTTCTAAGTCCAGAATATGCTTTCATGGTCAATTCATTTTGCGCTACTTGCAATCTGATAAAATCTTCTAACTCATCAGCAGATATTTGTTTCATTCGTCTTCTAGCGAAATTCGTTTTCACAAGAAATCTTTCAAAATCCGTTTCGTAACGGTCTGCGCTTCCTTTTTGAATCTCTTTATATTCTAACTTTTTACTTAACCATAGTCTGAACACTTCTTCAACCGTTGGATTTTCCTCTTTCTCCTTGTAAAATGCAACAATCAAGTCTTCTATTTCTTCTCTTGTATTCCTCTTCTTTAAAACTCTCCCTTTTTCTTCATCTGGAAAATAAGTATACCATTTTCCATTTTTACCTCTCCATATATCATATGAATGTTTACTTAATAATTCCTCAAATTTCTTCATTTCATATTCTATACGGATCTCATCTAACTTAATGCTATCACTTTTTTTAATATAATTCAATAACTCTGCTTCTGTAATTTCTTCTTTTTGCATATTATTGCTAATTCATACGCTGTTTTAAAATCAATAACTTACTGCCCGAAAAATTTGAACTGCTTTACATAGCGTTACATTGCGATACGTTGGGCGTATTGATCTTACTCCTTTCGTTTGATTGTTTTTTCGTCTTCCAGAGGGAAATCATGCTCTGCAAAGAAGCTTCTTAAAGATTCCATGTCGATACATGGGTGTATTACTTTTCCATCTGAAATCCTTTTAATGCGATAAAGTTCTCGATACCCAACTCTTCGGTTCGCTTTGTATCCTTGATTGATATTCTCTGCTACACAACCGATCTCTTTTAACATCCTTTTGACTCTGTGAACCGTGTAAGGCTGATATGTATATACTCTACGCAATCCCGTATAAGGTGGCAGTATTATTTCTTCTTCATCTGTCTTTTTGTCTTTATTCATCGTGTTTTGCTCCTCCTTTTGGAAAAAGTGTTTCCTGCTCTCCGAATGGACACTCGTCTTCTGGCTCTATGGTGTGGAATTTTTCTTTCCTTTTTAGATATGCTTCTACGGAATCGTAGTGTGTCAGTGTACCGTCTTCCTTGTAAATAGTCACTTCGTGAATCCTCCTTAGAAATGCTTTCCATGATTCCGGATTGTCTTTCTGCACTTCTTTGTACTGATCTTCTAATGACCAGTTGGAAATGATATACACGGTTTCATAACAAGCAAATTTATTTGCATATCGTGCCGGAAGTTGGATTGGATAGATGTCACAATAATTCAGCATATCTGAAAGCCGTAACTGGCTTCTAAATTCATCAAATGCAAGAATATTCTGACAACTATAACCGTCAAATGGGTGTTCATAATCGTTGACACGATACACGTTGCCGTCCCCATGCTTATCCAAAATTCCTCTTGTCTTTCCGGTTCCAGTTGCTCCGCTGATGTAAATGACTTTTAAATCAGTTCTGCGGGTATTTTTGAATTTATCAATCAATAATTCTGTGCGAACACGGTCAAGACGCTCTATGTTCAAAATGTAGTCATTATTCATAGCAAGTATCTCCGCATTGGAATAGCCTGCCTTTATCAGTTCATACAGTTCTTCCATGTCTGCACGAGTGCCTTTCTGGACTGGAACAGTTCCCCATTCTTCATATGTACCATCTACTCTCGTTTCTGCTTTGTCTGAGTCTTCCCACTTTCCAGTTTTCTTGACGTAATCAATGTTACTTTGTACGTTTCCGTGTGCAGGCTCAATGTGTGCAGATGGAAAGTTTTTCTTTACTGTGCTAAAGCGTACACGAGAGTTAAAATATACATATAAATGTGTATGTGGTGTTCCCTCTTTTCCGATCTCATCCGCCATACAGAAATAACGGAGAGTCGTGAAGTTCTCTACTAATGTCTTTTTGATGGTGAGATGGTCGAAGCCATATTCCAAAGGATTGTTGATCGTAAGCTGATATGCATTACGTTGTGAATTGTTTGTTTGTTGCTTATTACTTTCTATTATACTCATGATATTTGCTCCTTTTTTTCTGTTGTGTTCGAGTTGTGAAATGTATGCGAACGGTGTTTTTTGGGCTTCAAATGCCCAGTTTGTAGGCTTTTTTGTTGAGTTTTCTGTTGTTTGTTCATGTCGTGGGTAATACTACCCACTCCATGACTCCGGTCTGCCTTTCACTGCTCCGTGCTTTCGCCTCCGGCTACCGCACGAATCAGCTTAGGCAGACTCGGCTGACACTGAAGATGATGACGAATCTGATCACAGAGAACCGCCTCATTCCTAATGAAAGGGACTTTGATCTCTTTAATAGACTCTTGACCATCTATCAATGCTAATGCTTCTCCTGCACCATATCGGCTTGTTGGATTGCTCTCTAATTCACTGTTGAACCCTAACATACGAAATTGTTCCGAAGAACATCTTCCAAACGAACACACACATTGAAACTGCTCTCTTGCTCCACTTCCGAATAGTGACGCGTCAGCGCGCTGAAGTGCAATAATAACTCCGATGTTTAAGCCACGTGCCACTGAGAGAAGTTCACTGATCTTTGCCATCAGTTCCGTTTTCAGCTTTTTAGACTGATTTTCTGCATAAGTAAGCAGACCAAACCATTCTTCGATGAATAATGTGTAATGTTGTTGCAGGCGAAGCTTTCTACTACGAACTTCTGTGAAGAATTGATAAAAGTCATTTATCATGTCAAATGCTTTTTCACCGGAAGCATAAGAGGGCGAACCCTCAAACGCTTCATATTCTTCTCCTGCTTTATAATCTGCTATGTACACAAGGCTTTCTCGATTGTGGAGCAGTTGCCACAGATACCACCGTGCTGACAAAGATTTCCCGGAACCGGATTTTCCCGCAATTAAAATATTGCTTGTCTTTTTCGGCAATACAATCTCCACTGGATTTTTGATCTGAAACTGTTCCCAATCATTCCGATTATAGCCAAGTATCATTTCCATCATCCTTTCCATTATCAAAGTTGGAGATTTCCTCCTCCAATGATTTCATTGGCTGTTCCTGCTCAAAAGAAGCTTCTCCTTGAAACTGCTCCTGCTTCTGCAAGAATTTTTCTCCGTCCGCACATAATGGGATTGCAAAATACAATCTGTCTTTTTGTGCTACTTTGACGTAAATCGGAACGTTAATTCCTTTGATCTCATAGTAGAAATTTCCGATCGTGCTGATTGCAATTCTCTTCAAATCGGAAAAAGAAAGATTTTCATAAGAAGCACATAACCCTGCTGATACAATCTCCATCCACAATATTCCATTGCAGTTGGGAAGAAACTGCTCCAAGAAAGGCATATCATACGGACAGCCTTTAAATCTGTTTGTAAGTTCTATTGCTTCTTTATTTGTCAAAATCAAAGCCGGATTGATGATTTGACTATCTGGCGATCTTCCTAAAAATTCTTCATACAGAAATTTTCCAATCTTCTTAATCCAATCCCAATATATTTTTAAAAGTAGCTTGACACCATCCTCCCAAGAATTAGCGTACTTCAGCTTATAGGTAATAAATCCTCCGGCTACTATAAGAACTAAAATCATGCCAAGTCTCTCCAAATTATATATAATATTGCTGATGGTCATACTTTTTTACCTCTACGGGGGACTTTGCCCCCGTCCTTTCTCTATTTTTATTTTGTTTCTACTAGATGCAGTGCATCTGCTTTGATACTGTCTTCGATGCTGTGCGTTCTCTCACTGTAATAAGGTTTCACGACCGCATTCTCGAACTCTACAAAAACCCTTTCTCCGGATTCTTGCAGTTCTGATAATTGCTCCGGTGTAATCAGTGGCTTGTCACCTGGTACAAATACTTCAATCTGCTCGAACGAACCTGTGTTTGTCACTAGGTACTTATATCCTTGAACTTCATCTGTCTTTGCTCCATTTTCATAACGAAATATGATTCTTATACCATGACAGTAATAGACGGGTTCTGCAACGATCCCATTTAAAAGAAGCCATCGCTTTAAAAATAATGATGCCATTTCATGCACCCCTTTCCAAATGTGGAAATATGAGGTATACTGTTCTTGCTAGGGAACTGTTATCTCATATTTAGTTGACAGTTACATTAGAGAGTCCTCTGTGATGGGGACTTTCTGATTATGTAGGCGATCTTACCCTCACTTTCAGCATTTGCTGTTCACCTCCTCGTCTGTTGATAAATAAATTATATCAATATTTTTACTGACTTCTTAGCCTTCTCAAAAGGGTATTTTACCCCTCTTAGGATCTGGTTTATAATGATTTTTCTATGATAATCTTTTCCAAAGACTTAAAAGACTTTTCTAAACGATCAAATTTCTCTATTAACTGTTTCATGTCATTTTCTTGCTGATCTCCATACAGAATATTGTCAGCAGATGTATCCAATATTTTGGCAAGTAAAGCGAGACGATCACTTGGAATGTGACTTTCTCCATTTTCATATTTTCTAATAGTTTCTGTCTTAGCTCCGAATTTTTCTGCTAAATATTCTTGAGTGATTCCCTTACTGTCCCTCAAGCTTCTGATACGTTTCCCAACCGCTTCTGCATTATAAATTTTATTATCTTCTTTTCTCATTAATATTTTCTTTATACAAGTACGAGTATATGTTTATCCTTTTTGTATTTAAGCAAACGTTTATCTTATGACGTCAGTATATCGCATAAAGGATTTATTGTATTGAAACCGCTCCCCCCTACCCCGAAAGAAGAAAATTTTCCCCATACCTTTCTTTTTTCGTATGATTTCAGTACAATAAAATAAAACATAAGAAATGAGGTATACACTGTACCGACCCCCAAAAGTTAGACCTAAAAATCTAACGATTGGAGGTCGGTAT
>ENA-UOJP01002697-UOJP01002697.1-human-gut-metagenome-genome-assembly--contig:-C102-NODE-2697-length-12553-cov-8.664986_pt1 | contig 12553 bp, 10 predicted proteins | sample MGYA00242353_ERZ723900 | MGnify/ENA metagenome assembly ERZ723900
CAACTCTGATATCTTATCACAAGTTCAACCGTTTGTCAACAACTTTTTTTATTTTCTTTTTGCTCTTTTTGAGCGCCCGATGTGCTTGTCTCACATCGGAGCTTAACTATACCATTTTATTCCTGGAATGTCAAGGGTATTTGTTGGATTTTTTAAAACAATTTTTCTTCCGTTTTCTCACCCACAAGATATGCCGTTTTTTCCTTATTTTGTCTATATTTTGTGGTTGATGCAAAAAGGGGAAACCGTTTTCATTCTGCGGTTTCCCCTCCTTGATCCGTTAAATTGTTTCTGTGCAATGTGCAATTAAACAACCATGCTCAAAAGTCCAATGAAAAGATTGGCTAAAAGATTGTGCTGGTACAAAAATAACAGCCACTTGCTTGCCGCAATCTGCTCCATCACGGCCCGTCCGGCTCCCGTTCCCGAAAGTGCCGTGAAGAAAAGGCAGAGCAGCCAGATGACAATCAGAGCCTCTGCGCCTCCCAAAAGTGCGCCTGCAATCTGGTTCATCCCTGAAAGGATTGGAAGCTTTGCCATCAGATCCAGCCACACCACAAGAATCCGCAAGAGGATATAAACGACAAGAAACAGCAGGACAAAGGTGACAATCTGGATCACCAGCTCCGCCAGGTACCTTCCAATATAGTCGTGGAACAGCTCCACGCCGAGCTTCTGATAGACCTCTGCCGTATTGTTCTCAATCAGAACCTCTTTCAAAAGCCCCGGAAGCTCCAAGCTTTCAATGGCCGATGTCTCCTCTTCCGTATTTCCCTGCCATGGCACTTCCGGATCTTCTGTTAAAAATTCGTCCATGCCGATGGCCTTTTCCATGCTGTCCTGAACCATTTCGTAAACAGGCGTCTCATTTTTCACCCATTCTGTCACATACGGGAGCACCAGTTTGACGCCAATGAGCGTAATGAGCAGTGCCGCCGCGGACACCGCCAGACGGATGAATCCCCTGTAATGTCCATAGAGGATCATTCCCAGAAGATAAACCGCGACAAGGATTTCAAGCCAGTGCCCGGCAAGTATCGTTGCTGCTTCCATGTTGTCATTCCTTTCCGGTGCGTTCCGTCCGGCCGTTCTCCATGGCCGGCGGGAACACAAATTTTCTGATTGCTGCCGCCACTCCGGCTTCCTCATTTGTTCCTGTAACATGATCGGCTGCCGCACGCACCTGGTCGACACCGTTTTCCATGGCGACGCCGATGCCGGCCATGGCAATCATGGAAATGTCGTTTTCCCCGTCGCCGAAAGCCATCGTCTCTTCTCTTTTTATATGAAGAAGTTCCGCCAGTCGGAGCAGCGCGCTCCCCTTGTCGGCCCCCTCTGCATTGATTTCCAAATTGTTCGGAATCGATGAGGAAACCAGAATGCCCTTGATCCCCTTAAGCGTCTCGCGCATGCGCGCCCTCGCGTCCATGTCTGCAAAATACAGGTTGATCTTATCGACCGGCTTCCCCTGTTCTTTCACATATGCAATGGAGTCGGGCACTGCCTTTCTTGTCCTCATAACGAGAGCTACCATGCCCTCCGTTTTCACATAGCGCCGGATGTTATCCATGAACTCCTGCCTCGTGTATCCGTTTCCTTCAATATAGGCATCGTACATGATATCGTCATGGCTGTCCCTTGCAAGCTCCATGATCTTCACTGCTGTTTCCACGGGAAGGCGGCATGTGTCAAGAATCCTGTCTTCTTTCAGGTCAGCCACCACCGCACCGTTGGTCGCAATCACATAGCGCACCCCCGGCAGCGTCTTCAAGGTCTCCGGAATTCCCTTCACTGTGCGGCCGGTGGCCGGGACAATCTCAATTCCATGCTCCGCGCACTTCCTTAGCATGGCCATGTTCTCCTCGGGCACCTTCTTTTCCTCATCCAGAAGCGTCCCGTCGAGATCCGTGGCAATCAGTCTGATATCCATAAGCGTATTCCCTTTCGCTCTAACCAGAGAAAGCTGCCGCAATCCATGCAGCAGCTCTCCTTATGTAATGTAACCATTTAATCGAAGAAATTATCTTCATGAAGGATCAAGAGCCCCTCTTTATCGTACTTCGGAGAGAACAAGCCCGTAATTTTCTTTCCGAGAGACGGTTTTTCTGCCTTATCGGCCGCCTCCTCGATCAGATCCACGGCTTCCCTTTTCGTGAGCGGGATGCCGTCTTCTTCCATCATTTCAATCCGCTCATAAAGGGCCAGAAGGCTCTTGCCTGTTATGCTGCAATCAATCTCCGACGCATATTTGCAGCAATACTGTGCAAATTCATCGAGATCCATCTCTGTTTCATCGTCGAAGTCGCCAGGCACCACATCCTCCGCCGGTTCGCGGTCTCTCTGGTAATCCTCTTCTCTCTCGAGGTCATCTTCCTCATCCGTTACGGCCGGCTCCTCTAACTCCCGGCCCGGCATGGCGGCGCGCTTCGGCCGTTTTTCCTCAGCCGGTTCCTCTTTGACAGCCTTTCTCCGCACCGGAATTTCTTCTTCCTCGTCTTCCTCTGCGCTGGCCTTTTTTGCAGGCGGCGTCTGACGGACAGCGGCCGGTTTCTCCGGACGGCTCTCCTCCGTCTCCTGCTTCGGCGCCGGCTTCACGACTTCCTTTGCGATGTTCTCCTGGGTCTCCGTTTCCTTTTTAAGCGCCTCTTCCACGGCTGCTTCCGTTAAAATCTGCTCCTGGGCACGGCTGTCGGCGCCGATATACTGGAACTTGCTGGCCAGGGACGCGTTATGTCCATGGAGATATTCCAGATTCTTCGGCGTGTCGATAAGAACCACAATCATGCCGGACTTATCCCGCTCCATCAGCTCATCCAGCTCGTTCTGGACAGCGTCTGTCAGGTCAGCCGCATGCTCGATGATGAGATCCTTTCCGGCCAGCTTTTCCGCCACCTGGCTGATTCCGCGCTTATTTAACTTCTCGCTGCTGATTTTCGCAACAGGATTCTTGTAGCCAAGCTCCCTGTGGATCTGTTTCAACGCTTCTAAGGCCAGGGAAAGTCCGCGTTCCTCCGAGGCCGCCTCAATCATCAGGTTGTTGACATCCAGAGCTTCGTCCAACGACTCCACCTCCAGATCCTCTTCCGGCGCAGCCACATGAATCCCTTTCCGGACGGAACGCTCCCTGTCAATCTCCGCCTGCTTTCTGGCACGGCGCTCTTCTTCGGCGCGGCGGGCGGCCTCCCGCTCTTCCTCCATGCGGCGCAGCGCTTCTTCTTCCATTTCTTCCCGCTCCTTTGCGGCGCGGATAGCCTCACGCTGTCTTTCGATCTCGCGCACTTCCTCCTGGTCGCGCTCTGCGGCCACCTCCAGCACGCGCTTTGTCGGCTTAATGTCCCGGATGGATTTAATATCTGCTAGCGGCCTTGTGGCATCCATATCGTCCTCCACCTCGGCTGTCCTCATGTCATCCTCAGAAATTTTGGACATCTCCCGTGCAAGCTTTTCCGTCTGGACATCCTCATGAACCTTCATCACAAGCTCGTCCTCGGATGCCTTCCTCGCCTGGCTCCTGGTTTCCTCGTACTCGTCAAATTCCGGGCCGGCACCGCTGTACTCTTCCTCGACGGCCCGCAGCTTTGCCTCATATTTGTCGCGGTTTTCCACAAGATCCATCTGATACTTGTTGAGCGGCGCATACTGGAGCTTCAAATCCATGGCCTTGTCTACATACTTTCCAAGGCCGAACAGCAGCATGATTTTATCGCAGGTACGGACGCATGCGTCCTCCATTCCTGCCGCATGATACAGCTCCGCCAGCTCATAAATCCATTTTTCTTCCACCTCAGTGGCTGTATATGTTTCCAGCGCACGGATGAGCTGATCCACCGGCGCATCCTTCGCTTTCAGGATGAGGTACCGTAAAAGGTACTGCCTGGAGTCCTCCGGCGCCAGGTCGCAGAACTCTCTGTAATAGGCCTCCGCCTCCGAAACATTGCCTTCCTTTAACGCCAGATCCGCCAGTTTATAGAGAAGCCGCTTTCCGATGGGCGCGCGCTCAAAGGCCAGGAGAAGAATGTCCTTCGCCTCCTGGTATTCCTCGTTTTTCTCGTATATCTGTGCAATCATGGAGAGCAGGCTCGCGTTCCGCACGCGGCGCCAGTCGATGGTATCGGCAATTTTCATCGCCGTATCATAGTCTCCCCGGTTTACCAGTTTCTTAATCTGTTCAACCTTGATGTTAAACTCGTACTTATCCATTTCTTTCGCATCTCCTACTTTTTAGAGCTCTACCCGGCCTTCCAGCGCACGCAGAAGCGTCACCTCGTCGATGTACTCCAGATCGCCGCCGACCGGGACGCCGCTTGCGATACGCGTCACCTTGATTCCCGTCGGCTTAATCAGTTTGCTTATGTACATGGCCGTTGTCTCTCCTTCGAGGCTGGAATTGGTCGCAATGATGACCTCCTTCACATCCTTCTGGAGCCTTGCCATCAGTTCCTTCAATTTAATGTCATTCGGCCCGATCCCGAGCATAGGGGAAATTGCCCCGTGGAGGACATGATAGACGCCCTCGAATTTCCCGGTCTTTTCGTATGCCGCCAAATCCCTGGGGTTCTCCACCACCATGATGACGCCATGATCGCGCCCCGGGCTCGCACAGATCGGGCAGATTTCCCGGTCTGTCAGCGTAAAGCACTCTTTGCAGTAGTGGACATTGTGCTTCGCATCCCGGATAGAGCCGGCCAGACGGTCCACCTGTTCCTCCGGCATGTTGATGATATGGAAAGCCAGCCGCTGTGCCGTCTTGCTCCCAATGCCGGGGAGCTTTGACAGCTCCTCGATGAGTTTGGAAATCTGACTGCTGTAATAATCCATATTAGAAAGAAAGCCCTCCCAGGCCGCCAAGGCCGCCGGTCAGCTCTGCCATAACAGCGCTGCTGTCCTCTTCCATCTTATGAAACGCCTCATTGACGGCAGCCACGATCATGTCCTCCAACATCTCCACATCATCGGGATCCACTGCCTCCGGGGAAATCTTGACGGAAAGGACTTCCTTTTTCCCGGAAACCGTCACGGAAACGGCTCCGCCGCCGGCTGCTGCCGTATATTCCTTTTCCTCAAGCTCTTTTGTCTTCTCTTCCATCTGGCGCTGCATTCTCTGCGCCTGTTTCATCAGATTTGTCATATTGCCAGGCATTCCGCCTGGAAAACCGCCACGTTTTGCCATGGTGTATTCCTCCTGAAAATCAATCTTCTATTGTGATATCCATATGGATATTCTCTCTTAATTCTTCATCGCTGATATAGCGCGTATCCAGACGCTCGCCGGTCTCCCGCAGCCTGGCCTTAAAATACATGGATTTCCCGTAGGTTTTTTCCACGTACCGCTCCAAATCGCCGAGAATCACGGGACGGCTCCCGATGGTAAAGTTCATCGGATCGTTAAAAACGATGCAGAGGCAGCTTTCGCCCGACGGCTCCACCACCGTCTCCCGAAAGCTCGGGCGTATGGACATGCCCAGTTCCTTTACAATCTTTCCCCATTCATTTCTTATGAGGTTCAGGTCCTCAAGCTGAGCCTTCGGAAGGCTCACGGTTTTCGGCTCCGGCACCGGAACGCCCGCAGCCGGATAGCCGCCTGGCGCGATATCTCCCGGGGCAAAAGCTGCTGCCTCAGACGGAGCCTGCGCCGCGCCTGAAAATCCGGCATTTCCGGACTGGGCTCCCATGCCGGCCGCAGCCGCTCCAGCTCCCTCTGTGCCGGAAAAGCCTGGGGCTGGGGCGCCGTTTCCGGCCGCCGGATATGCGCCGGATGCGCCTGCATAAAAGGCACCATCCGCAAGCTGTTTTTCAATCTGTTCCAGCCGCTCCAGCACGGAATCCATGCTCTGTTCCATCTGCGGGCGCGTAAGCTTGATTAACGCCAGCTCGATCATGACCCGCTTCTGGCTGGCAAACCGGATCTGGCTGGAAAGCTCGGAAAATACCCGGATGTACCGCATCAGCGTGTTTTCATCGGCCAGAGCCGCGTCCTCGCGGAGCTGTTTTAAATTGTCCTCCGACATATCAAGAAGGTCTTCCGCTTCGTCGGCCGTCTTTAAAAGCAGAAGGTTCCGTAAAAACCAGATAAAATCCACGACGAACTGGGAGAGCTCGCGCCCCTGGATCACCATTTCCTCCAGCTTCATGATACAGTCCTTCGTCCGATTTTCCAGGACAGCCCGGAAAAGCTCCCGGAACACGCTGTTGTCCACGGCACCCAGGACGTCCAAAACATGCTCATACGTCAGAGTTTCCCCAAAATGGAAGGCCGCGCACTGGTCGAGAAGGCTTAAGGCGTCTCGCATGGAACCGTCCCCGGCCTTCGCCACATACCGGAGCGCTTTCTCTTCCACAGGCATCCCTTCCGCATCCGTCAGCTCTTTCAGACGGTCAGCGATGGTATCCACGGTAATCCTTCTGAAATCATACCTCTGACACCTGGAAAGCACTGTGATCGGAATCTTGTGAACCTCGGTCGTCGCAAGGATGAATATCACATAAGACGGAGGCTCCTCCAGTGTCTTTAAAAGGGCGTTGAAAGCCCCCGTTGAGAGCATGTGAACCTCGTCGATGATATAGACACGGTAGGCGCCTTCCGTCGGCGGATACTGAACCTGCTCCCGGATTTCCCGGATGTTTTCGACGCCGTTGTTGGACGCCGCATCAATTTCCACCACGTTTAAGGAGGTTCCGGCCGCAATCTGTTTGCAGCTGGGACATTCGCCGCAGGGGCTCCCGTCCACGGGATGCTCGCAGTTTACCGCCCTGGCAAAAATTTTCGCCACAGACGTCTTGCCTGTTCCGCGTGTACCGCAGAACAGGTAGGCATGGCCGATTCTCTGGGAAAGAATCTGGTTCTGTAAGGTTGTAACGATATGGTCCTGGCCCTTTACATCCGCAAACGTCTGCGGCCGCCATTTCCGGTATAACGCTGTATATGACATAAATTATCAGTCTCCAAAGCTGATCCCGAGGAGCTTGGCTTCTTTTATAACATCAGCCTTCGGATCAACGGTCTTTAGCTTCCCGGCCGTCTCCTCCAGCGGAATATCTGTAATCACATTATTTTTTACGACTACGAGACGTCCGAATTTTCCCTGGTCGATGAGCTCTGCCCCATGGGCGCCGATCCGCGAGGAAATTACACGGTCATACGGCACCGGAGCGCCGCCGCGCTGCATGTGGCCCGGCACTGTCACACGGATTTCCTGGCCGGTCATCTCCTGGATCTTTGCGCCAAGCTCGTAGGCGACGGACGGATATTTGGCCGCCTTTTCCTCCATGTGCTTCTTAAACTCTTTCTTTGACATGGCCGCCTCTTCCTTGGAAATGGCGCCCTCCGCCACGGCAAGGATGGAGAACCGGCTTCCGCCCTTCGTGCGTTCCTTGATCTTTTTTACGACTTTCTTTAAATCGTAAGGGATTTCCGGAAGAAGGATGATGTCTGCGCCGCCTGCAATTCCTGCGTGCAGCGTCAGCCAGCCGACCTTATGTCCCATGATTTCCACGATAAACACGCGGCCATGGGAGGCAGCCGTCGTGTGGATGCAGTCGATGGCGTTTGTCGCAATATCCACGGCGCTCTGGAAGCCGAAGGTCATGTCCGTTCCCCAGAGGTCGTTGTCGATGGTCTTCGGAAGCCCGATGACGTTTAAGCCCTCCTGGCTTAACAGGTTTGCCGTCTTCTGGCTCCCGTTTCCGCCGAGGACGACGAGGGCATCCAGTTTCAGCTTATAATAAGTATGGCGCATCAGCTCCACCTTATCCAATCCGTTTTCATCCGGCACGCGCATGAGCTTAAACGGCTGCCTCGAAGTACCGAGCATCGTCCCGCCTTTTGTCAGGATCCCGGAGAAATCGGACCGGTTCATCACGCGGTAGTTGGCATACATGAGTCCCTTGTAGCCGTCTTCAAATCCGATGATTTCCACTTCATCTCCATATAACTGGTATAATCCTTTTGCCACGCCGCGCATGGTTGCATTGAGAGCCTGGCAGTCTCCGCCGCTTGTCAGAAATCCTACTCTTTTCATATGCCATGTCCTTTCCCGAAGACCCATTTTCGTTCTTCGCCCATATCATCAGGGGACAAAATCCCCCTTGTCCCCACCATCATTTTGTAATTATAATACAAAGGAAAGAGAGGGGCAAGGAAAATTTGCGTCCCCGTGCACCCTCTCTTCCTGTTTTTCCGGCATTTTTTCCATTTTCCGGAGTTTATGGATGTGATTCCCTTACCTGAAAAATGGGATTTGGAATCTCCGCGTTGTTGTTTTCCGCCATGCTGTCCTTCATCATGCCCTCCACCTGGCGGAACTGGATACTTGGATTCATGAAGCGGTCCCAGAGACGGTACCCCTCCTCCTTGAGCTTCGCCTCATAGTCAATCTTCCGGCCGGCGTAGTAGTCCTGATACAGATCCGCATAAAAATCTGCCAGCTTGCTCCGCAGCTCGTCCGGGATATCCTCGATGGCCCTGTATGTCTGGTGGCTGATCACATTCCTGAGATATACGTTGCTGAAGGTCGAAAAATCCAGAAGATCAGGATTCGTCTCCCCGTTTGCCGCCGCCCAGGCGGAAATATCCGTGTTTCTCGTGTGATAGCTCATGCTTCCGTCCGCCGCCAAGGAAAGGCTTCCGTACTGGCAGGGCGGAATAATCAGCGAATTGCTGACAACCTCATAAATCCCGTACACATTGTCGGCCACGCCCGGCTCCGTGATGTGTTTCTGGATTCTCTGGACATGGAGATGGCCGCTGAAATACGCCGGCGTCAGGTATTTTTCCAAAATGTGCATCACGTCTTCGTAATTTTCGATGACGCACTCATCCACATAGACGCGGCTTAACTCCTGAAGGTTATGGTGCCCCACAGGAATCACGGTAATTCCCTGTTCGTAGGCGCTCCGCAGGCACTGTTCCATCCATTCCACTGTTCCGTCATTGAGGATTCCGCCCACTTCGTTGAACGGGTCATAGATGCAGGTGTCCAACATCATCATCCAGGTGGTATCATTCAATATGTAGAGGTAGCTTAAGGAATCCGGCGCATGGCTTACTGCCTCGTCGTAGCCGTATGGGCCGTAAATCCGGCGGAACTCTTCCGGCGTCACCTGTTCCACAAAGCTCTGTTTCTCTCCGAAATACGAGGTGGCATAAGGGTTATTGATGTCATGGTTCCCAGGAATCACAAGAACCTGGACTCCGGCAGCCTCAATCTGGCCCAAAAGGGCAGCCAGCTCCTCATGGTTCACTTTTTCCCCGTTTAAGGTCAAATCCCCGGAGAGCACCAGCGCATCCGGTGCGGCTGCTGTGACCTCCGCCGCAAAAGCCTGCCAGATCTGCGGCATATAGCGGACGACTTTTCCGTCTCCGTTGTCCACAAGCTCATTGAAGGCCTGGCCGTAATCCGTCAGGGACTGGGACATGTAGTGGATATCCGATGCAAAAATCAGGTTTGACGGCACCTTCTCCCGAACCACCGGCTCTCCCGGATAATATTCTGTTTCCGGCTGCGTCGTCTCCCGCTCCGTCTCCACGGTCTCATGGGGAAAGGACGACTCTTCCATGGACTCCGTCGGAAGCTCTGCCGGCGTTTCCGCCGTGGTTCCCGTCGGGCTTACTCCCCTTTCAAGCGCCCGCGGCAGCACAAACACCACGCCAAATAATGCAAAAAGGAGTGCGAGCAAAAGTATGATCCTTTTCCACATATCACCGCACCCCTCTGTTCTTCTCTTTATTCATTTCTCTGCCTTATTAAAGTTTCTGCAAATTTAAAATCCGTACATTCTGCTTCGAGTGGTCGCCATAGACGTTACCCTGGCAGCCAGCTCAGTCCCGGCACCCTCACGGCACATGAGAGGTTCCCCTTAGTGCTGCTGCATTCCTGCCCTGACACGGTTCAGAGATTCCCATTGCGTAAGACCAAAACGTCAACGCCGCTTACCAGGGGCAGCTCCACAGCGAGTCACCCTAGGCAGAATATCACCCCTGCTCTAGCGGATTGCAGGTACAGGGCACCGCTAACTCCCCGGCTGTACGGATTAGTTTAGTATATATGACAGAGTCTGTTTTGTCAAGGTTTCCGCTCCGCGGCTTTTAGGGAAAAACCTTTTTTCCGTCAATCAGCATGGTTCCCACACTTCCGGAATAGGAAATCGGATCACCGTTCCAAATCACGAGATCCGCATCTTTTCCCGGCTCCAGGGTTCCGATTCTGAAATCCAGGCCGTAATATTTTGCCGGATATGCCGTCACGCCTTTGATGGCTTCCTCTCTTCCGAGTCCACGGTCAACCATCAGGGCAAGCTGCATCCGGATCAAATCCTCGGAGATAGACGGATGACCCGTTGCGATGGCCGGATGAATGCCTGCTTTTTCCATCCGCGCCCCAAGGGCCAGATCCTTTCCTGCCGCCTCGGCGGAGAAAGAGAGTCCGTATAACGGCCCGATGATAAATTTGAAGTCCTTTCTCTGAAGATCCTCGCAGACAGTCAGGGCGTCGTAAGCCATCACCAGAATATAGTTGAGGCCGAATTCCTCGCCGATCCGCACGGCAGCCTCCATGTCATTGGCCTTCATGGCCACCATCTGCACCGGCATTCCATCAAAAACCCGCGCCAGGGCATCAAGCTCCATCCGGTATTCCTGCTTTTCCCCGGCCTTTTCCTTCCGGTGGTATTCCTGCGCCTGGAATAATGCCTCGCGGATCATGGCTGCACTGGCCATTCTCGTCTCCGGGCTCTTTCCCTTGGCGCCGAATTTCTTTCTCGGCGCATTGGTGAACACGAAACGGTAGGCAATCTCCGGCACTACAATCCGCTTCTCCAGATTATCGCCGGCCGTCTTTACGGCCGCACAGGTGCCTCCGATCAGATTTTCATTTCCCGGCCCTGTTACGGCGCAGGTAACGCCGCCGCTCACAGCCATCTCAAAGCCCTCGTCTGCAAAATTCAAAGCGTCGTACGCCCGCATCTCCGGCATCACCGGCCTTGCATCGTTGGCATCCGCTTCTTCAAAGCGGTGAACCTGGCTCGTGATGCCAAGCTGGCAGTTTCCTTCCACGAATCCAGGCGTCACAACGGCGCCTCCGGCATCTATAATTTCTTCCCCATTCTCCGGCGTCAGGCAGTCTTCCACCTGAAAGATTTTTCCGTCCAGAATCCGGATATCTTTTTTCTTCTCAAATATTTCCGCTCCGTCGATCAGCAAACAATTCTGAATCAGCATATGGTTTCCTCCCCTGCTTCCGTCCTCTGGTACACAATCTTTCCGTTGATGACGACTGTCTCCGGTTTTCCGCCTGTCTCAAACGGATCCACGGCCCAGACGACGAGGTCTGCCGTTTTTCCAGGCTCAATGCTGCCGAGCTCGTCTCCGAGATCCAGGGCTTTCGCCGCATAGATTGTCACACAGCGGTACGCCGTCTCCTCTGACAGCCCGTTTGCGATCAGGATTGCCACCTGGGGCAGAAAACCTTCCATCGGAATCACATGGGAATCCGTCGTCAGCGTAAATTCAATTCCGGCCTGTTCCAGCAGCGCAGGTGCATCATACCGTTTGTTCTGTACCTCCAGTTTGCTTTTCCCGCCGATGGTGGGGCCTAAAATGTAGTGGGCGCCGGCCTCCTTTAACGTATCCGTCATCATCCAGCCCTCGGTACAGTGCTCGATGCTGAGGTTCAGCCCGAACTCCTCTGCGATCCGGATTGCAGTCAGGATATCGTTCGCCTGGTGGGCATGGATCTTCACCAGCATGCCGTCAAAGGCGCGCATCAGCGAATGCATCGCCAGATCAAAATGGAACGTACTCTCTTCTCCCCGTTCCAGTTTTTCCTGGTGGGCCAGCCATTTTTCCCGGTATTCCTTCGCCCGGTAAAGAGTCTGGCGCATCAGGGCCGCCGATCCCATCCGCGTGGTCGGCGTCTGGTTCCGCCTGCTGTAATTTAAGCGCGGATTTTCGCCCAGCGCCATTTTCAGGGCGCCTTCTTCCCTGATAATCCGCTCCTTCAGCGTTTCTCCGGCGGATTTTATGAAGACAAAGGTGCCGCCCATCAGATTCGAGCTTCCCGGCCCGACAGCCAGGGTCGTCACGCCTGCGTGAAGCGCCTGTGTGAAGGTTTCGGAGTGAAAGTCGATGGCGTCGATGGCGCGCAGTTCCGGATGGATCGGGTCTGTCTTTTCATTCCCGTCCTCCCCGGCGCTGCTTAACATTCCGAGGTGGCAGTGCGGTTCGATAAAGCCTGGAGTCACAAGCTTTCCTCCGGCATCCACCACCTGATCGCCTGGCGCCGGCGTGAGATTTTTTTCAATTCTGGCAAATTTCCCCTCTTCTATCGCCACGTCGTAATGCTCTTTGTATATTCCGGCCATGGTGATCAGATTGCAGTTCTTGATGATTAACATATACCCTCTCCTTTGCTGTGAATTGGCGGCGGCGCTGTGGGCGCCGCCGCCTCCGGCGGAACTTAGCGCCCGGCTTTCCGCGGCAGGCGCGGAAACCGGTATGCGCAGGTATAATAACCGCTCTGCGGCTATTATTCTATGTCCGTGTCAGGGCCAGAGAGCC
>ENA-UOJP01002698-UOJP01002698.1-human-gut-metagenome-genome-assembly--contig:-C102-NODE-2698-length-12543-cov-8.679693_pt1 | contig 12543 bp, 12 predicted proteins | sample MGYA00242353_ERZ723900 | MGnify/ENA metagenome assembly ERZ723900
TAAAAGGCGTAAGCCCGACAGCTGCTTGTAAAGAGAGTGGCGTCGGTACTAGTTTTTTACCGGATGTTAAGCGCGGCCGACAGCCATCTATTGACAAATTCGAGCGATTGGCAAGTTATCTCGGAACTACCGTCAGCGAATTGCTTGGTGAGGACGATCCCGGCCTGGGCGGGCCGCCGCAGCGTTACTTGGTGATGCGGTTCAACGGCCTATCCCCGGAGAGCCAGGACAAACTTATGACCTTCCTGGAGTATCTGGTGGCAGAAGAGAGTAAAAAAAATGTGTCCGAATCGGACACGTAAGAATATAAATAAGCGGGTGGCTTATTGTGAAAGTTGATCCTAATCAATTTGATTACGTGATGTATGTAGATGCCTCTGGCGATGACGGCTTTGCCTTTGATCGAGGAGCGACTACCTGTTATGCTGCAGCTGCTTTTTTGGTAAGGCAGGAAGATATTGCTCATAATTTGGAGATTTTGAAAGAAATTAAGGCAATCGTTGGTTGTAAGGAGACAGACGAAGTAAAATATTCGAGGATCAGGCGGCACCGCAGAGGGGCTGAGGCCCTGGGACTGCTGAGAGATGCAAAAGGACAGTTGTCCTGTCAGATCGTGTTCAAAAAGGAAGTTGACCAGGCGAAGTATCAAGGGAATAAACATCTTTCGATTCTCTGCCATTTGATGGCCCTTCGGTCTCTGGATAAATATTACCTGGAAGAAAACTCAAAGATTCTAATTGCAATCGACCGAATGAAGAACACAGAAGAAGTCCCATTAGCAGATGTCTTTGACCACATAAAAAGTCAGAGAAAAAGGCACTATACCGAGCAGATTGTCTTTCGTGACTCAAAAGATGCAAATTTCCTGTTGATTCAAATTGCAGATCTTCTGTGCGGTGCCATAAGAGAACATTTTGAACAATATGAAACTCACGAAGATATGCTCTATTTTAAAACTCTCTGCCCTCTTTGTGTTAAGGCTGCTCTGGCTCATAAAAGAATACAGCCACTCTGCAAAAATGGAAAACGCAGGGCCTTAAGTATTCTTGCATCAAAAAGCCTGAAATACATTCTTCCCCTGTTTCCGATCCACACAGAAAGCGAGTTGCGGGAGTATCTTACAATGGAGCCGGTTAAGATGGTTTACAGGCATGTATACATGACTTGCGAGAGAAAAAAATAACAGAGCTGGAACCTTTCCTCCCAGGTGTGCCTTGCGGCATTTTACACCCTGCCCCGATTGCGGAACGTTCCAGCTCTGTTAAATGATATGTTTCCCTACAAGAAATATACCATACATAAACATCGGAATTCAATGCGGAAGTTGCACAAATTAGAGCAACTGATTTTCAAAAAAACAAACAAAAATTTTGATACACAGGTGGAAAATCTCCAACTTTGACATCAATCTGAAAACATGGTACGATACTTGTGTATTGAGGAAGTATCTGAGCACTGCGCATAGCAGGCATAGTATCTGCGTATCATTGTTTTTTGCGCCGAAGGGCGATAGGGCGGAGCAAGTTTTAGGGCGGAGTAAGTCAGGGCGGAATGGCACGAGACAAGGGGCAAGTGCGCCTCTGGATCGGTCGGATCCGCGTTGTCCACGAAAATGGCAGTGATTTGGCAGTATATTGGCAGTGTTTTGCCCTTGCCAAATCTCGGGAAATATGGTAGAACAAAACTGTGATTGATGATTGTGCGTACCCCGCTGAAATGCGGAGGGCAGCTCGATCTTGAGCTGCTGGCGGTTGACGCATTGCACACGTGGTTAAGTTTGTACGTTATGAGAGGGCGTATTATGCCCTGCTCTTAGGTGAATTTTCCCGTCTGGGGCCATGAATTGAGAGATTACTGCAGTGTAGCGAAAAGTGCAACTGGACACCTTGGCTGTGCTGCGCTATGATGAGATTGATGTTAGGTCAGATTTTGTAGGTCAGATTTATTACCCGGCAGGGACAGTGCGCCCTCCGGAGACCTGCCAGACCAAAAAAACCGTCCTACAACCGAATAAATGGAGTAGGTCCGAAAACGATGCGGTTTTCGGGCCTTTTCATATCTATAGCCCGACCGACAAAGGAGAGGCCGCCTGTGACGCCCTCGCAGAGAGAAAACCAAAAGACCAAGTATGCGCCATGGTCCAGGGGGATCTTCCCACTGGAAGGCGCCAAAAGGAGACTTTTATGAAACACCAAGAAATGACACCCCGATTTGATTTTTGTTTCTCTGGGCCGGAGAGGATCCCGGCCGGCGCGGCGCTCGGCAGAGCCGCAGCCACCATCCGCATATTTCCTGTCCCGCTGCCGGGGGCGGACATCCGGGCGCCAGCAGAGCGATCTGCACCTCACCCCAGGGCGCGCGCCCGCCGCGGGAGAACGTCTCCCACCTGCTTCCAGCAGGACTGCGGCAGTCTTACTGACCACGAAATACCATCAGAGACAGGCTTGTTGATCTGGCGGCCCCCAATCGGGGAAACATAGCTGTATCAGGACTTTGACGGCTCCCGATGCACTGTTCGGCCATGAGAAATCACGGAAAATCGCCGGAAACAGCCATACAGCGCCATTGGGTGAGCTGCGCCCTTTTTTAACAGAAAGGACGGCAGTATGTCGAAGTATTATCTGAACCTGATCAACCAGCTGAACCGCCTGTACCGGCACAACCGGGCGGGCAGCTACCGCACCCGCACCCGCTACTACGAGGCCATGCAGCGGTTCTGCCGCTTCTTGGCAGAGCGGTACCACTTGGAGCGGCTGGCCAACATTGCCCCGAAGCATCTCGTGGCGTATGTGGCATTCCTCCAGGAGAGCGGCAAGTCTCCCGCCACCATCAAGACGGACCTGGCCGCAATCCGTTTCTTCCACGATTTGATGCAGACCCCGCGGCACCAGCTGCCGGGGAATGGGGAGCTGCTGCTGCAGCGGCGTACCTTCGGCGGTGTGGACCGTAGCTGGAGCCGGGAGGAGTTCTCCCGGGCGCTGGCGGAGGCGCTGCGCCTGGGCAGGGAGGACTACGTGACGATCCTCTACCTGGCCCGGTATGCGGGCCTGCGCATCCATGAGTGCTTCCGGATCGACACCGCCACGGCGGAGCGGGCGATTCGGGAGGGGGTTATCACCATCAAAGGCAAGGGCGGCCTCGTCCGGACAGTCCCGCTGCATCCCATCCTGGCGAGCCGCCTGGAGCTGCATCTGCGGGTTACACCCAGGGGACACAAGCTTTTTGTCCCGGATGGCGTCCAAACTCATACAGCGATCCAGCAGCTGCAGGCGTTTATTCGTACAACCAGACCCTACATCCAGGACGCTGGCTCGACGCGTCCCATGACCTTCCACGGCCTCCGGCACACCTGTGTGGCGGAGTGGTACCAGGAGCGGATCGCCGCTGGCGCCACACCCTACGAGGCCCGCAAGGCAGTTTCCCGGCTCTTGGGGCACGGACGGGATGATGTGACGAAGATCTATCTGGCCTCCCTCCAAAAGCCTCGTACAGCGGCACCCTTGCCTGGCAGCACCACCCCTTCTAAGATGGACGGGCAAAAGGAGGGGCGGTAATATGGCACGCATGAAACAGACCGGCCGGGGCGCCTCCGGAGGCGGCTCCATCCGGCAGAAGACCCTGAAGCGGGCAGGGAAGGCCTATACATACTGGGAGGCCCGCTACACCGCCGGGTATAACCCCAACACCGGGAGGCAGATCCAGCGGACGATTACTGGAAAGACCAAGTCCGAAGTTGCCCAGAAACTGCGGCAGAAGCTGGTGGAGCTGGATATGGGCACATATCAGGAGCCGTGTCAGCTGACGGTGGGGGAGTGGCTGGATATCTGGATGGCAGAGTACAACGTCCACCTGAAGCCCCGCACGGCGGAGTCCTATCGCTGCCAGATCGAAAACCATCTCCGGCCGGAGCTGGGGAAGTACAAGCTGGAAGACCTGCGTCCGCACATCGTGCAGCACTTTTGCAATGAGCTGCTCCGCAGCGGCCTCACGCCGAAGACGGTCAAGACGATCCATGGGGTGCTCCACAAGGCGCTGGAGCAGGCTGTGACCCTGGGGTACATCCGGACCAATCCCTCCACCGGCTGCATCCTTCCGCGGGTCACTCGGAAGCCCCTGGCCCCGCTGGATGACGAGACCATCAAGCGGTTTTTGGCGGAAGTCCAGGGACACCGGTTTGAGATCATCTATCTGGTGGACCTGTTCACTGGACTGCGGAAGGGAGAGGTGATGGGCCTCACCTGGTCCAGCGTGGATTTCCGCAAAGGGACGCTGCTGATCGACAAGCAGCTGCAGCGGGTGCCCGGCAGGAAGGGGAGTGACCGCTACACCCTGACCTCCACAAAAAGCGGGAAGGCTCGGAAGATCACGCCGGCGCCCTATGTCATACAGCTGCTGCGCCGGCAGAAGAGTCGGCAGGCAGAGTGGCGCCTGCGGGCCGGGCCCGCCTGGGAGGATCAGGACCTGGTGTTTACCAACGAGCTGGGCGGCTATCTGATCCCAGAAACTGTCTACAAGGATTTCAAAAAGGTGATGGCCTCCATCGGTAGTCCGGAGACCCGGCTCCACGATCTGCGGCACAGCTACGCCGTGGCCGCCATTAAGAGCGGGGACGATATCAAGACGGTGCAGGAAAACCTGGGCCACGCCTCGGCAGTCTTCACCCTGGACGTCTATGGCCATGTCACTGACGAGATGCGCAGCGAGAGCGCCCAGCGGATGGAGAGCTTTATCGAAAAACTGCTCTAAAGGGTAAATAAAGGGTAAACTCCGCTGGGAGAAAAGAGAAAATCCCTGGAACCGCAACGGTTCCAGGGATTTCTACTTGGTGGAGCAATATGCGCCAAATCCGAACCAAACACGGCCTTAATCTCGTCAAGAGAAATCGGCTCGGTGCCATCTTTGAAGTTGTAAGTGAACAGCAGCTTATCGTCAAACACATAGATGGAATTGATGAAGGTCTCTATAATCTGCTTCTGGTAGTCCGGGTCATCCACATTCCCATACTTGAAGCGGCTAATCCAGCTTACCACCTGTTCCGTGGTGTACTTCGGCTTCTGCATCTGTGTCTGTAAAATGCTGAGTTTCAAATCCTCCCGCTGGGCTTCCAGCTGCTCCAAACGCTCCTTTGTGGAGGCTGTTAGCACCCCCATCTGGATGGCGTTCAGCATGTTTTCAATGGCCTTTTCACACTCGGCAAGCTGGGCCTGCATAATGGGGAGCGTGGTGTCCTCTTTCTCCTGCAAGTCCACAATGGCCTCCGCGATGCGGCGGATTTCCTCGTCCCGCAAAACCCGGCTTACCGTTATCAGGACAGCCGCACGCTCTATCCAATCTTTCTTTATGGCCTTCCGTTTGCAGCCCAGCTTCCGTTTTGCACCACCGCATTTGTAATAGTAGTAAACATCCCCGGTGCGGCTGGTGCCGCTCTCTCCCGCCATCATGCGCCCGCAAGTGCCGCAGAACAGTTTCGTTGTCAGCAGGTACTCCCGGTTGGCCTTCGCTTTTGCCGGGGCTTTCCTGTTCTTCGCTATGCGGGCCTGTACCCGGTCAAACATATCATCCTCAATGATGGCGGGGATGCCCTTGGGGATGACCACATCCCCATACTTGTATTCCCCGATGTACTTGCGGTTTTTCAGGATGATGCTGACGCCGCCTATCTTGAAGGGCTTCCCCTTCTTCGTTTTCAACCCCCGGCTGTTGAGGGACCGGGTGATTTCGCTGATGCTCTCGCCGCTGTCATAGCGGGTGAAAATCTCCGTCACAAGCGGGGCGGTCAGCGGGTCAATCGCCAGCACGCCATCCTGTCCCACCACATAGCCCAATGGCGTGTTGCCCCCGTTGTTCCTGCACTTCAATGCGTTCTCCATCTGGCCCCGCTGTATCTTCTCGGAGAGTTCGGCGGAGTAGTATTCGGCATAGCCCTCCAGCATGGATTCCAGTATGATGCCCTCCGGCCCCTCGGAGATGTTCTCCTTTGCAGACAGGACCTTGACACCGTTCTTTTTCAGGATGTGCTTGTAGTGCGCGCTGTCGTAGCGGTCACGGGAGAACCTGTCCAGCTTCCAGACCAGCACCACATCGAACAGGCACTTTTCGCTGTCCTTTATCATGCGCTGGAACTCCGGGCGGTCTGCTGTCCTCGCAGACAGGGCGCGGTCTATGTAACTGCACAGGACGGTGATGCCGTTCTTCCCGGCAAAGGCGGTGCACTCCCGGATTTGCCCCTCAATACTTTCTTCCCGCTGGCTGTCTGAGGAATAGCGGGCATAGATAACTGCTTTCATTCTCCATCCTCCATCATACGCAGCAGGGTCTCTTTCAGCTTCTCATTCATAGGGGACTGGGGGTCAAAGCACATCTCGATAAAGCGGCGCATCTCCTCCCGCGCCGGGCTGGCCTTGGGCCTGAACTCGTATATCTTGCCCTGCGGCTTGTCCGTCCGGGCGAAGATATAATCCAGTGACACATCGAAGTAATCCGCATAGCGGCGGAGCAGTTCGACGGAGGGGCTGGACTGCCCGTTTTCGTAGCGGTTGACACTGGACTGCGTGGAGCCGATGGCCTCGGCCATTTTCACCTGAGAGATGCCGATGCTCTCCCGCAGGGCCTTCAACCGCTTACCCACTTCCTTCATGTCGCGACCTCCTATTTGGGTTAGATTTATTATAACCCAAATAAAGAAAAAACGCAACCCGGAGATGCAATTTTTCTGATGCGGTTTTTCCCCCGCTCCGGCCCGGTGGCCGGACAAAGAAGCGGCGCACATCAGCCCGCAGGGATGGGCTGGCGTGGCCGCTTCTTTGGGTTTTGGAGGGATGGGACAGGGGCGCAGGATTGCGGTCTGTGGCCACACCCCGACAAAACCGGGGTTTCCAAAGGGGTACCCCCTTTGGCACACGACCTTGCCTGCAAGGTGTAGTGTGTTATACCTGCCGGTGCGGCTGACGGGCAAAAGGAGGGTTTCGCCGGATGGAAACGCTCGGTTTGCCCGGCAGGGGAACGGGCAGGGTTTTGTGCCCGGGAGGGGACAAAACCCCTGCCTGTTCCCGGAGAGCGGCGGCAGGTATACAAGCCCCCCGTCCCTCATCCTTCGTCCCCCGCAGGGCTGAGATAAGTGCCCCGGATGACGCACCACTCAGAAAAAATCAAAGAGGGCGGGCAAGCACTTTTGGGCTTGCCCGCCTTGATTACCCGAAAGCAAGACCGGGCGGAGGCGGTCAATGGCGGCGCACTTGAGCGCCGTTCATCTCGACCATTGACGGCCCCGCCTGGGTTGCTATTGCGTGCACCCCGAAACAGTGATTTTTACTATCCGTTAGGAAGAGAACCTGATGTTGAGAGGAAACTCAATCTTCCCAAGAGATATTGCCCAGTTCGATTTGTTTCAGTATCTCGGCCCATTCCTCGGGAGTGAATTTGGACTCGTCATCATGGCTGACAGAAACTAAGGTCATATCCATATGGACTGTATTTTGCAAATCAGGACTATCCATGTTCGCCATATGGTCCATGTTTGTTACTGAATTGAGCGCATATGTGATTGACAATTTTGCATTTGTAGCGGATAGATTTTCAACGCTGATTTCAAACTCTCCGTCATAAGGAGCAGTAAAGGTAATGCTTCCTGTCCCGGTTTCCAGAATATAGGGCCAAGTCTCCCCTGTGCTTGTGCTGCAAATAGTGAGTTTTATTTCGTTTGCCTTTTCACTTTGGCTATTAAGTTCAAATGTATTGCCTTGCTTCCAATTTCCGACACCAATTGTCATGGGCATCCCATTTTCGAGCGACATAAAGCAGTCTCCGGCACTTTCAAGGATGCGGCCTGTGGAATTATCGTCCAGTAGTTCCACCATGGCTAGTTCCCCATTCTCAAAAATAGAGCCTGCATCGGTCAAATCAATTAGTTTGGGTTCATCAGCCTCATCCGCAAATTGTATTGCGTCTGTACCAGTGTTACTAAATTTTGCGTTAATACTCTCCAAATCGATCAAGGTTGCATCATCCCTGCTGATCCAACTATGTGCCCCGTTGCCATCAGACGAGGAAACAGCAAAGGCCGTTGTGGCACCGACCGTCACAACTAGGGCCAAAGCACAAGCGGCGATAGAGGTTTTCTTGAATTTCATAATCGCTTCAATCCTTTCTGTAATTACATTTTTGCTGAAATGACTGTATAGGGCAGACATCCCGCTTTTTCTTTCCTCCATGCGGATCAGAGCCCGGGCGTAAGCGGATCTTTCCTTTTCACCAAGCATACGGAGGACGCACCCATCACATGACAATTCCACATCCCTGTTTGCAAGAACATACATCACCCAGACCAGCGGGTTGAACCAGTGGATGCAGAGGGTGGAGGCAAAGAGGATTTTCGTAATAGCGTCAAACCGCCGGATATGGATATACTCATGGGCCAACACATACTGGAGCACCGTTTCATCGCTCCGGTCAAACTTCTTCGGCAATAGTATCACCGGACGCAGGATGCCATAGGTCAGGGGGGACGAGATCAGATCGGAACTGCGTACTTCAAGAGGTCTGGTAATTCGGTGCTCGGACAGCCACCTTTGAACATACGGCGTGTTGTCTGGAAGGGACATCCTGAACTTCTGCAAACTTCTCAGGTAAGAGATCGCAAAATACGCTGCCAAAAGCAGGAAACCTGCCAACCAGACCACCACAAAAACGGGAGCGCGTTCTATTTCCTGCGCTGTTGCTTGGAATTGTACGCCAGGCTCCACACCAGGGGCAAAAGATGGCGGTGCCTGAGTGGACGAAGAACCCTCCTCGTTCCCTTGGACGAAATTTTGAGCGGCAAAATCCTGAACCGCATCAGAAATCGAGGCGACATTTACCGGCAATCCGCCCGGCAGGGGGATGGACAGCGGCAGGAGCAGACGCAAAGCTGCGATAAGCCACAACACGAAAAAGGTCGTTTTCGGCAGGCGATGGATCGCCACGGCCCGGATGACGACGATAAATAAAATCAATACGCCCCCGGCTACGCTCATTTGAAAAAGGCTCATATGCTCACCCCTATTCCAGTGCATCCACCATCCGGCGCAGCCTTTCGATCTGGTCTCTGGACAGTTTCTGGTGGCCCAGCAGGGAGGCAAAGAGCAGGTCGGGGGAACCATCAAACAACTTCCCGATCAGTTCTGCCGTTTCCGCCTCCTGTACCACTTCCTTTGGGATCAGTGCATGGCACTGGAAGTTCGGCTCCGTCCGCTCGATTGCCCCCTTGGCGATGCACTTCTTGATAACGGTGTAGGTGGTGTTCATGTTCCATCCGATTTCCTCTTTGAGGATATCAGAGATCTGCTTTGCGGTCTTATCACCTTCTTTCCACAACACATCCATGACTTTTAACTCAGAGTCAAAGAGTTTGATTGCCATATGACACACCTTCCTTCGGACTATTGCAATAGTTCCTGCTATGATACTACCATAATAGTTCTACACTGTCAACACTATTTTAGTAGTGCAGTTGCAATATTTTGTGCCCATGGGACAGCCAGACATGGCGTGCTTCAAACGAAAAAATCTTGCCATCACGGAACATTTAGTATACACTTGTGTCGTAAATGATTGTGGGCAGATTGATTTCAGAAAGGAGGCCACTTCCATGTCCACTGTCTATCAGTTCCCCTACGACAGCCCCGTCCGCTACCTGCCCCTCGTATATATGCTCCCACCGGACTTGCTCTCCCGCTTCCCCACCCTCCGCAGGCTGCCCCGGAGCATGGGCGCCCTGAATGCTTCCCCCGAATGGGCGGAAGTCATCCTGAGCGACGCCTTCCTGAACGAGGCCATGGATGCCGTGGCCTCGCTGGCCTTCCCCCACTTCGGCTTCGGCGGCTGGAAGGAGCACTACACGGGCTTCTCCCCCGTGTGGCGGCTGTCCTATGCCCTGCCCCTGTGGGCCAAAGGGGTGGAACAGGTGCGGGGCTGGGGCGTACAGGCCCTCTTTGCCTTGCCCCCGGACTTCGAGATACCCTTCTTTGACCCGGAGGATGTGCGCGGGGTGATGAAGCAGGTGGTGGAGCAGGCCATCGAGGAGAAGGGCTGGGGGCCGGTGCTGGAAGTCGTGCGGGAGATGCCCTGCGACGAGGACTTTGAGAAGTGGGACACCAATGTCCGCAGGGACTTCCTCCGCAAGTGGTATCACACCCGGTCAAAACGGGTGCAGACCGTTTCGCTGGAGGGATGTATGGAGGACGAGGGCAGCAGCATCCATTCCCTGCCCGCCCCGGAGGGGGACTTCACGGAGCGGGTGGAGGCGGAGGACTTCTGCCAGCGGTTCAAGGCCACCCTGTCCGAAAAGGATATGGCGATTTTGGAGTTGCGGGTGGAGGGGTACACCTATGAGGAGATCGCGGACAGGCTGGGGTACAAGACCCATAGCGGGGTCATCAAGCGGATGGAGGCGGTGAAGAAGCGGTTCATCCAGTACGAAGAAGAAGCAGGGCGGTGAAGCCACGCAGGCCGGAAACGGCAGGCGTGGCTTTTTCACGCCCAAAACCGGAAAGAAGGTGAAAATGTTCCATATCAAAAAGTTGCCGCCCGTGGAGCGGCGGGCGGACGGTTCCCTGTACCGCATGGACGCAAAGCAGCGCCGGGAGGCAGTGCGGCTCATCCGGGAGCGGTGCAGCTATTACGACAGCGGCAGCTGCCTGTATCTGGACAGGGGCGAGGAAGTGGCCTGCCCCCAGAGCATTTCTTATTCCGTCTGCTGTAAGTTCTTCCGCCATGTGCTGCTGAAGGACGAGGCGGGCAGAGGGCTGGAGGCGGAAGTGTTCCGGCAGGCGGCAGGGAGGCGCTGCGCGGTCTGCGGGCGGGCCTTTTCCTCCGCCTCCAACAACGCCAAATACTGCCCCGCCTGCCGGGCGGCGGTGCAGCGGCGGCAGAAGGCCGATTACGCCCGGAAACGGAGGGCGGGAGTAGAAAAGTAGGGGGTGAAAAGGCAAGGGAAATCAGGGGCTTCGGGCTTTGGTTTTCCATACCCCCGTATGTTTCTATCCTCCCCCTCGAAAAACGGCTCAACTTTTCTACATCACATCATCCCTCTGCGATGGAGGGATGGGAAAGGAGTTCCATGGCACAAAAAGCCCAGCACGCAATCTTACGCTTCGCCAAACACAAGGCGGGGCCGGCCGGGGCGCTGGAGGCCCACCACGAGCGCACCAAGGAGCAGTACGCCAGCAACCCGGACATCGACACCGGCAAAAGCAAAGACAACTTCCACATCATCCGGCCCGCGCAGAGATACCGGCGGGAGATAGACAGCCGCATCAAAGCGGCGGGGTGCCGCACCCGGAAGGACAGCACCATGTTCGTGGACACTCTCATCACCGCCAGCCCGGAGTTCTTCGCGGGCCGGAGCAAACAGGAGGTACAGGCCTACTTCACGGAGGCGGTGGCCTTCATGGAGAAGAAGGTGGGCCGGGGCAACATCTTCTCCGCCGTGGTACACATGGACGAGAAAACGCCCCACCTCCACCTGTGCTTCACCCCCATCACGGAGGACGGGCGGCTGTCCGCCAAGGAGATTTTGGGCAACCGGGCACAACTCTCACAATGGCAGGATGAGTTCCACGCCCACATGAAAAAGGCGTTCCCCGTCCTCAAGCGGGGCGAGAGCGCCCTTGTCACCAGGCGGAAACACATCCCCACATGGCTGTTCAAGCAATCCGTCAGCCTGGTCAGGCAGCAGAGGACGATTGAAAAGGCGGTGTCGGAGATAGGGGTGATGAACGCGGGGAAGAAGCGGGACGAGATACTGGAGATGGTGGGGCCGTACTTCGCCCGGCTGGAAAGGCATCTGGGGCAGATGCAGAAGTATCAGGCCACCATAGACTATCTGACGCAGGAGAACAGGGGCTTGAAAGAGAAGGTCAACAGTGAAAAGAGCATACACAAGCAGATGGAGGTGCTTGCGCTGCAAAAGGAGAATGAACAGCTCCGGCGGTTTGTCCAGAGCATACCCCCGGAGGTGCGGCAGGCGTTGAAGGAGCAGCAGAGGGGGGATAGATATAAGCGACAGCTTGAGCGGTAAGCATAAAGAGAAGAACAGCGGCATGGACATTCCGGACTATGCCATCGAGCGCATGGCCCGGTGCCTGCTGCCCATGCTCCAGAAGTATTACGAGAGCGAGGAAGGGAAGCGGGACTTGGAGGCGTGGGAACAGCGGCAGGACAAACAGGGATAACGGTAAATACACGGCAAGGGGGAGGGCCACCAGACGAGTGGCCCTCCCCCTTTTTTGTCTACCTGCCTATGCCCTTGGCAGCTTCCATAGATACGAAAAATCCGAACCCTTCCCCGATTGGGATTAGGTTCGGATTTCTCAAGTGTGGTGGAGACTACTGGACTCGAACCAGTGACCTCCTGCGTGTGAAGCAGGCGCTCTAACCAGCTGAGCTAAGCCTCCATTCCGATATTCTCTTGTTCTCCCATAAGACGCCGCGCATACCGGCGTCCTATGGGATGGTGACCCGTACGGGATTCGAACCCATGTTACAGCCGTGAAAGGGCCGTGTCTT
>ENA-UOJP01002706-UOJP01002706.1-human-gut-metagenome-genome-assembly--contig:-C102-NODE-2706-length-12464-cov-83.018132_pt1 | contig 12464 bp, 15 predicted proteins | sample MGYA00242353_ERZ723900 | MGnify/ENA metagenome assembly ERZ723900
TTTTTAAATACCCTTTTAAAAACCTAAACAAAACCTAAACCCCTGCTCACCCGGCTGTCCTGCTCCCCGCTCCGTCCTTGTCACGCGGCTGTGGTGGCGGCCTGCCGATGCAGGCCGCCTCCTCTGTTTCCTTTTGGGCTTATCGCACGCTTCCCTCGCCGCCCATGAGGGCGGTCATCTCCTCGATGCGCTCGAGGGGGAACGGCGGCGCGCTGAGCGGTCGCATGGCGATGCTCATGAGCTTCATCGGGTTGTCGTCCGCCGCCACACGATTCGAACTGAGCGCTCCGCAGCGCTTGCAGCGGTGGATGATCGCCCACTCGCCGCCTCTTCGCACCCAGACGGCCACGGGCTCCATGATGCCGCCGCAGTCGCTTTCGCGGTCGCCCGGCTCAATGTCCACGTGCAGGCTCGATAAGCAGTTCGGGCAGTGGTTGCGATGGTCGCTGCCGGCGTTTTCCGGCGTGCAGAGCCGCCCACAGACCTTGCAGGTGAAGGTGTCGCGGCAGGCGTGGGTCTTGTAATAGCCTTTTTCAAAGGTTTTGCGTTTGTTCTCGCGGTTCATGTAGTCCTCCTGAAAAGCATGGCTCTCGGGAGGAACGGCGTGTGTCAGTAAATTTGCCGGCCCTCCCGGTCAGCGCACACGCTCCAGTAACATCGTTTTAGACTTCAAAAAACGGCTCCTTCATTTTAAAAATTCCGGCAGCCCGGAAAGGCTTGCCGCAGCTATCGTAACGCCGGAACGCCCCGTTGTCAAGCGCTCCGCATTTTTCCCTCATTCCGCCGCACGCAGCAGCAGGACGGTGACGTCGTTGACGTTCGTGCCCGTCGCGCCGGTCTTGATGAGTCCGCCGACCGCGTCGAGCGCATGGTAGGCGTCGTTATCATTGAGCGACTGCACAGCGTCAACGCCCTTTTGGCGCATCAGCTGCGCGGTCTCGCCGTCGGCGATGCCGCCCGCGGCATCGGTCGGTCCGTCCGTCCCGTCGGAGCCGACGGAAAAGACGAGCGCGTTCGAAAGTCCCTCAATGCCGAGCGCTGCGGAGAGCGCGATCTCCTGATTGCGCCCGCCAAGGCCCTTTTCCCTCAGGTGGACGACCGTTTCGCCGCCCATGAGGAACGCAAGGTTTTTCCCGTCACGCGCATGCGTGCGCGCAATGGAAGCAAGCATGCTCCCCGCCTCGCGCGCCTCGCAGCAGAGGCAGTCGGTGAGGATCATCGGCTCGTAGCCGAGCGCTTCGCACGCCGCGGCGGCCGACGCGCAGAGCTCGCGCACGCTGCCGGTGATCTGCGTTTCGACATTTGTAAGCGTTTTCGGTGTTTCCTGTGCCAGAAGCGCCCACGCCCGCTCCGACAGGCGCAGGCCGTACCTTTTCGCAATATCGAGCGCCTGCGCACAGCTTGAGCTGTCGGGATACGCGGGGCCCGAGGCGATCATGTCGAGCGGGTCGCCCAGAATATCGCTCAGCACGACAGCGAAGACCTGCGCCGGCGCGCAGTGCCGGGCGAAGCGTCCGCCCTTGACGGCGGAAAGCCGCTTGCGGATCGTGTTGATCTCCACGATGTCCGCGCCCGCGGCAAGGAGCTGATTCGTGACGTCCTGCAATTCCGCAAGCGGAAGCAGCGGCTTTTCAAAAAGCGCGCTGCCGCCGCCCGAGAGCAGAAAGACGACCGTGTCGCTTTCGGACAAATCTTCCGTCAGCGCGAGCGCGGCGTCCGTGCCGCGCAGGGAGTTTTCGTCCGGCACGGGATGCCCGCCCTCAAAGCACGCGACATTCGCGATCTCACCTTTCACGTGACCGTACTTCGTCACGACCACACCGCCGCAGAAATTATCCTGCAAACACGCGCGGGCGGCGTGCGCCATCTGCCACGCGGCCTTCCCCGCCGCAACGAGGTACACCCTTCCTAAAAAGGTCTTGCCTTTCAGCGCGCGCTCGACCGCCGCGTCCGGCAGCACCGCCGCGATGGCGCGCGTGATGATTTTCTCCGCGTCCGCGCGCAGGTTATCCACAGGTTTCGACTTTTCCTGCATAAGCGCCCCTCCTTTTGAAAAAAAGCTGCCGAAAAACGGCAGCTTTTTCGTTATCTTTTGATTTTACCATGCCCGTCTTACGGACACAAGCGGAATTCTCAGAATTCCAGCTTCTCCATGCGGTCGAACGCCTGCTTGAGCTGGTCAATGCCGACGGTGCAGGCGATGCGGAAGTGGTTTGCGCCGGTCTTGCCGAACGGGCTGCCCGCGCTGACGAGCACGTGCGCGCGCTCAAGTAGCTCCTTGCAGAACTGCTTGTCGTCGAGGCCCGTCTTCTCCACGCCGGGGAAGAGGTAGAACGTGCCCTTCGGGCGCACGAGGCTCAGATACGGGATCTTCTCGATGCGGTCGGCAGAGTAGAAGATGCGGTCGCGGTACGCGGTCACGTACTTCTCGCGGATTTCTTTGCGCATTGCGAGCGCCTGGATGCCCGCGCGCTGGGAGATGGACGGTGCGGAATAGACGAGCGAGCCGTTGATACGGTTCATCACGTCGAGGAATTCCGGCTCAGCGATGATGACGCCCACGCGCCAGCCGGTCATAAGGAAGTTCTTGGAAAAGCTGTTGAGCGTGATGGTGCGCTCGGCCATGCCGGGCAGCGTGCGGATGGGGCGGAAGTCGCCCTCGTAGATGTAGGTCGTGTAAATTTCGTCCGCCGCGATGAGAAGATCATATTCCTTTGCCACGCGGGCAAGCATCTCCATTGTGGACAGATCGTAGCCCATGCCGGTGGGGTTCGTGGGGTTATTGAAAATGATGGCCTTCGTGCGCGGCGTGATGGCAGCGCGCAGGCGCTCTTCGCTGATGGCATAGTCCTCCTCGGCGTAGGTCGACACATCGACGCACACGCCGCCCGCCAGCTCGATCTGCGCGCGGTACAGCGCGAAATACGGGGAAAAGACGATGACCTCGTCGCCGGGATCGAGGATGGCAAACATTGCCAGCGACATGCCGAGGCAGCTCGACGCGCTCACGAGCACGTGGTCGCGCGGAAGGCTCTGGTCGAAGTCCTCTTCCCACGCCTTGCAGACCGCGGAAATGAGCTCAGGGTCGCCCTTGGGGTCGCCGTAATGGGTGTAGCCCGCTTTGGCGTCGCGGAAGGCAGCGTTGATGATGGCCTCGTCGGTCGTAAAATCCGTGTCGCCGATGCTCAGGTCGACAATGTCCTTGTATTTGGCCAGTGCCGCGGTGTCGAGCGTCAGGCCGGTGCCCGCGCTCTGGAAGCGCTTGGCAATAAAGTTTCGCTTCATGGGTGACTCCTCCTTGCAGATCGCCGCGGCAGCCCGATTTTTCAAGCGGCGCGTAGAAATGCTGAATTTTATTGCAGTATATGGCAGATTCCGACAGAATGCAATCGGTAATGTCGATAGAATTGCAGGCCCGCGGCCCTTTCATTTCGTTAACATGATAAAGTGTCATCGAACAGTGAAAACAGAACCGGCGCAAAATGCGCCGGCTCTGCCGTTTTTCTTTACCACGGGATGGTTTTGAACTGCTCGATCTCGTCTTGATGCTGCACGCAGCGCACAAAGCGCTTGCGGTAGATCGTGTAGCAGCCGTTGCAGGCAAGGCATTTGCTCCCGTCCTGCGCGCCGCTTTTGAGCTTTGCGGCAAAGTCCGGCTCGCAGATGAGCGCGTCCAGATAGAGCGGCGTCACCTGACCCGCGCGGCGGTTGAAGTCGATGCCGCTGACCTCCGCTCCGTCCACGCCGCGAAGGCAAACTGCTCAACCAGACGGTCGAGCTCTTCCCGAGTGAAATCCTCGGGGTGCTTCGGCGGCGCGCCGTTCACGCTCTCGACGCCCTTGATGCCGCTGTGGCTGAGCTGGAAGAAAAGTTTACCGCCGTACCGGTGCACGCCGTCGCAGGCGCGGCGGAGAAGGGACTCGTCCGTCGTCTCGTCCAGCACGGGCTGGCCCGCGTCGGCACGCTGCATCTTGTCGACGCAGAAATGGCCGGTGATGACAAGGCCCACTTCGTTTTTCGCAAGCTCGATGAGCGTATCCGCCCAGAGCGGCGTCACCTGACCCTTTTCGTCAGACAGATGCTCGTTCGTCGCCGAGCGGACGATGCGGTTTTTAAGCTCGCACGTGCCGAGCTTTGCAGGGGTAAACAGAAGGTCATAATCGTCTCTCCTTATAAGATCCGTTCGGCGATGAACATCATCAGCGGCATCGTGACCGGCAGCAGCAGATTCGATTGCAGCACGCTCTTGCTCGCCATCTCGGGCGAGCGGTCATAGCGCACGCCGAAGATGCTGATGACCGTCGCCACGCTGCATCCGAGCACCATTACGATGCACAGGCACACCGTGCGGTTCCAGCCGGTAAAGCGCAGGATCACCGCCGCGATGAGCGGCATGACAAGGCAGCGCAGAAGCGTGATGAGGTACAAAATGGGCTTTTTGAGCACGTCGATGAGCGGGCTTCCCGAAAGGAGACAGCCTATGATGAGCATCGACGTCGGCAAAACGCAGTTGGCAAGACTGCTCAGGAATTGCAGCGGCGCACCGGTAAATTTCCATCCCGTGGCCAGCATGATGATCATGAGAACAGCTGAAATGTTCATCGGCGTAAGCATGCTCTTGAGCTGCTGCTTGAGATTATGATCTTTTTCGCGCCGGAAGCTCTGCATAATGAAAAGGAACATGTAGAGTGTGGCGCAGGGCACGGAAAGCGAGCCCAGTACCGTTCCTTCCGTGCCGAAAACCGCCGTGCAGAGCGGGATGCCGACAAAGCCGTTGTTTGGATAGGCCACGCTGCGGGTGAAAACAAGCGAATCGTCCTCATTCAGCCGGAGCAGTTTTGCGATCGGCTTGGCCAGAAGCGTAAACAGAATGAAGCAGGACATATAAGCCAGCGCGATCTTAATGACCTGCGAAAATGGCATATCGCCGAAGTCGCCGCTCGCCGCGGCGAGCACGTTGCAGGGAAAAAACACGTCCAGCAGCAGCATGGAAAGGAGGTCTGCCCCCTTGCGATCCACTTTGCCCAACTTGCCCAGCAAAAAGCCGAGCATCATCATCGCTGCGAGAATCAAAACCTGCTGCAAAACCGTCTGTGCCATGTTATCCTACATCGTCCTTTATCTTGATCTAAATTACTTGAAATTCTCCTGCGCGTACTTCATCAGCTCCTCGCGGAAGTCGGGGTGCGCGATGGCAACCATCGCCTCGGCGCGCTCGCGCAGCGTCTTGCCGGAAAGGCTTGCAATCCCGTACTCGGTCGCGACATACTGGATCATCGTGCGCGGGGCGGAAATCGTGCTGCCGCCGGGGATGGTGGCAAGGATATTGCTCTTGCGCTCGCCATCCTTCGTAAGGCGCGAAGAGTTGATGCAGATGAAGCCCTTGCCGCCCTTGGAGCGGTACGCCCCCTCGAGGAAGTCCATCTGGCCGCCGACGCCGGAGAGCTGGCGCGTGCCGGTGCTCTCGGCGTTCTCCTGACCCATGAGGTCGAGCTGCACGCCGCCGTTGATGCTGATGACGTTGCTGAACTTTGAGATGCGCTCGACGGAGTGGATGTAATCGAGATCGCCCGGGTGGAAAAGCTGCGGCTCGGCGTCGAGCCAGTCATAGAGCTCCTGAGAGCCCATCGCGAGGTTCCACGCGGAAAGGCCGGTGTCGAGCTCCTTGTGCGCGTTCGTCAGCTTGCCCGCCTGGTAGAGCTCAAGGAACGCATCGGAAATGGTGCCGGTGTGGCAGCCGAGGTCCTTCTTGTCGGACTCGGCGAGCATCTTGGCGACCGTGTAGGGCACGCCGCCCACGCCGAGCGACAGCACCGCGCCGTCGGGGATCTCATTCACCACGATCTTGGCGATGGCGATATCGGTCTCGCTGGGCGCGCGGTAGGAGCGCACGGGCAGCGGCTCATGCTCGCCCTCGACGATGTAGTCCGCTTCGGACAGGTGCACACGGTGCGAGCCGTCCACGCCCTGGAGCTTGGGATAGTGCTCGTTGATCTCGAAGATCACGGTGCGGGCGCTCTCAAAGATCGTGCGCCAGGCATAGTTCGAAATGCCGAGGCCGCAGTAGCCGTTCTCATCCGGCTTGGAGACGGGAACGAATGCCACATCGCAGCGGATGTGCTTGTCGCGATAGAGGTACGGCAACGAGCGCAGCATGACGGGCATGAATTTCACAAGGCCATTCTTCTGGAGCTTGCGCTCATAATCGCCGACGTGCCAGCTGTAATAGCTGAAACTCTCCTGCTCGGGGTCTGCTTCGACAACCTCGATGCGCGGGCGGATCACAAGACCGCCGCGGACCTTGACGTCCTTCACTTCACCCTTGCGCGCGGCGAGGGCCTTGTCCAAAAGCTCGGGAAAACCCGCACCGAAGCCATAGTCCACCCAGTCGCCGGACTGCACAGCCTTGACAGCCTGCTCCGGCGCAACAAATTTAGCCTGATAGTCGTTCATAAAAATTCTCCCTTGGTTCGAATCGCTTTTAATGTAGCAGAATTTTCGCCGCTTGTAAATCGTTCCGAAGCGGAAAGCGACCTCAAATCTTGCCGTTTCGCGGCGCGGCGCATTTTTCTGTTGCGCCTCCGGCGCGATTCTGCTATGCTTGGTTCAGTATAACATTCCGCGCCAAAAGGAGGCAAAAGCGCCATGGTCGAAAATTATCAGGAAATGCTTTCGAGCGAGCACAGCGGCTTTATCCGTCACAACGGCATCCGCGTCGTTTCGGTCGACGAGGAAAAAAGCGTGCTGACCGCCGACGTCACGCCGGAAAATTCCAACATCTGGGGCGGCGTGCACGGCGGCTTTCTCTACGCGATGGCTGACACCGCCGCAGGCGCGTTCGCGCGCATCAACTACGGCCAGCACAACGTCACGCTGAACGGCTCGATCAACTATCTGCGCTCGACGGTGCAGTCCAAAGCGCTCACCGCCGTCGGCCGACCAGTCAGGGTCGGCGGTCACATCGGCTTTTTCGAGGTCAATATCACCGACGACACCGGCGCGCTGATCGCCCGCGCCGAGATCAACATGTATTTTCTGAAAAAGTAAGAAACGCGCTAAAAGGGAGCGCATCGGGCAAGGCCCGATGCGCTCCCTTTTTCATTCTTGTGCTGTAGCCGCTCAGTTTTTCTGACTTTTGCCCTTGATCAGCGCCGTCACCGCTTCGGCGACGGGCTTGCGGTCCGCGTCAAGGAAGAACACCTTGACCTTCGCCGCCTTCGACCAGTTGGCGTTCGCCCACTTGAGCGTCACGGTTTCTTCATCCTCTGCAGCTTCGCTCGCGGCATAGGCAGTATGCCACGGTTTTTTCGAAAAATGAAGCAGCAAATTGAAGCCATCGCCGTCATGCTTTTCGTTCCAAAATCGCACCTCTGTAAACAGAAGCCTGCCACCGGCTGCCCTGGGCAGAGTATCAGCTGGACATCCTGCTGCAAGGCGATTCCTATGAGCGAGGCGAAGTCATAAGCGAACTAACGGCAGGCGGATACATCCGCAAATTGCAGGCTCGCCTGAGAGAGGAGCGATACCATGAATAACCCTGTTTGGATTGATGATAAGGGGAAAATTGTCGAACCGGAATACTGCCGGGATTTCCTGTCCCAGCATCCCATGCGCTGTATCAACGACCGCTTTTATACTGTGGATGGCCCATCGCCCGATGAGAGCAAATTGAAGCGCACGATTTATGAGGAAATCTCGCCCTGGCTTCATGCCAAGGTTGCACAGTCGGTGGAGCAGATAATCAAAGCGTTGAAGCTGGCGGCATATGCAGACCCTCTGCCCCTGCAATGTGACCGTATCCATGTGGCGAACGGCACTTGTTTTCTGGATGGTAGGTTTACAGAGGAAAAAGAGTATTGCAGCAACCGTCTGCCGGTATCCTATCGGGCTGATGCTCCGGCACCGGAACACTGGCTGCGCTTCCTTTCGGAACTGCTGGAGCCGGAAGATATTCCCGCCTTGCAGGAGTATCTGGGCTACTGCCTGATTCCCTCCACCAAGGGGCAGAAAATGCTTATGCTCATCGGCAAGGGCGGCGAGGGCAAAAGCCGCATCGGTGTGGTGATGAACGCCATTTTCGGGCTCAACATGAACACCACTTCCATCCAGAAAGTAGAAAACAACCGTTTCGCCAGAGCCGACCTGGAGGGCAAGCTGCTCATGCTGGACGATGATCTGGACATGAACGCCTTGACCAAAACCAACTATGTAAAATCCATTGTGACAGCAGAACTGCGGATGGATTTGGAACGGAAGAGAGAACAGAGCTATCAAGGGCTGCTTTATGTACGCTTCCTCTGCTTTGGCAACGGGGCATTGACTGCGCTTCACGACCGCAGTGACGGTTTCTTTCGCCGCCAAATCATTCTGACCACCAAGGACAAGCCTGCGGATCGGTTCGATGATCCGTTCCTTGCTGAGAAACTGATTGCCGAAAAAGAGGGAATCTTCCTCTGGATGCTGGAGGGATTGCGGCGGCTGATCGCCAACCACTACCACTTTACCATCAGCCAGAGAGCCAAAGACAATGTCACTTCCGCTGTTCGGGATGCCAACAACATTCTGGACTTTCTCGATTCTGAGGGTTACGCCTTGCCCCCGGCGCGGACGCCAGCCAGAAGCTTCTGCATCTGGCGGACGGCTTTGGCAGCGCATTTTCCTCATTACTGCCCAGTATCCACCCTCTTGACCTGCTCATCGGTTTTGCCGGAGCAGTTATCATGTGGGTGGTTGTGTACGTCAAGGGAAAAAACGCCAAGAAGTTTCGTAAGAACATGGAATACGGCTCTGCCCGCTGGGGTACTCCGGAAGACATAGAGCCGTATATGGACCCGGATTTCCGAAACAACATCATTCTGACCCAGACAGAGCGGCTGACGATGAACAGTCGGCCCAAGGACCCTAAGACGGCTCGGAACAAAAACGTGTTGGTCATCGGCGGCTCCGGTTCCGGTAAGACGAGGTTTTTCGTTAAGCCTCAGTTGGTGGAAGTCCAGAAGGACTTTATGCCGGAGGACACCGAGGCCGGGCAGATTCAGGGCTTCCTGGAACACTACACCGGAAATATGGTCTGCTCCAAGCAGCTGTTCAAGGAAGCGTTGGGACACGCCTTTGAGGAGCCGAAGCGTTGGCAGCTGCACAACATCAACGAGATCATGAACACGGTGGTGACGGGCTGGAAGCCTTTCTCTAACCCCCGGATGTTTGCTGGATATGGGCGGCAGCGTGGCTGGGAACGAGAGAGTTCCGGCAACGAACTGCCCGACAACGAAGATAGATTTGTGGAGCTGAGCGAGGAAGAAGTCCGTCAGCTGGAGTTGCCAAAGGAGTGGATTGCCTGATTTACGGGGCTTGTTGCCCAGTAGGTTGTCGCCTGGTTGCTGACTTTGTTGCCGTAAAAATGGGGGTATGGACACGATAAATGCCCATTAAGCAAGGCTTTTTGGTGGGTATCTGTTCTCTGACAACGAAAGCAACGAGATTTCACAAGAAAATTTGAAAAGTAAGAAACGATAGCCAGACGATAGGTTACAGGTTTTTCGGAGTCCGTTGCCGGACTTCGTTGCCGGATGCCCTTTGTCTGGCTTTTCTGATCTATGGAGGTAGCCTATGGAGAAAACCCAAAAGCAAGAAAACAAGCAGCGCAAAAAAGTAAAGTTTATCGTGGTGCGGGAGTTTTCCGGTGAGAAAACCATGCAGGAAGCCTTCGAACAACTCATTGAACGGCAAACCTGCGAACACTTTGAAGAATGGCTGGAACGCAAGGCAAGCTGAGGGTATTTGTTGAAGAAAAAACAGGGGCATGGTATAATATGTATATCGTGTCCCTGTTCATAGAAGGAGATTGCTATGAGCAGGAAAAAACAAGTCAATCAGAAAATCACAGCCCTCTATTGCCGTATTTCTCTGGATGATGGCGGCGATAACGAGAGCATGAGTATCAGCAACCAAAAAATCATGCTTCGGGACTTTGCCGAAAAAAACGGGATGTTCCAGTATGAGTATTATGTGGACGATGGTTACACAGGCCGTAATTTCAATCGTCCGGCTTTTCAGCGGATGATTGCCGATATTGAGGCCGGTAAAATCGGTTGTGTCATTACCAAAGACCTGTCCAGACTGGGAAGAAATTATATTGAAGCCGGCAGTTATATTGAAATCTTCTTCCCTAAACACAATGTCCGCTATATTGCCATTACCGATGGCGTGGACAGTCTGACCCGTCAGGAAATGGATATCACGCCGTTCAAGAATATCCTGAACGATATGTATAGCCGGGATATTTCCAAGAAAGTGCTGGCGGGGCGTATGACCCGTTCCCGACAGGGAAAGTTCTGTGGCGGACAGCCTCCCCTGGGGCTGATGCGTGACCCGGAGGATCGGGGACATCTAATCCTTGACCCGGAGACTGCGCCGGTGATTCGCAAAATCTATGACCTGGCACTGGATGGCTGGGGCTGTATGCGGATTGCCAAGCAGCTGATGGAGGACAAGGTTCCTATCACAAGAGTAAAAGGAAATACCGCCTGCGATATCAACTACTATGCGTGGGGCGGCGCAAGAATCAGCCATATCCTGCGTAACCCCTTTTATAAGGGCGCTCATCTGGTTTGTCGGACACACCAGAAAGGGATTCGTTCCAACACCTATGACATCATTCCCCGTGAGGACTGGGAAATCATTGAGGGCTGCCATGAAGCGATTGTGGCACCGGAGGAATGGGAACAGGTACAGGCAATCGTGGATCGCAGGCCACCGATCATGAAAGGCAATGCCTGCCCCTTCTACAATTTGTTCCACGGTATTATCTACTGTGCCACCTGTGGGAAATCCATGCAGGTGCGGTATGAAAAGGTCGGCAGAACTGGCAAAAACCGCTTTACCGGCGAGATGCGGGAACCGATTGACAAGGCGTATTATATCTGCCAGACCTACAACCGGCTGGGCAAAAACGCCTGTACCAGTCACAAAATCGAAGCCAGGGATTTGTATAATCTCGTCCTGAAGGACATTCAGGAACTGGCAGCGATGGCGCTCAAAGATGCAGATGCCTTTTATCAGCGGTTGAGCAGCCGGATGGAACGCAGGTATATGGTTGATGCTTCCGGGATGCAGAAAGAGCGTGAACGCCTGGAAGCCAGAAACCGGGAAATTGACGATATGTTCCTGAGTCTTTACACAGACAAGGCCAAAGGTGTGCTCTCTGAGCAGAGGTTTATGAAGCTGACCGCCGCTATGGAGCAGGAGCAGGAAGAAAATCAGCACCGGTTGCAGGAACTGATGCGAATGCTTCAGCAGTCTGACGCTCAGGAAAGTGAAGTCCGTACCTTTGTCCAGGAAATGCGGCAGCATGCCACTATCCAAGAACTGGATGAAACGGTGCTGAACCGCTTGATCAGCCGTATTCTGGTGGGCGAGGTCAAGAAGGTTGATGGTCAGAAAGTTCAGGAGGTCAGGATCGTTTATAACTTTGTTGGCGAAATATTTATGTGAAGAAAGGGATTTTTATGAAAACAAATATTTCTACTATTAAAGAACTTGAAAGGCTGTTTCAGGAATACGAGCAAGAGGTACTGACAGCCCAAAATAGTGGATATTTACGGCCTAATACCACACGCACATATCTGCTGCATTCCGGAAACTTCGTAAAGTGGTGTAAGGACGAATTTGAGCCGGGTGCCAAAAACAAGTAAGATTCCTCATTTAAGCTAAACAACAAACTGAACGGTTTCGTTCCAACCCTTCTCTTAACTGAGAAGGGTTATTTTTTTGCCCATTTTTGAATTCATCACTTGACATTGTGGCAAAGACCTTGCCACGGTGGATGAACTGGCCGTGCTGGACGGCGGAAAATGTATCCTGCAGCTGCGTGGTGTACGCCCGTTCCTGTCGGATAAGTACGACATCACAAGGCACCCGAATTACAAATACCTGTCAGATGCGGACAAGCGGAATGAATTCGATATTGAACGATTTCTGTCCCGCAGATTGAAGCCAAAACCGGATGAAGTCTATGATACCTACGAAATAGACGCATCCGTGATGGACACCGGCGAAACTGCCGGTGAATAAAGGAGGATACCGGATGAACGAAAAAAGACACCGACTCTCATTGCAAGGTCGGAACGGACATCACCATCACAAACAATTCAAAAATGAAAGGAGACGCCGGAATCGGGAGGTTTCAGCAGCAATAAAAGCGCCGAAGCAGTCCGTTCCGGCTTTTGCAATCCGGAGACAACAGCATTATCAGTAATACTCCCGCAGGATTCCGGCAAATCGGAATATGGCATTTTTCAACAGCGCAGTAGGTGTTCTTCAGACTCTCGTTATCGCCCTGGGTGCAGGTCTCGCAATCTGGGGTGTCGTGAACCTCATGGAAGGTTACGGCAATGACAACCCCGGCGCGAATGCTCATGTACGGTAAGGAAGCAAGCAACCGAAAACAAGAGATAGACCGCCAG
>ENA-UOJP01002721-UOJP01002721.1-human-gut-metagenome-genome-assembly--contig:-C102-NODE-2721-length-12375-cov-6.717289_pt1 | contig 12375 bp, 16 predicted proteins | sample MGYA00242353_ERZ723900 | MGnify/ENA metagenome assembly ERZ723900
ATCTAATCTTGTACTGATATTGGAAAGATCAGTTGAAAAATCGCCTAAATCACTAGTTAGATCAGCAATGTCTTTCGTAAGTTTCTTCCCATATGCCGCGTCAAGTGCTGCCACCCCGGCCTCAGTTGTCAGACCATTGTTGACCAGCGGCGGCATCGGCCCCTGGGGTCCCTGTATTCCCTGTGGCCCCTGTATCCCCTGCGGACCTTGGATTCCCTGCGGGCCTCTTATGTTACCAATTAATATTCTGGGCATCGCCCCACCTCCTATTCGTCCACAACCAGATACAAGTTTCCGGTTGCTGCTTCAAACTCAAGATTAGGTACTGCTGACCCATCTTGATAGATTGCATACAGATTTCCATTCGAGTCAAGTTCAAGGCTGAACAGGCAATCGCCCTTGTCTCCTTTGGGGCCTTGCGGACCAACAACCGGTCCAAGAAGTTCCTCGCGTTTTGCCATTGGCATCACCTCTATTCATTGAATATCGCATACAGATTCCCATTGCGAATTTCGAAACTTGGTGTTACGCCAGCCGGTCCCTGCGGTCCCGTTGCACCTGTCGCGCCTTTTGCGCCTGTTGGGCCTGTAGGTCCTTGTGCTCCAGTGTCTCCTTTTGCGCCTTGCGGCCCTGTTGCTCCCTTGATATTTCCAGTTTTCGACCATGCGCCGGATGTCCGCTTATATACGTCCCAGTTTGACGTATTGACATAGTAATCTCCGTCTTTCCCCTGCGTCGATGGCGCTGCTGTCCCCGATAACCAAGCCGATCCGTCGGCACCTTTGGGACCGGTCGCTCCTTGCGGCCCGGTTGCTCCCGTATCTCCTTTAGGGCCTTGTGGTCCTATAACGGAGCCTAAATTCTCCTCTCTCACGTCAACTCTCCTTTCCATATTTCGCGATCAGGTCACCGTCGCGGACCTCAAAAGATACTCCCGCCTCCCGATCACTCCATGCAACATCGTAATCGTTATCGCTTGCTTTCGCCAACACTTGACCGGCGGCACCACCATTTGGTATTCCGCCAACATTGGTTGGTTCTATGACCGGCTGTTCGTCAAAAACATAATACAGATTTCCGGTATCCGAATCGTAATGGAATGTGGGCGGACTATCCTGATCCTGGTATTCTGCGTACAGATTCCCCTCTCCATCCAGGTACAGAGAGAATATACCATTTGTTGGCGCTGTCACGCCGGACTCTCCCTTGGGGCCTTGTGGGCCAGTTTCCCCGATATCTCCCTTAAACTCTCCATTGGCAGCACGCTTCAAGAGATCATCCCTTACACTGGCGGCATTTTCAGCCGCATCATTTGCGTTTTGGGCTGCAACATCCGCTTTAAGGGCCGATTCTTCGGTTTTAATGATGGAATCATCAACCGATTGCTTCATGCCCTCGATCTGCTGCTCCAACTGCTCCAGCTCTGTCAAACGTTCTGAGGGAATATCCCCCGGGGTATCGATTGTGTCCTCGACGTATACCGATCCTCTGTTTGTGGCCCACTTGACTGTGCCGTTATCATCGTATCCGCGAATGGCGATCCATACGGTTCCGGCTGTAGTCAAGCAACTGTGCGGTATTGTCCATGTCAATAAGATACTGTCCTCCCGTACCTCAACGTCCAGCAGGCTTGTGTCCTTCTGTTCTCCCCGGTATTCCAGGTCCAGGCGGAAATTTAGGTGGGACAGATCAATTCCGCCGGCCGTCACCCGGTCGATTAGGAAGTGCCTGACCTCAGAGTTATCGTCGTAGGTTGTGCCGATCTGGTTCTCTTCTCTCGGGATCACCAGCTGTCGTCCTTTGACTGTTATCATCTATCCCACCTCCAGATTATTTGTATTCCACCATTCGGCTTTCTTCCATCACGCGCTCGGCTACCTGAATCTGCTCCTCAGACAGTTCCAGTACATTGTAGACGGATTCCGGCAGATCAACCCATACACCGCGTTCCACCAAATATCCCTTGCCATTGACACCCACGAATTTATCTCCGCTGTACTTCCCGCCGTCTTTAAACAGCTTGAATCTTACCGTCTTTTCCGGCTCCTTTTTGGGAGGCTCAATTTTGGGAGAATCCTTTTCCATATCATTCTCAGCCGTAGTCTCTTTTTCTACGGTTTTCTCATCTTCCATTACCTCTGCGGTTGCTTCGATTTTGCTTCTAGCCATAGTCCCCTCCTTAGTTCGCGGCGTGATCATTGAATGTAGAGGCCGTTTCGATGCGGATCATATACTGTTCCGTCAGGATTTCAGTTACTTTCAGCGCTTTCCAGCCTACCGTTGCGCGCTGGTTGAGCGGATCAGCGGTTCCAGCGCTTCCAAGCTGCTTGATGATTGTCTCCAATCCTCCGCCTTCAACCTTCGTTGTTGCGTAAGCATTCTCGCCAATGATCAGCGTGGAATATACGTCAATCCCATCCGCTCCGGCGCTCACGAACTTTTTGGCTTCTGAAGTTTCAACGAAACGGACATCTTCAAGGGTTCCAATTTCGCCATTATAGATACGCTCGGGATTTCTGTATTTAATTACATCGATGAAGCGATCCTTGTCGCTGGTCAGATCATAAGCACAATCCTGGTGGATGATACCCAGATAATGTCCGTTGATCTTCTCCGCGTGCTGCACCTTTAAGGCCCTGACCGCACGCTTGACCATATCAACAGTCAGTTTCATGTTCGCGGTAATCTGATTTCTAGCGGTCACTGTACCGTCACCAAAAATCACGTTGGTTCCAGTGTTCATAACCTCACGCGAAATGGTGTCGAGAGTCCGGCCAGCCTGGGAGCCGATCATCTTGGTTGCTTCCTGGATATTTTTGTCGATTGCCGTCATGATCAGCAGGTCAGACAGGGAAATATATCCGCCGTACTGCTTAACCTCTGCCTCCAGTGTGGTAACGCTCATCTTCTGCCCTTCCGGCGTCACGCCTTCGGTCAGCGGCGTTAAGGCTTTCTCCAAGGGATTATATCGGCGAAACTCAATCTTTTTACCGCCGTTCTTAGGAATATTTCTCGTCTGTGCCGCCTGATCATGTACCAGGTTCGGCTCTGCCGTTTCAATCAGGGTCCGATCATAAAATGTTTTCATCTCGGCGCTGAGCGTATCGGTGCCGGTTGTGTTAAGTTCAAATAATCTCAGGTTCACTTTCAAAATGATTCTGGTTTTGTTAATGCTTCTGTTCATTGTTCTCCTTTCGTCAAAGCACAATCTTTTCATCGTTGTCTACCCGATCCTGTAACTTGCGGAACTCTTCCTTGCTCAGTTTCCATACGTCCACTTTGAGCTTGGCGGCCGCTCCATTTCCTGTCCCGTTTTCAGAAGGCCGCGCCGCGCCGGACCTGATTGTGTCAGCTACCTTCTTTTTGGTCTGGCTTTCCGCGGTTGCAATTAATCCGCGGTTAATCTCGTCGAAGTGCAGCGCCTTATAGGCGGTGGTCACATCGATTCCCGAGCCGAGGAGGCGGACAAATTCGGGATTCTGGCATTCCGCATCCATGTCGAATCCCGGGAACTGCTGCTGGCACTCCGTTGCCTCCCGGTTCCATCTGGCCCAGGTCTGGTCCCGCTGGCGAATCTGTTCGGCCTGCTGCTGGGCCTTTAAGAGCTGATTGTTCTGGCGACGCAGATTCAGCATGTCCTTGTACTGCTGCACAGTCAGCCCTTCCTTGGCTGCGGCCTCCTCAAACATGGCGTCGTCCTTCTCAATGGCGGAGATAATGTCCTCCACCTTTCCACCAGATACCTGATATCGTGCTCCCAGCAGGTCAAGCAACTGCCCGTAGGAATCAAGCTGCTGATGGAGCTGCTGGTTTTCGCGATACCGGCGGTTGATTGCGGCCTGTACCTCCTCACTGTACAGGTCCTTGTAATCAGCCTTGAATTTCTCATAGGCCGCTTTGCGCTCCTCCGGCGTCTGCTGCGCAGGTTCTTCCTCTGCCGCTTCCTGCTCCTCTGCCGCTTCACTCCCTGTTTCGGTTCCCTCTGCCGCCGGTGCTGCTGCGGCTGCGGCGGCCCCTGCGCCTCCTTCTCCTTCAAACAACCTCAGATTCGCAAGTAACATTTTTCTTCTCATTTTGTTCTCCTTTCACGGTCTTTCCCGAGAGTCATATTTTCACGGTCTTTCCCGAGAGCCAGGCATTTGCCATCTGGGTATACCATACCAGATTTTATTTACCGATGCCCCCACCCCATTTTCACGTAGTCTGAAAAAGTGCTTGACAAGATTTCAAATCCTGTTCTAATGGCCTCGATCTTGTTTTTCAACTCCTGTGCATGGGCGCTTTTTGGCAATATCCGCAGGTCAATCAGGCCCGGGGTACAGGTCATTTGTGCAATGCTCACTTTCTTCTCGCTTTCCATGTCTATCGCGATCTGCATCGCGGTCTGGCCCAGAATGGACACGGAAGCGCATACTAGATCATGGCCCTCCGGCAGGTGGTTGGCTGCTCCATATCCGGCGTGACCCTCGATCTTTACACGGGCGTATCCCATCCCGTTGGTTATGTATATGTGTGTCATGCTCGTACCTCCGTGGCCGTGGCAACCCGTTCGCGGGCCTGGCCTGCCTGGCTGTTATCGGTGCTTACAGGTGCTCCCAGGCTATTGGTTCTCACCTGCTGCGGGTTGACATTTATTCCGGTCTGCGCCGGTCCCGCCATCTGCCCCACCGCATCCAGCAGTTGGGTATTGCCCGTTGTCTGTGCAATTACATCCGCCATCTGGACCATAGCAGCCTGCATCTGCTGTATCTGCTGATACATCAGGCCGTTCTCCTGAATCTTTTTCAACACCTCGTCGCGCCGGTCGAAGTCCATCATTGTCACCACGGCCATTGCCTGATCCGCAATCTGTGGGTTGAATACGCCCATGCCGAACAACTCCTTGGCTAACTCGTTGTTGGCGATCCGGCTGTATGGGCTGGCCTTCTGGGCCGCAACTTTAATGTCAAATACCGGTCTGCGGGCCGAAAGCTCCCCGTCCATCATGTTATCTTGCTGAGGCTGTAGGCTCTCATTGGTCAGCTCGATATACTGGGCTTCCCCATTGGGCTGTGTTATCCGGTAACAGCGCGGGAGCGTGTAAAATTGTCGGATCAGCTCAATCACCATCGTGACCGTGCTGGAGTAGGCGGTATAGGTTCCCTTGATCATGTCGCGGGAAAGCTTACTCCCGGCCTCCTGGAGCGCGGCTATGGCGCTTGCTGCGGTCACGCCCGATGTGGTCCCACCCTGGGAGAAGTCCCGGTTCCCGGATGTCTCCTTCAGCTCCTCGATCTTCTCCTCCCGAATCTTGAACACACCATCCGACATCTGAGGGACCTTGATCTGCTGTATCTGGGACTCGTCCACCGATCCTGAGCAGTGTACGAAGTCGTTGGACATATCGGCAAATTCCTGCTCGTTGATGCCTGCGCCGTTCGACACGAAATACCTGGGGCGGTTCAACATGGCGTTTTTGAGTATCACCTGATCCAACTTGTCGATGTACTCTTGTGGATTGACCATGATATCCAAGTAGCCGAACCCCGCAGGGCTTCCCTTCTCTGGGAACATAGCGTCACACACGAACGGGTACATTCCGTGATCATACCAGCCCGTATACTGCATTTCCGGGTCGTTTTCCGTGGCGTACAGAACCACGCCAGGGATGAACTTGCAGTAATGCAAGATGGTTTTCGTGGTTATGATCCCGTTGACTTCGGCGCGTATGCGCTTTTTGTAGTACCAGTCAATCACTTGGACTTTATTGGTGGTGTCCAAATTGGACTCGTACAGGTATTCCGGCTTGTAGATGATCTCCGCTTGGGTCTTGTCCTTGATTTCCGGGTATTCCTCCTCCAGAAGGTCCCGATCCATCATCTCAACCGTAAAGACATTGCGTGATTTCTGGATATCATCCACCCCAGCCTCCCAAAACATGTTGATCACGTCCATATGCTTGATGTCGATATCTCCTAGGCCATTCTCTTTCTCGGGGTTCCAGAACACCCCATAGATTCCCGTTCCGATTTTCGGTTTGTCCCAGGAGCATTCCGAGTAGGTACGCTCAAACCCATTCTGTTCCAGGATCACAGGCACCACGGATGAAAGCATTTTGGCGATCTCCCTGTCGCTCTCCTCACGCTCCAGAATGGCAGGACACGGAAAATTGTCCATGAAGTCAGCGTGCTTGTTGATAATACTGTTGAACAGCCATGCACTGACCGGCTGCGTGTCGTTGGGATTACTGGAGTCACTGCTGAATCGGTCCCAGTGATTATTTTTCCACCACTCCTCAGCGTTGACGATCCGATCCGTCAACGCCTGCTTATCTCGTTTGTACTGGAGCAGGGTTTGAAGGGCATCGTCAATTTCTTTGGTGCCGATTGGCTGTTCTGTCTGTTCTGTTGTTGTAATATTCTCTTCGTCCATGTATACCTCCTATACTCGGATGAACCGGTATGTTTTCTTGATCTCGTCGGATCGCTGATTAAGCGGATCGTTCAGGTCAACCGGCTTTTTCACGTTCTTACGGGTTGCGATCACACGGGACATGAGCACATAGCGGCACTCGTCATAGATGTGATCTTCCTGGGTTGTATCGATATCCTCCACGTGTTTCTCGTCGTACACCAAATTGGGGAAGGTGCGGATGAAGTTCTTGCTGGTGTTAAACACATAGAACATAGCGCGCCCATCCTCGTCAAAGGCCAAGCGGTAATGATACTGCATCTTTCCTGCGATCCGGTGGTTATCTCCCGGATTCCAATACACCCGCTCTTTCGCCATAATATCCGCGATTGATTCGCCTCGGGACTTGTCGAAAATGGACGGGTCCGCTATTCCGGTGATTCTCCGGCCTTTCAGGTTTTCATCCGTCTCCTCAATCTCGCGTATCTGGCGGGCCTGCTCCGCGGGGTCAATCTTGATTCCCACGTTGTCCTCTCCCTCTACTCCGCCGTATAGCTCCCGTATACGGTAGATGCAGCCCCGATAATCCACGGCGTACCAGCCAACAGAGAACGGTTTGGCGTATCCGAAATCGTATCCCCTGATGATCTCCCACCCATCTGGTATCTTGAATGGATGGATCACATGGGTCCACTGCTGGGTATCATAGTTATCCGGGTCGTTGGTCCACTCAGAGAACACCTGGCCGCTGAACGCGTCCCAGTCTCCATACAGCAGTGCGTTGCGCTCTGCCTCCGGCATCATAGCCAGAGAGGCCATATAGGCCGGATTGTTCCGGCGCAGGTCAGGATTATCCAGAACACTTGACGGAATGAAGATTCGATCCTTTGTGATCTTTGTGGTTCCGCCTCCGGGAACAGGTATTTCCAGTTCTTCCACGATGGTAGTCTCCGGTTTTGCCGCGGAGACAAAGCGCTGCTTCACCCAGTGATGTCCGACTCCTCCAGGGTTTGCAGTTGCCCGCACATACACCCTAAGTCCAGGGCCGGATGAACGGTTACGGGAGATCAGATACATATATTCGTCCTTGGTGAAATGTGTCAGCTCGTCGAATCCAACAAAGTCATAGTGTCGGCCCTGGTATCGATACTTGTCCTTGGTGTGCTGCATACTGCCGAAATAGATTCTTGCACCGCTCGGAAATCTCCACATGTGCTTGGACTCGTTATATTTGCAGCCCGGCACGGCTGCTGGGTACAGTTCCATGGACCGGCTGATCACGTCCTCCAACTCCGGGTATGTCTTTCTCAGGATAATTGCGCTGTAATGCCTGATATGAACTTGGCGCAGTGCTTCCACCACCAAGTAATCCGTCTTTCCTCCGCCTGCGGCCCCACCGTACAGCGCCTCATACTCCATGCGGGACATCATTTTCCGCTGCCGCTCATTTGGTGCCCACAGAACCGGGTGCTTGCGCAGGTATTCCTTGGCGTCGAATGGCTTATCTTTGTTCCGCATTCTGCTTTTCTTTCTCCTCCTCCATCAATTTTTTGATCTGCCCGGCCATTGCCTCATTCATAATGACCATGCCTACGTTTTCGCCATCCTCCCCACCCTCTGATGGCAGAAGCTTTTCGCGATACTCGTTCGGCATCTTGTTTTTTAGATAGAACATGATCGCCCGGGTGTCCGGCTTAATGTATTCCGTCTCCTCTGCGGTTTGCAGCTCTTCCTTCTCTCCCTTACGCTTGCCGTCTGGGCCAAACTCAACCGTTTTGACCTTGAATACTTTTTTCACCGTGACGTGGAAGCCCAGAGACATCTTGAACAGGCTGTTTTCGACCAGACGATTCGCAAAATCCTTCCCGGTTGACAGGGCTTTACGGATCGGTTCATGCTTCTTCTTCCACTCGGACAGCGTGGACCGGCTGATCCCGATTGCCTTGGCGATCTCCTCGTCCGTCTGCCCAGCCCGCGCCCATGCAGCCAACACAGACAGGTTTTCTTCGTTCTCTGCCCACTCTTGCCACCTCTGCCTTGCCATTGCTTCACCTCCTGTCAACCATTTTATCTAATTTTTTTTGTCGATGCCCCCACCCCATTTTCTGTCCGATTTTGACCGGTTTGGCACGAAAAAAAAGGAGCCATTGCTGGCTCCCTTTCTTCTCATTACGCGCGCGCGTACACCCATGCGCGCAGGCGCACACACTATAGTGTCCGGTCCTCAATCCGATCAGCACGCACCAGAACAAAGCCGCCATCCTCCAATGGTTGGGCGACATATTCGTTGTTTCTGGCCTCCTCGATTTCCTGTCGGGTGATTTTGACCTCATCACCAAGGCGCGCCGCCAACAGGCTGATAACGCAGATAGCAGAATCAGCTTCGACCCTGGCCGTTCTTCTGGCCTGTTCTTTCTGGCGCACTCGATCCCAGGCGATTTTTGACAATGTTTCCGCCCTCTGCGCCTGCCTCTTTAATCCTGTTTTCTTTTTCACTTTCTTGATCTCCTTTTTGGTATTTATAGATGGCCCGATAATACGGGCATGTTGAGTATAGTTCTTGATCCGCACAGAATATGCCGATATAGTTGTGCTTCTCCTCATGGCACGAGAAAACAACCTGGTTGCGGATATCGAACCCCAGGTTATTTTCAATCGGGCTACAGGTGATCGTCGGATACACCTTGTTACTCCGGCTGCTTGTCTCATAGTAAGGACAATGGATTATCTTTTCTTTCGGCATAGTCTCTCTGTTATGATTTTAGTTTTCGGGTGCGCTTGTTGGGTATGTAATCCGGCAGCATGACCAGCGTGTAGTACAGATATTCGTAGCCTGTTACGTCCGATATGCCACACTCCACGGTGTCTCTCTCCAGATACCATCCCGCCGGGACCTTAATGTCGTCTGTGCGGAATGTCTTGCGCTTGCGGATTCTGGTCTTTTCCGGCTCTGGGTGGATCAGGCCGTGGGAAGGGTTATAGCGCTTGCCCTGGAGCCTTCCCTCGGTACGCATGGTCTTATCGCTGTACTTGATGAAATACGCGGCCAGCTTGCGATAACTGCCCGATGGGTCCAGATTGGCGCAGGTCACGTACCCGTAAGGCCATATCGGTTGCAACATGCGAATGTCGATCCCAGTCATAACCATGTGAATGTGCTCCGCTCCGCGCTCCCCACGCTCACCCACCCAGATATACCGGAACGGTATTCCCAACTTTCCAAACAACTTTCGGAGGGCCTTAAGAAGTGCCTGCACAGTCTGCTTGAACCTCTCAGGATCCCCCGGCCGCTTGTCCTTGCTGAATGTCCATGTAGCATACAGATCATTCCGCCCAAAGTTGGCATTGAGCAGGCGGGTGAGGATACGCTCCGCACGTTTCCGGTTGACCAATGCCTGACGCTCACTGGTCGGCTTTGACCGCTTTGCCCTCTTCTCCCCCTTCCCAGTTCCGTTCTGGTTGTATCGAATGGAGTGGTAGAGTGCGTGCTCCTCTGTTCTGCCTGCCCTGATGATCTGCTCCTTGTACATAAGACACCTCAAAAATGATTATAGTTACCCCTCCGGGGCGAAATGTTAATAAGCTTATCGAGTTTTGATGCGGCCTTGCGGCCGCGGTGAAAATTGGAAATATATGTTATGCTGCTGTCCGCTCCCGAACGATTCTCAACGTTTGCGGATTCGATTGTGCATAGTAATCCTCCGTTACCTGGGAATTGGCATGGCCCAAAATTTCCTGAATTGTCCCGATATCAACTCCGCGATTCTTAAGTTCCATCCCCAAAGTCTTTCTGAGCTTGTGGGGATAGACCCTTGATGTTATGTCAACCCGCGACGCAATGTCTTTGAGGATCATGCGGACCCCGCAGGTTGACAATGACTTATAGGGCTTTCTGGCGTGTACGAAGAGCTGCGGGGTATAGTCCTCCCGACTGTTAAGGTACTTGTGCAGATGATAGCGGGCCTCCGGGTCCAGGTAGATCGTACGATAACGCCCTCCCTTCTCGCTGAGGATCAGAATATCGCCAGTCTCCCAGTTGATCATGTCCTTGGTGATCTCAACGACTTCGCCCACCCTTGCGCCGGTGCTGCGCAGGACTTCCACGATTGCACGCTCCCGTAATGTCTCACAGCCATCCCGCAGCTTGGCGATCTCCATGGGCTGGAAATAGTCGATGGGCTTGCGGATCACTTTCAGCGGTTCTATTGACTCGACCGGATTGTATGCGATCAACTTCTCCTTGCGCATCCAACTATAGAATGCGCAAAGGTTCCGGCGCTCGTTGTTGATCGTAACAGGCTGATTCTTCTGGCCTGTGTTCCCGTTATGGTGCTCATACCAATCAAGGAACCGATATATGTCGATCTCATCGATCTGGTTTAGCGGCTTGTAGATCAGGGTGATCAGGCGCTTAACCGAATTGAGATAGTTATATTTCGTGCCATCCTTAAGCCGTCCCTTCTTATATAAAAAGAGCTGGATAATGTACTTGTTCTGTTCGTCTACGCTGTCCTGGACCTCGGCCGGCAGCGTGGTAATCTCCTCCATCACTACCTTCACAAGTTCCTCTGCCAGTACGCGTTCCAAAATCTGGAGCACTTCGGCGGTCAAATACTGTGCCATTGCAACTAATACGTTATCAATCAGATGCTTCTTTGCGGTCTGGTTATTATCCATATTCTTACCCCCTCGGCTTGTCCAAGGATGGCATTTATGGTATACTATCCTTAGACGGAAGGGCGACACATCTTACTTTGAGCGGTGGGTGTGCCGCCTGTTTATGTGCTTCTGGACCATCTATATTTCTGCCGCATTGGTATCACCTCCCACTATTTCCTGTTCATTAAAATTCAAACAACTCTTCTGAATGCTTAATAGCATCCAATATTCTTCTAAAGATTCGCTTTCCCTCTTCAACATCTTTAAAAATTGCAAATCTGTTTTTATTTACGTATATTGCCAAAACTTTCTGGCACTTATTGGCCGAAATATAATTAGCTTGCTCTCTTTGAATTGCATTATTGCATTGCTCTGTACTCCCGAAATTATAAATTTTATCAGAAATCCTATTATGTATTGCAATCAAAGTCATATTTACTTCGTCATCCCACACTAAATCCCAACTTAAACTTTCAAGTTTTGTACAGACATCCCCTTTTTGATTAGTAATAAACATTCATTCTCCATCCAATCTCCCCTTAAAATCACGGGTTACTTTTTATCGAAAATGTCAGTTTAGTTTAAGTTCTGCCTCGTCGATGAGGCTTGACAGGATTTTTTTATAATCTTCCAGACACCCCACAACATCAATCAAAAACCCGAGCTCATCTGCAATCATGGTATGATTCTCATAAAAATCTTCTATTGCTTTTCCAGACTTCTCCGCCTGGGCAATCAAGCTTTTAGCTGTACGCACATTCATATCTCTTCTCCAAATGCTAATTTTGACTTAAAAAGTCATTGTTAAATCCCGTAGACCCAAATACTTCTTTTCCATCAACGGCTATATTATCTATTGCATATCCTCTATCGTTGACTTCGCCCATAACATCAAGCGCAAGCGTCTCTACATCAATAGCCGTATCATCTTTTCCTAGTCCTATTACAATTACCATCTGTTTCATATCGTTATCCTCCAAATGCTAATTTGACTTACTTTCTCTCGCTTCTTTACAGGCACATTCATCCTCTATATATCCGTGCTCTGATAGCCATTTTTGAAACTCTACTAACTCAAAAGTCTCCCCCTTACCTTTTGCAAGTTCTTTTTTATACAGAGCTCCCTGCATTTCATATATCATGTAACTGTTGTTTTTATGATTATTCTCAAGGATAATTCTTTTTCCGTTGCAAATCCCGCTACTGCTCAAATGGCAATCAACGCATATACTCATATGTTCTTGCCCGTGTCCATCAAGGTTGCTCCTTATAACCATACAGCTCCTTTATTCGCAAAATAACGATTTAGCCGGTTAATCCTCCGGC
>ENA-UOJP01002727-UOJP01002727.1-human-gut-metagenome-genome-assembly--contig:-C102-NODE-2727-length-12335-cov-6.159935_pt1 | contig 12335 bp, 14 predicted proteins | sample MGYA00242353_ERZ723900 | MGnify/ENA metagenome assembly ERZ723900
CGGGCCCCCACCAGCAGCTGCTGGCCAAGGGCGGCTGCTCCGCCGACCTGTACAACAGCCAGTTTGCGAAGGCGTCCTGACCTGTCCGCGGGCCGCCAGGAGACAGGCGACCGCAGCCCAAACGAAGAGCCTCCGCAGGCGACTGCCTGCGGAGGCTCTTTTGCGGGGGATTGCCCCCGGATACCCCGTATTTCTCCGGAGGGGGATCACCGGATGGAGTGCCCCAGGTCATAGGCCTGCCGGAGCTCGGCCTTGCCTTGAATGTCCCCCGCCTCCATGTTGCCGCCGGCCAGGATGTGGCCCAGGTTGGTCCACTGGAGGTGTTCCGTCAGGTGGTCATAGTAGGCCAGCACATCCGCAAAGCCGTTCCCCTCCGCCGCCATCAGAAGGGCGGAGGCCCGGCCGCGGCCCCGCAGCAGGTTGCCGTCCCCCTCCTCCAGGGCAAAGAGCCGGTCCACGGCGGTCCGCAGCTGCCCGCTCAGATTCCAGTAGTACAGCGGACTGGCCAGCACCACCACGTCGCTCGCCTTGACCACCGGATAGATGTCTGCCATGCCGTCCTGCTGGACACAGGGGCAGTCCCGGCTGCTGCGGCCGCCGAAGCACCCCTTGCAGCCGTGGATGTCCATGGCGTCCAGGAAGAACTCTGTCACCGTGTGGCCGGCGGCCTCCGCCCCCTCGGCAAAGGCCTTGACCAGCGCGGAGGTATTCCCGCTTCTCCGGGGGCTCCCGTTCAGGATCACGATGTTCCTGCCCATGGTGTGTCCCCCTCAGATTTTGTCCGCCAGGGCCGCCGCCCGCCGGATGCCGTCTGTCTTGGCGATGTCGCCCACGTTCAGCACGCCGGGCACCAGGACCTCGCCCACCATCGTCCACTTGAGCAGGGCGGCGGTGCGCTCCATGGGCACCCGGACGCCGTCCAGCACCGTCATGTCCGCCTCCTCGCAGCAGGCGATCAGGGCGCACTCCTTGCCGGCGTAGTCCTTTCCGCCGACGACCAGGGAGTACAGCTTGTCGATGACCACCTTGATCTGGGAGGGGATGGAGTACCAGTAGACCGGCATGGTAAAGACCACTGCGTCCGCCTCCAGAATGGCCGGGGCGATGGTGTTGAAGTCATCGTCAAAGGAACAGGCCTTGCCGGTCTTGAAGCAGGTCTCGCAGGCGCGGCAGCCGGTGAGGTTCCTGTCCGCTGCGTCAAAGCGGGTGACGGTGTGCCCCTTGGCCTCGGCGGCCTGGATGAAGGCGTCGGTCATGGCAAAGCTGTTGCCGTTCTTCCGGGGACTGCCGGTGATGACCACGATGTTTTTGCTCATTGTAAAACTCCTCCTTGTTTCCACGTCACTCCGGGGCGGCTCTGCGGGGAGGTCCGGCCTTCCCGCGGGATTGACTTGCCCCGCCGCTGATAGTATAATCATAGCAAACGCGGTAGGGAAAGCAAGTACGCACATCAAAGTGCGATACTAACAGAAAAGTAGTATACTTACTAAAAGGAGAGCGTAAAATGAGCGAACGGTGCATCTCCGGCGAGTGCCTGAGCACGACGGGCTTCAGCTACACCCTGTCCCTGATCAACGGGAAGTACAAAATGACGATCCTCTACACCCTGATGGAGTTCGGCGTGGTCCGCTTCAACGAGATGAAGAAATACATCGGGGAGATCTCCTACAAGACCCTCAGCTCCACGCTGAAGGAGCTGGAGGCGGATCAGCTGGTCCACCGGGAGGAGTACCCCCAGATCCCGCCCAAGGTGGAGTACAGCCTCACAGACCGGGGCAAGTCCCTGATCCCGATTCTGGACGCCATGTGCGAGTGGGGAGACCAGCACCGGCTGTGAGCGGCCGTGAAGAGGGAAAAGATGCGGCAGAGCGCTCCGCATCCCCAAAAGGCGCCCCGGAGGGAATCGTCCCTCCGGGGCACCGCGGCGTTGACGGGTGTGCGGGGCTCATTTCACCTGCCGGCGGGGAAGAAGCCGCCCGGCGGGGGCGGCGCCGCAGGCGGAGGCCTGGAAAAAATTTTGAAAAAGTTGGCCGATGCCTCTTGACTTGGAGCATACTCCAGATGGTACAATACAATCCGAAACGGAGGAACCCCGCCGCCGGCAGGAAGCCGGGGCGGCCTGACAGAAGTCGGGAACCGCTCCGTATCACCTGATAGACCATAAAGGAACCGAGCGCCGCCCCGCTCAGGGCGGCGCGGAAAATCATACAGAAGCACAGCGGTGTCAGGAAGGCGCCTGTTTTCCCCGGCGAAGCGGGGGAGACAGACGCCTTTTTCTGTGGATTTCCGGAAAGGAGCGATCTATGACGCTGGAAACCTTTTTCCAACAAGTGCCCAAGGCGGCGGCCGCCTTCTCCGGCGGGACGGACTCGGCCCTCCTCCTGTGGGCCGCCAAAAAGTATGGCTGCGATGTGAGGGCCTATTATGTCAAGACTCCCTTTCAGCCCCGATTTGAGTACGAGGACGCCTGCCGTCTGGCCCGGGAGCTGGATGTGCCCCTGACTGTGGTGAAGCTGGACATCCTGGCGGTGCCGGAGGCGGCGGCCAACGGCCCCCAGCGGTGCTACCACTGCAAGCGGGCCCTGTTCAACCGCCTGTGGGAGACCGCCCGGCGGGACGGCTATCCGGTGCTGCTGGACGGCACCAATGCCTCCGACGACGCGGGGGACCGCCCCGGGATGCGGGCCCTGCGGGAGCTGGAGGTCCGCTCGCCCCTGCGGGAGTGCGGCCTTACCAAGGAGGAGGTCCGCCGCCTGTCCCGGGAGGCGGGGCTGTTCATCTGGGACAAGCCGGCCTACGCCTGTCTGGCCACCCGCATCCCCACCGGAACGCCCATCCAGGCCCGGGACCTGGAGCGGGTGGAGCGGGCGGAGGCCGCGTTGGCGGCATTGGGCTTCCGGGATTTCCGGGTGCGGCTCTTCCACGGGGCGGCCCGCATCCAGGTGACGGCGGCCCAGCTGCCCCTGGCCCTGGAGCGGCGGGAGGACCTGACGGCCGCCCTCCGGTCGGACTTTTCAGACATTCTGCTGGACCTGGCCCCCAGGGCCCCGTCCGCCTGAGAGGAGGCACTTCCATGGATAACAAACACGATATTTTGCAGCTGCTCCGCAGCGTGGCGGAGGGCGCCACCGCTCCGGAGGACGCCCTGCTGAAGCTCAAAGAGGCGCCTTTTGAGGACCTGGGCTACGCCAAGGTGGACTTCCACCGCTCCGTCCGCCAGGGGGCGGCGGAGGTGATCTACGGCGCCGGCAAGACGCCTGAGCAGATCGCGGGCATCGCCCAGACCATGGGGGAGCGGGGGTGCCGGAACATCCTGGTGACCCGCATCGGCCCGGAGGCGGCAGAGGAGGTCGGCAGGGCCGTCCCCCTGGAGTATCACGCCGACGCCCGGCTGGGGCTGGCCTTCCCCGGGGAGCAGAAGCGGCTGGGGCACATCGTGGTGGCCACCGGCGGCACCAGCGACATCCCGGTGGCGGAGGAGGCGGCCCTCACCGCCGAGGCCATGGGAAACCGGGTCACCCGCCTGTACGACGTGGGGGTGGCGGGGCTCCACCGGCTGCTGGCCAACCTGGACACCCTGATGGCTGCCCGGTGCGTCATCGCCGTGGCGGGAATGGAGGGGGCCCTGGCCTCCGTGGTGGGCGGTCTGGTGGACTGCCCGGTGATCGCCGTGCCCACCAGCGTGGGCTACGGTGCCAGCTTCGGCGGATTGTCCGCCCTGCTGAGCATGCTGAACTCCTGCGCCTCCGGGTGTAGCGTGGTGAATATCGACAACGGCTTCGGCGCGGGGTATCTGGCCAGCCGGATCAATCAGATGGAAGGGCTGAAAGAGTAAAATGAAAATACTTTACATTGAATGCAATATGGGCGCCGCCGGGGATATGCTGATGGCCGCCCTGTATGAGCTTCTGGAGGACAAGCAGGCGTTTTTGGACGCCATGAACGCCCTGGGCCTGCCCGGCGTCCGGGTGGAGGCCCAGGCTGCCGCCACCTGCGGCATCGCCGGCACCCACATGGCGGTGACGGTCCACGGCCAGGAAGAGACGGAGGGCTCCGTTCCCGCGGAGGCGCCCCACCCCCACGTCCACAGCCACGGAGAGGCCCACGACCATGACCATGGACATGACCACGACCACGATCACCCCCATGACCACGGTGCGGGCCATCATCACCACGCCACGCCGGGGCACATCGGGGAGCTTCTGGACGGCCTGCCCCTGCCGGAGGAGGTGCGCCGCCGGGCCCGGCGGGTGTACGACGCCATCGCCCAGGCGGAGGCCAAGGCCCACGGCTGTCCGGTGGGAGACGTCCACTTCCATGAGGTGGGGGCCCTGGACGCGGTGGCCGATGTGGCAGGGGTGTGCTACGCCCTGTACCTGTTGGCGCCGGAGCGGATCGTGGTGTCCCCCATCCACGTGGGCAGCGGCACCGTTCGGTGCGCCCACGGGGTGATGCCCGTTCCGGCCCCGGCCACCGCCAACCTGCTCTCCGGCGTGCCCATCTACGGCGGAGCGGTCCAGGGGGAGCTGTGCACCCCCACCGGCGCGGCCCTGCTGACCAGCTTCGCCGACGGATACGGCCCCATGCCTGTCATGGTCACCAAGGCCGTGGGCGTGGGTATCGGCACCAAGCAGTTCCAGCAGGCCAACTGCGTCCGGGCCTTCCTAGGGGAGACGCCGGAGGAGGCCAACGGGGAGATCCTGGAGCTGGTGTGCAATGTCGATGACATGACGCCGGAGGCACTGTCCTTTGCCGCCTCCCGCCTGCTGGAGGCAGGGGCCCTGGACGTGTACACCATCCCCGGCACCATGAAGAAGGGCCGCCCCGGCCACGTGCTGACGGTGCTGTGCGCCCCGGAGCAGGAGGGAGAGCTGGCCCGGAGGATCCTGGCGGAGACCACCACCAACGGCCTGCGGGTCCGGCGGTGCGGTAAATACTTCCTGGAGCCCGGCGCGGGGATGGTCCAGACTCAGTGGGGACCGGTGAAGCTGAAGCTGGCCCGGGGCTACGGCGTCACCCACGTAAAGCCGGAGTTCGAGGATGCGGCGGAGCTGGCCCGGAAGCACGGCGTCCCCTATCAGGCGGTCCTTCAGGAGGCCCTGGGGCAGCTGCGGCGGGAAGATTTCCATAAGTGAGGGGTTCCATGAAAGGAAAATACCTTGTCAGCATCTTCCTGGCCGCCGCGCTGGCGGCCGGCGCCCTGACCGGCTGCGGGGGGCCGTCCGCTGCCGGCGCTTCCGCGGCGGAGGGCCCCGCCCAGGGGGCGGACACTGTGGTCATCGCCATGGATCCCAATTCCGAGCCCGCTGCGGGCTTTGATCCGGCCTTCGGCTGGGGGGCGGGGGAGCACGTCCACGAGCCCCTGATCCAGTCCACCCTGACGGTCACCAACACGGACCTCACCATCGGCTATGACCTGGCGACGGATTACGCGGTCAGCGGCGACGGCCTCACCTGGACGGTACACATCCGGGAGGACGCGGCGTTCACCGACGGGGAGTCCCTGACGGCGGCGGACGTGGCCTTCACCTACAACACGGTCAAGTCCAGCAGCTCCGTCAACGACTTCACCATGCTGGATGTTGCAGAAGCGGCGGACGACACCACCGTGGTCTTTCACATGACCCGGCCCTTTTCCATCTGGCCCTATACCATGGCCATCGTGGGCATCGTGCCGGAGCACGCCTATGACCCGGCCACCTACGGCTCCCACCCCATCGGCTCCGGTCGGTACACCCTGGTCCAGTGGGACCGGGGCCAGCAGGTCGTCCTGGAGGCCCGTCCCGACTACTACGGCGCGGCCCCCACAATGCGGCGGGGCCCCATCCTCGGCATGGAGGAGGACGCCGCCTTTCTGGCGGCCCAGGCGGGGCAGGTGGACGTGGCCTACACCTCCGCCACCTACTCCGACCAGACCATCGATGGCTATACTCTGGCCGCCTATGACAGCGTGGACAACCGGGGCTTCAACCTGCCCGCTGTCCCCGCCGGGACGGACAGCCGGGGCCGGGCCGTGGGCAATGACTTCACCGCAGATGTGCGGGTCCGCCGGGCCATCAATATCGGCATCGACCGGCAGGAGATGATCGACCACGTGCTGAACGGCCACGGCTCCCCGGCCTACAGCGTCTGCGACAATCTGCCCTGGTACAACCCGGCCTCGGAGGTGTCCTACGATCCGGAGGGGGCCGCCGCCCTGCTGGATGAGGCGGGCTGGCTCCTAGGCGATGACGGCTATCGCTACAAGGACGGCATCCGGGCGGAGCTGGACCTGCTCTACTCCACCGGGGACTCGGTGCGTCAGGCTCTGTGCGCCGACTTCGCCGGTCAGCTGGAGGAGCTGGGCATCGCCTGCACCCTGGAGGGCGTGGGCTGGGACACCGCCTATGACCAGGCCCTCTCCCAGCCTCTGATCTGGGGGTGGGGCGCCCACACCCCCATGGAGCTCTACAATCTCTATCACACCATCGGGGACACCGGCTCCGCCCAGTACTCCCCCTACGCCAACCCCGCCGTGGACCGCTATATGGACCAGGCCCTGGCCAGCACTGATTTGGAGGCGTCCTATGAACTCTGGCAGCTGGCCCAGTGGGACGGCACCACCGGCGTCACCCAGGAGGGGGACATCCCCTGGGTGTGGCTGGTGAACGTGGACCACCTGTACTGGGTGCGGGACGGGCTCCGGATCGCGGAGCAGAAGATCCACCCCCACGGACACGGCTGGTCCATCGTCAACAACGTGGACCGGTGGAGCTGGGAGCTGCCGGCGGAAAATCCCTGACCCTCGGAAAGGAGCGACCCCATGAGACACCGCCTGGAATTCGCGGGAAAAAAGTGCATCCGGATGCTGCTGCTCCTGCTGGGGGTGAGTCTCGCGGCCTTCCTGCTGATGGCCGCCTCCCCCCTGGACCCGCTGCAGACCAACGTGGGCCAGGCGGCCCTGGGCTCCATGAGCCCGGAGCAGATCGCCCAGCTGGAGGACTACTGGGGCACCAATACCCCCCTGCCGGAGCGGTATCTGGGCTGGCTGGCCGACGCGGTCCGGGGGGACCTGGGCACTTCGCTGCTGTACCGCCAGCCGGTGCTGGAGATCATCGGGGAGCGGCTGGGGAACTCCCTGGGGCTGCTGCTCTTCGCCTGGGTGCTGTCCGGTGTGCTGGGGCTGGCTCTGGGCGTGACGGCCGGGGCCCTGCGGGGCCGGTGGCCGGACCGGCTCATCCGGGGCTGGTGTCTGCTGATCTCCAGCACCCCCGCCTTCTGGCTGGCCCTGTTGCTGCTGATGGTGTTCTCCGTCTGGCTGGGGTGGTTCCCCATCGGCCTGTCGGTACCCATCGGCGCGGCGGCGGACAGCGTCACAGTGCTGGAGCGGCTCCACCACGCCGTGCTTCCGGCCCTGACCCTCAGCATCACCGGGGTGTCCTCCATCGCCCTCCACACCCGGGAGAAGATGGTGGATGTGCTGGAGTCGGACTATGTGCTCTTTGCCCGGGCCCGGGGAGAGAAGCTGCCCGCCATTGTCCTGCGCCACGGCCTGCGGAACGTGGCCCTGCCCGCCATCACCCTGCAGTTCGCCTCGGTCAGCGAGATCATCGGCGGCTCCGTGCTGGTGGAGCAGGTGTTCTCCTATCCGGGCCTGGGTCAGGCCGCGGTCAATGCCGGGCTGGGAAGTGATCTTCCTTTACTGCTGGGCATCACGGTCATCACTGCCGCCATTGTCTTTGCCGGGAATCTTGCCGCGGACCTGCTGTACGGCGTGGTGGACCCCAAGATCAGAAGGGGGGCGGCCCGGCGATGAGAACCTGGAACCGGCGGCAGCGGGCCCTTGGGCTGCTGCTGTTCACGGCGGTGATCCTGCTGGCGGTCACGGTGTCGGGGGCGCTTTTGACAGACCGGGCCACGGCGACGGACTTCTCCCGCACGAATCTGGCCCCCGGCCCGGACGGGCTGTTCGGCACCGACTGGCTGGGGCGGGATATGCTCTCCCGGACCCTGGCGGGGCTGTCCCTGTCCATCCGCATCGGGGCCCTTACCGCCTGCGTCAGCGCCGTCATCGCCCTGGCCCTGGGGGTGGCCGCCGCCCGGAGCCGCCGGGCGGACGCGGTCCTCTCCTGGCTGATCGACCGGGTTTTGGGCATTCCCCCCATCCTGCTGGTGATGCTGATTTCCCTGGCCTGCGGCCGGGGCTTTCTGGGGGTAGTGGCCGGTGTGTCCCTCAGCCACTGGCCCTCCCTGGCCCGGCTGGTCCGGGAGGAGGTCCTCCAGCTCCGCCAGGCCCCCTATCTGCTGGCGGCGGAGAAGCTGGGGGTGCCCCGGGGACAGCTGGTCCGGCGCCATCTGCTGCCACATCTGCTGCCCCAGTTCCTCACGGGGCTGATCCTTCAGTTCCCCCATGCCATCCTCCACGAGGCCAGCGTCACCTTTCTGGGATTCGGCCTGTCCTCGGAGCAGCCCGCCATCGGGGTGATCCTGTCGGAGAGTATGCAGTACCTCACCACCGGCCGGTGGTGGCTGGCCCTGTTTCCCGGCGCGGCCCTGGTGGGGGTGGTGCTGCTGTTCGCCGGCCTGGGGGAGCAGGTGCGGCGATTGCTGGATCCCTCCAGCGTGCATCAGTGAGGGCGGGCCTGTGTGTCCGCCCGAATCTCAGGAAAGGAGGCCGTCCATGGAGCCTCTGTTACAGGTGGAGCACCTCTCCATCTCCTTTATCCAATATGACCGGGGCACCCGGCGGCGGAGCCTGCCGGTGATCCGGGATCTGTCCTTTGCCATCCGGCCGGGCCAGGTGACGGCGGTGGTGGGCTCCAGCGGCTCCGGAAAGAGCCTGCTGGCCCACGGCATCCTGGGCATCCTCCCATACAACGCCAGCCTGGAGGGGACCATCACCTATGGGGGCGAGCCCCTCACCCGGCGGCGGGTGGAGGCCCTCCGGGGCCGGGAGATCGTCCTGGTGCCCCAGGGGGTCACCTATCTGGACCCCCTGATGGAGATCGGCCCCCAGATCCGCCGGGGCCGGCGGGATGACAGGGCCCGGGCGGAGAGCCGTGCCGTCCTGGCCCGGTACGGCCTGGGGGCGGAGGTGGAGGGGATGTATCCCTTCGAGCTCTCCGGCGGCATGGCCCGGCGGGCGCTGATCGCCACCGCGGTGGTGGAGCGGCCGAAGCTGATCATCGCCGACGAGCCCACCCCCGGCCTGGACGCCCGGGCCGCCGGGCGCATCCTGGGCCACTTCCGGGAGCTGGCGGAGGAGGGGGCCGGGGTGCTCCTCATCACCCATGACCTGGAGCTGGCCCTCACCATCGCCCACCGGGTGCTGGTGCTCTATGCCGGGGAGACCATCGAGGAGGCGGACGCCGCCGACTTCGCCGCCGGGACCCTGCGCCACCCCTACACCCGGGCCCTGTGGAACGCCCTGCCCCAGAACGGCTTTGTCCCCATCCCCGGCACCCAGCCCTATCCGGGGGAGATCCCGGCGGGCTGCCAGTTCGCCCCCCGGTGCGCCCGCTGTCAGGAGGTCTGCCGGTCCGGCGGACCGGTGCCGGACACCGCCCTCCGGGGCGGCCGGGTCCGGTGCTATTTTCCGGAGGGAGGAGAGCGCCCATGAGCCTGGAGGCAAAAAATCTCACCTTCCGCTATCCCCGCCGGGGAAAACAGCCGGTGCTGGAGCACGTCAGCCTCACCCTGGAGCCCGGGGAGCGGCTGGGGCTGTCCGCCCCCAGCGGCCGGGGCAAGACCACCCTCTGCCGGCTCCTTGCGGGATACCAGCGGCCTGCGGACGGCCAGGTCCTGCTGGACGGGGAGCCCCTGTCCCGGTACCGGGGGGCCTGTCCGGTGCAGATGATCTGGCAGCACCCGGAGACGGCCCTGGACCCGCTCCTGCCGCTGGAGGCCTCGCTGCATGAGGCCGGCCCGGTGGAGGAGCGCCTGCTGGAGGCCCTCCACATCCAGCCCCAGTGGCTCCGCCGGTATCCCCAGGAGCTCTCCGGCGGGGAACTCCAGCGGTTCTGCATCGCCCGGGCCCTGGGGCCCCGGACCCGCTATCTGCTGTGCGACGAGATCACCGCCATGCTGGACCAGATCACCCAGGCCCAGATCTGGCAGTTCCTGCTGGAGGAGGCCCGCCGGCGGGAGCTGGGGCTCCTGATCGTCAGCCACAACAGCGCCCTGCTGGAGCGGCTCTGCGGCCGGATCGTGACCCTGCCGCCGGCAGGAACCCCCTGAGCGGGAAAGAGAGCGGGAGAAAATCCGCCCCCGGAGAACGCAGTTCTCCGGGGGCGGTTCTTCTGTTCAGGAGGAGCTCCGAATGGGACCGTGCGGCGCGCTCAGTCCTCCGGCAGCTTCCAGTTGAAAGTTTTCAGATAGGGGGCGGAGACCCGGCGGCGGAAGTCGTCCATGTCCCGCTGCCGCCAGTCGTAGACGCCCACGCCGGTCTTGTAGCCCAGGTCCCCCCGGGCCAGCCGCTCCTGGATGAAGGGCTGCACCGCGGTGTCGTTGCACAGGTCCGGATAGAGGTACGTCTCGATGTTGGCGATCAGGTCCAGGCCCGCGTAGTCGAAGTGGTCGAACAGGCCGATGGAGGTGTAGCGGGGACCCCAGCTGGAGCGGATGCACTTGTCGATGTCCTCCGGCCCGCAGATCCCCTGCTCCACCATGTAGACGGCCTCCCGGTACAATGCGTGCTGGAGGCGGTTGGCGATGAAGCCGGGGGCCGGCTTGTTCATCCGGCACACCTCCCGGCCGCAGTGCTCCAGCAGGGCGGAGACAGCCTCCAGCGCCTCCGGGTCGGTGAAGTCGTTTTTCACCAGCTCCACACAGGGGACGATGTGAGGCGGGTTGTAGGGATGGGCCACCATGACCTTCTCCGGGGCGGACATGCCCTTGGCCAGGTCCGCCGGCGAGATGGCGGAGGTGGTGGAGGCGATGGCTTTCAGATGGGGGCAGTTGGCCTCAATCTGGCGGTAGACCTCGTACTTGACCGCCAGCTTCTCCGTGACGCACTCAAAGACGATCTCCACGTCCGCCAGGTCCTGGTAGGACTCCGTGAAGGACAGACGCCGCTCACAGGCGGCCGCCTGCCGTTCCGTCACCAGGCCCTGGTCGATCAGGTCCCGGTAGTACGTGCGGTATTTCTCCAGACCCACCTCCGCGTTTTTGGCCAGCACGATGGTGGGGATCCCGTTGCCGGTGAACAGCACCGCCATGCTGATGCCGATCATGCCTTTGCCGATGATGGCGACAGAGCGTTCCGTCATACTGCCACCTCTCACAGCTCCGCCTTGCGCATGAGGTAGTCATAGCACTTGCGGACATTGTTGGTCTGGACGTACTCCATGCACTCCGGCTGACCGATGTCCATGGGGCAGCGGTCAGCGAAGCTGATGCGCTCCACGCACTCCTCCTTGCTCCAGCCCTTTTCGATGCCCTCGCCCACGGCGGCCAGCCAGGCGTACAGGAACTGCTTGTTCTCCACGATGCACTCCTTGCCCTTCACGGGGCCGTGGCCGGGGATGATGTAGTCCACATCCAGGCTCTGCAGCCAGTCCAGGCTGTGGAACAGGTCGTCGAAGTCCACGCTGTGGAGCCAGATCTGGCAGGCGTTGAAGATGTTGTCGCCCACAAAGACGCACCGCTCCTGGGGGACATAGACGCTGGACTGCTCGGGGGAGTGGCCGGGAGTGTGGAAGATCTGGAAGGTGTGGTCGCCCAGCTTCAGCGTCATGTGGTCGGAGAAGGTGATGTCGGGCTTGCCGATCTCCTCCTCCCCCTCGGGCAGCAGCTTGGAGACCTGGGTGGGATCCTGGCGCTTCAGCAGGTCCAGGTTGTACTCATAGGTGGTCTGATTGAAGGCGGGGGGAATCTTGTAGTAGCTGTCCACCATCTTCTCGTGGGAGATGATGGTGGCGCCGGCCTTCTTCAGGTAGGGGTTGCCGAAGACGTGGTCGATGTGGGACTCGGTGTTGATCACATACTTGACGCCGCCGCACTTCTCCTTGGCGAAATCGATCATCTGCTCCAGCTGGGTGATCCACTGGGCGGTGTCGATGAACACGGCGCCCTGGCTGGTGAGGACCATGGACGGGTCGCAGCCCCGGATGCCGGGGAAGGCATACACATAGGGGGTGATCTGCTCCATTTCAATGTCGGGAGAGCTGATGGACTTCACATAGTCCGCATAGTGGCTCTTCCCGACGCCAACGACTTTCAGCATAGGAAATTCCTCCTTAAATATACGTGATAGATTGTTCCGCGGGGCGGAACTCAGCCCAGAGCCCGCAGGATGGCCTGAGAGGTCTCCGCCACAGAGGGCTGATTCTCCACAGGCTTCAGGAGCCCCCGCTGGG
>ENA-UOJP01002738-UOJP01002738.1-human-gut-metagenome-genome-assembly--contig:-C102-NODE-2738-length-12250-cov-15.833046_pt1 | contig 12250 bp, 10 predicted proteins | sample MGYA00242353_ERZ723900 | MGnify/ENA metagenome assembly ERZ723900
CCTAAGATTATATCTCATTAGGTCGAGTTGTTACAACTATGTTATATCACAACAACCTGTGGATATTCAACAACAAATTGTAGATGGATGTAAGCCTTTTGATGACGAATATTTGAAACTCTTTAGACAACAGCAACAAATTGAAATGAAAATTCATCAAATATTTAATGAGGCACAAAAAAGCGCGAAGTTTGAGTATAAACTATCTACTGAGTCTGATTTTGAAATAGGAATTGGAAAACGTGTGGTTCAGTCAGAATTAGATGAGAAGGGTAAGATGCTTGTGTATAGTGCTAATGTGAACGAACCGGTTGGGAAAATTACACGAGAGAGCATTTTAGACAATTTTGATGAACCTTCAGTACTGTGGGGAATTGACGGAGATTGGATGGTAAATTATGTAGAGTCTAAAATACCATTTTATCCTACTGATCATTGTGGATACATTCGTGTGAAGAATAAACAAATAAATCCGGAGTATTTTTCGATGGTGCTGGATGAAGAAGGAATTAAGACTGAATTTGATAGAACAAACAGAGCTTCTATAGAACGAATAAGTGCTTTAATTGTTAAAGTTCCGGATATTACAGTTCAGGATGATGTTGTCTCAAAATATCGCAAGTATAAAAAAGAATTGTTATCAATAAAGGAAAAGAAAATGAAGGTGTTGTCAGAAAAAGAACATGTGTTTGATGGATTGATAAAATAACCAGGGGGATATTAATCTCTAGAACGATTGATACAGAAGACCGATGCCCCCTCAAACGCAAATTTTCGCGAAATTGCATAGGGGGTATTCCTAGAATTTTATGATTTGAAGAATAGAGATGAACTAACAGCAATGTGGTTCAATGGAATTATTTTGAAATGAATAGTCTTTTCAGTTGTTCCGTAGAATAATATAGACTAGGTGTTCGAATGGGGGATTACATGATATACTAACAACATCATGTTGCGTCCCCTTGGAGGTAAAATATGATTTCAAAGAGACGTGATGATAAAGGAAGAGTTCTCCAGCAAGGAGAATGGCAGGAATCAAGTGGGCGTTATCGTTATAAATACACGGATTCACTTGGAAAGCGAAAAATATTATATAGTTGGAGATTAACAGAAGCAGATAAGATGCCTGAAGGAAAGCGAGCAGATCTTTCGCTCAGAGAAAAAGAACGAAAAGTTCAGTCTTTGCAGATGCAGGGAATCACGGGGAGTAAGATAACTGTGCTTGAGCTTGTAGAATGTTACCTTTCCCTGAAAACCGGAGTAAAGCATAACACATTAGCAAATTACAAATTTGTGGTTAATGTACTGAAAAAGGAAGAATTCTCCTATAAAAAAGTGGATGAGGTAAAGTTGGCTGATGCAAAGATATTTCTGATCAAGCTGCAAAGAGACGGCAGAGGATATAGCTCCATCCATTCCATCAGAGGTGTTTTGAGACCAGCCTTTCAGATGGCAGTAGACGATGATCTGATTCTAAAAAATCCATTTGGATTTGAACTGGGAACTGTTCTAGTGAATGACAGTCAGAAAAGAGAGGCTGTTTCTCTAGAGGATGAAGCGAAATTTCTTGAATTTGTAAAGAATGATTCTCATTACAATCAGTATTATGATGCATTTTTATTCTGTTTAAGACAGGCCTTAGAATATCAGAATTTTGTGGACTGACTGTGAAAGATTTAGATTTAAAAAATGAGATTATAAATGTGAATCATCAGTTACAGAGAACTCGGGATATGAAGTATGTCATTGTATCTACAAAAACTACAAGTGGAACAAGATTACTTCCAATGGAAACAGAGGTAAAGGAGGCTTTTCTTCGTATCTTAAAGAATCGAAGAAAGCCCAAAAAAGAGCCGATGATTGATGGATACGGAGATTTTCTGTTTCTGGATAAGAATGGAAGACCGATGGTTGCACTTCACTGGGAAAAGTACATGCAGCATGCAAGAGAAAAGTATAATCGGGAACATTTGTTACAGTTACCGCTGATTACTCCTCATGTATGCAGATATACATATTGCACGAATATGGCGAATTCCGGAATGAATCCGAAGACATTGCAATATTTGATGGGACACTCAGATATATCTGTGATGCTTAATATTTACACGCATACCGGTTATGATGCTGCGAAGAAAGAACTTGCCAGATTAAAAGAAGCAAGGGATGAACTGGATAAGAACCGGTTTATAACTCAAAAACATGCACAAACAACTCGTGCAAGCCTTATTTCATAAGGATTTTCGGACTGGGAAAATAACTCATTTATACCCCAAACACCCGAAAAAACATGAGGAAATACAAGAAATTATAAGAAAAAGAACCTTTCAAGAGAAAAATGCACAAAGGCTGAAAAGTCAGTATTTATAAGGCTTTGAGAGGATATAAGGAGATAAAATGGAGAAAATAAAGGTACTTTTCATATGTCACGGCAGTGTTTAAGGGACGAAAGCCTTGATTTTATGGGGTGCTTGGATGAAGATGTGGAATTTACACCTTTGGAAGATCGAATCGGTAGTTAAGACGTATGGAAACTATAAGAGATATGTCTTGAAAATTAGAAATTGATGAATGCCAACATAAAATCAAGAAGCAAATGCATGTAGCTGATTTTTTACAAAAGAAATTTTGACAGTAATATCGAAAGCCGTATAATGATATTAACAGAACCCACCACACCTTTGATTTTTTCTGCGTAATCCAGTGGGACTTTTTCGTTTAGGGGTTGTTTTATGTATCGGTATCCAAAACAAATATTAATAATAGAATAGCAAGAGCAATCTTATGTAGATGTAGTAATGAAGATTACATCTCGAGAAGATGTAGAGAAGGCGTTAAAGACAATTGGATTTTATCGTTTGAGAGGCTACTCGTTTCACCTATATGATAATATTGATAAGAAGTATTCAGATGTTAGAGTGTATTATGAGTAAGGATATTGAGACCGCTCTTGAATGTTATAAAAACGTGGACTGAGCTTATCAAAGAGAAACATACTTGATGTTTTGAGGGATTGTAAGACATGGCAATCCCTTAGTTATGCGTATTGCATTATTGTGAAATTAGAAGATGGGATAGACACTATTGAAAACTAAAAGATATTGGAAAATAAGAAAGATACTATTAAATTGGATTTTTAAACTTAAAAAGATATGCTTTACTTTGGACAGTCGAAGACAGTCATCTAAGGAATATTGGTCGTTTAACAGACTTCTTTTGGAGAGATTTGTTTCTGGTGTTATTACGGGAATAATATTAGCAACAATTCTTGGTTTGTTGGATAGGCTGTTACTTAGAATTGGCGTGATACTGGTTATAAATAGTAATATTTTGTCAGATGTACTTATTGGAGAATTGGGCGTTGCAGGTGTTATTTTAGGATTGTATTGCTCTAATATTTCAAGTATATATTCTACAAGATATGCTAATGCTCCAGAAAAAATAGCTATTGCCTTTCAATATGATAGGTTGACGGTAAAGTGTTTAAATGCCATTAGTAGTTGTATAATATATGGAACAATTATACTTGTTGAATTATTAATGGGATATGACGTTGGTTGGGTATCTGCCGGTACATTAATTATATGGTCAATATTGGTTGTTATTTCTTTTGGAATAACTGGAAATAGAATATACCAGTTGTCAGATGTATTTAGAGTATCAGATGATGCTTATATTGCATTAAGAAGAGTGATTACCAAAAGTCTTAATCGAGAATTGTATGCATCAGATGCAAATTATCAAAATCACTTTTGTAAGATTGCATCAGATAGAATTGAATTACTAAAAGTTATTCAAAAGTATGGATGTAATCCTGATTCGGCAGATAGCTCATCTGTTCTTAGTTTTATGTGTACGAATCTAGGCCTTATTGAACAGTATTGGTTTATTAAGAGGCATATTTCGAGAGATTCATTGTGGTTTAGGAGAAAAGGAGCATATCAGAAGTGGCATTTTGCTAATGACACGGAAACCTCAATGGCGTTAAGAACAGGAACCTCATTAAGACCAAAGGAAGAACCTGATTTTTATTGGTTCGAAGATGAATTAATGTCAATAAATCATGCATGTGTAAATTATTTGATTAAAAGGAATGACTGGGGTACTTTATATAGTTATTTTTCAGTCTTTGAGTCAGTTTGCAAATCTGCAATAGAACAAAAAGAAGCAAATTACTATGTAGGACAAATTGATTGGCTAAAAAGTGTTATTCAAAGTTTTGTAGATAACACTAATATAGAAGAGAATGTTGCCTTTGCAGGAATTGTCGAACATATTTCTCTTTTATATTTGGATATAATATTGGAGTCAAGTAAGTATTTTAGTAATCTTGATATTAATGCAATAAGCAAATCGGTTATAAAAGGAATTGACACCGGAAAGAGATACAATTCTATAAAGGCAATTAGGGGAAGAAATTATATAGAAATATATAAGAAGATGATAACTGAGGTTTATGCAGAAGGACATCGTATCACTCCTGATTGGTTAATTAAGCAGTATGTGGCAAAAGAGGAGTTTGTTTATGTAAATACCTTATTTGATATGGTTAAGGAAGGTGTTGAACAGGCATATTCATTGAGTAGTTTTTTTGTTGAGAAAAATATGCATTATGAAGCGTGCATTATGCTTACAAGATTCTATGAATATGAGTCTAAGTTGTCAAACTTCTTTAAATTTGCAAATCAGGTAGAAAAGAATTTAAATAAATATCATTTGGATTCTGCAGATAAATGGGATGACAGTAGATTGGCAGGAGTAGAAGAAAAATTTTTGGAATGTAAAAAAGAACTTCCAGAAATGTTGCTAAAATGTTCAAGTGCTTTTGCAATTAAAAATTGGGATAGAAGAGAAGAATATCCTGACTTTTTAGGTGATTGCTATAACCATATTGCAGAAGATGCGGTTGAGGCTATTGTCAACTCAGATAAAAAGCAATTTGAAAAAGATTTTGAGAATCTGACAAAGATAATGTTTTTATACCAGGAGTATATCAGATCAGATTTTATAAAGAATAAAGATTTATATAGAGTAGAATATGCATATTATATGTTTACGTCTCCGATTGTTGAATGGGCACAAATTGGAGGACTTGGAATATTGTGGGGAGAATTTTTTAAAGATGTAGAATGGTGTAGTATTGTAAAAAAAGCCTTAAAACTTGTATTTAATGTAAAAGAGGATGAGGAGAAATCAACAGAGGTTGCGGCTCAATTAATCGAATTTGCATCACAGAGAAATAAATTTCTTTTTGGCATAGGGGCAAGAAATATGCTTGCAACAAATTGGAATCAATTTGTTGCAAATGCAATAAGAGAGTCTGCTACTATTGAAACGGAATATGTTATGTTCGGACAAGCGATAAAGACTGATAGTAAAATTATTAAAGCATTTTGCTCAAATTTTTTAGACATGGGATTTACGACAGATCCATCCGAAGTATTTTGGGTTATATGTATTAATCCGCTACTCCCTGAGGAAAAGAGATTTCACACTAGATTTTCGTGGGAGGATGATTTGAATGAATAATATGTTAAGAATAAAACGGAAGATGGAAAAAGTATATAAACGTCCCATTGATAACCTTTATTCGCATAGTTTTTACAGTGATTTGTTTTCAGATTATGAGTATTCGTTAAGTGAAGGGAAAATTAATGGAAGAGATTTCTACATAATCATTCCAGATGATAAAGAGATTGTAGAATTATTTGGAAACGGTAGGCATTATGATTTTTCATATGAGTTTAGTCAATCTATTGATAGAGTTCTTTATAGCATGGCTGTTTATGGAAAGGCATATATTTTCGTAAAGCCAGATTATATTAACGAAGCTGATGAGAATGGAAAAGAAATTAAAAAACCAAGTGCCATTCATATAGGAGAAGTAAAAGGAATTCCAAAGAAAGGTAAGTTTTACTCAAGGACTTATTCAAATGAAATTTCTGAATTTAATATTGAAGAAGGTAAATTAATTACTTTTGAATTAAAGGATTTTGGATATAAAAGAAATTACTTTAAAAACCTTGTAAAACATTTGGGGAAATATGATATTACATCTAATTCTCTAGAATTAATAAACACTGGGCTTGCATATGATTTTAGTGTACATGCAGATAAAAACAGAAAAAGGTTCTTAAAAAAGGTGAGAAACATTGGTTGGAGTTTTGGAACGGATGGTTTATCGGATAGTTATATTTTGTATAAGGAAATCAAAATGAAGCTATTTAAAATGCAGATACTTCAAAATGTACTTATGAAAATTAATCAAGTGATAGCAACAGAATATATTCCCAATAAAGAATTTGAAATAAAAGCGTTAACCAGTAATGTTGACTATGTAGGAGCGTGGACTAAATTCCAATCTGGAGAATTAACAGTTTCGCAATTGAGTAATATAGTATGGAAAGGAATTACTGATTAAGTGAATATGTTTACTGTAGAATGCAGGCTCCTCTTGCGGAAGTATCCTAATTGCAAGTCTTATCCCACTAAAACAGAGCCTTCCATTAATGACTTTAGGTACAAGCTAAAATGAGAAATTCCAAATGCACATAAGCATGATGTAAGAGAATTTGCCATAAGTTTCCTTGGTTACCTTACAACAAACCACTCTAGAAATGTCAAGGTCTGGAACGACTTAACATGTAAACGCTCAAAAGGTTCTTTCCAGTATTAGTTGATTTCAAAGTATTAAATTGATATGATATGTATATAGTTGGAGGTAGCAAACAAATGAAAGATTTTATTACTGCATTAGATCCGAATTATCAACTTGACAAATATCATATCAAAAATAATGTTGCTGTATTTTATATTAGCTCCAAGATGAGTGAAGTAAAATGACCTTATTGTGGTACTCTTTCATCAAAGGTACATTCATCTTATGAAAGAGAAATTCAAGATCTTCCTATGCAAAATAGAAAGGTAATACTTCTTGTGAAAACTAGAAAAATGTTTTGTTCTAATTGCAAATGTGAAAAGAAAACATTTTCTGAGTGCCATCCATTTGTAGAAAATAATGGAAAGAAAACCAGAAGACTTGTTCAGAATATATTATTTACATCAGCACAGCTTAGTTCTGTGAATGCAGCAAAGATTCTAAAATCAAACAGTATAGAAGTTGGAAAAAGCAGTATCTGTTCTTTGCTTAAAAAAATGTCATCAATTATGGATAAGTCTTCTGTAAAAAAAGTTTGTGTTGATGACTTCGCGTTGCGCAAACGGTTTTTGTATGGAACAGTGATGGTTGATTTGGAAAGTCAGAAGATAATCGATTTGATTCCAACTCGAAATACTAATGAAGTAAAAGAGTGGTTATCAAAATATTCTAATATTGAAGTTATTTCTAGAGATAGTGCACAGCTGTATGCAAATGTAGCAGAAAGATCGCATCCTGGTATAATCCAAGTAAGTGACAGATTCCACATAATAAAGGGACTGACTGAGGCTATAACAAAGTATATGATAAGAACATTTCCTGCACGTATAGAAATTCCAGCAGTAAGCGCTGAAGCGGATGAAATTTTAAAATTACATAACATAAATAATCGCAAAGAACGTGTTAGTTTTGCTCACCAAAAACGTTCGGAAAATATGACAGTCAATGAAATCGCATTATTATTGCACTCCTCCGTAAAAACAGTTTAAAAATATTTGATGCTCGATCCTGATGAAATTGAAAATAGGACAATTGTAAAGGAAAAGAAAAATCTATTAGCTATGAAACAGAAACAAAATGAAGTTAATGAGGCAAGAGCATTAGCTAAAAAAGGTGTGTCTATAGAAGAAATAGCCAAGACTATGCATCATACCTATAAAACGATACAAAGATATTTATCTCCAGATTATTCTGTTGAAGATGGACATTACAATGCTCGTATTCCAGGAAAGCTTGCACCATATGAAGCTGAAGTAATTAAGTTAAGAAGCGAAGGAATGACTTATCCCAATATTCATAAAATTATTACCGAAAAAGGTTATAAAGGTTCAGTTGCATCCTTAAGGATGTTCATTCAAAAAGAACGTATTCGAAATGAAGCACATTTAAGTCAACAAGAGACCTGCTCGGATTATCAATCGAAAGAATACATTCAGAGAAGATCTTTGATACAATTAATCTATAAGGGATTAAGTGATGTCAAGACAATTACCAAAACACAATATGAGCAAGTTCTTAAAACGTACCCAGTGATTACAGAATTATATGCTGCAATAAAAGAATTCTATGAGCTACAGACCTATGTTAACGGCATAAGAATTGATATTAATGCGGTAAAAAACGGGATAAAATTAAAGTATAATAATGGACTTGCCGAAGGAAGTGTCAACAAAATTAAAGTAATTAAGAGAATTATGTATGGACAAAATAGTTTTGATTTATTAAAAGCAAAAGTGCTTTTACACGAGCAATTTCGCTGTGAATTCAACTAACAATGGAAAGAACCTTTTGAGCGTTTACCATTGAAGAAGCAGCATCCTATTTTCGTATTGGAGAAGGAAAGCTGCGTAAGCTAGTCAGCAATAATCCAAATGCAGAGTATTTACTTTGGAATGGAAACCGTGTACAGATAAAACGAACAAGATTTGAAAAATTTATTGATACACTCAGTGCGATATAAAATGAAATTTAAAAGAAGGAGGTGTTCGAATTAGGGGTTACATGATATACTAACAATATCATGTTGCGTCCCCTTGGAGGTAGGATATGATTTCAAAGAGACGTGATGATAAAGGCAGAGTTCTCCAGCAAGGAGAATGGCAGGAACCAAGTGGACGTTACCGCTATAAATATACAGATTCACTTGGCAAGCGTAAAATATTATATAGTTGGAGATTGACAGAAGCAGATAAGATGCCGGAAGGTAAACGGGCGGATCTTTCTCTCAGGGAAAAAGAAAGAAAAGTTCAGTCCTTACAGATGCAAGGGATTACAGGAAGTAACATTACAGTGCTTGAACTTGTGGAACGATATCTTTCCCTGAAAACAGGAGTAAAGCATAATACTTTAGCGAATTACAAATTTGTGGTGAATGTATTGAAAAAGGAAGAATTCGCTTATAAGAAAGTGGATGATGTGAAACTTTCTGACGCAAAGATTTTTCTGATAAAACTACAAAGAGATGGTAGAGGATATAGTTCCATTCATTCCATCAGAGGTGTTTTAAGACCTGCTTTTCAAATGGCTGTGGATGATGACTTGATTCTAAAAAATCCATTTGGATTTGAATTAGGTACAGTACTTGTTAATGACAGTCAGAAAAGACAAGCTGTTTCTCCGGAAGATGAAACTAAATTTCTTGATTTTGTAAAGAATGATCCGCATTATAATCAGTATTATGATGCATTTTATATCTTATTCAAGACAGGTCTTAGAATATCTGAATTTTGTGGACTTACTGTAAAAGACTTGGACTTTAAAGAAGATATTATCAATGTGAATCATCAGTTGCAAAGAACTCGAGAAATGAAGTATATCATCGTATCTACAAAGACAACAAGTGGTACGCGGTTACTTCCGATGGAAGCGGATGTAAAAGAAGCATTTCTTCGAATCTTGAAGAATAGAAGGAAACCAAAACGTGAGCCGATGGTGGATGGATATGGAGGATTTCTGTTTCTGGATAAGAATGGAAGACCGATGGTTGCACTTCACTGGGAAAAGTACATGCAGCATGCAAGAGAAAAATATAATCGTGAACATTTGTTGCAATTGCCGCCAGTTACTCCACATATATGAAGGCATACTTATTGTACAAATATGGCCAATTCAGGGATGAACCCAAAGACACTGCAATATCTGATGGGGCATTCAGATATATCTGTAACACTTAATATTTATACGCATACCGGCTATGATGATGCAAAGAAAGAACTTGCCAGATTAAAAGAAGCAAGGGATGAACTGGAAAAGAAAAAGTTTATAACCCAAAAACATGCACAAACAACTCATGTAAGCCTTATCTCATAAGGGATTTGGGACTTTAAAAATAACCCATTTGTACCACAAATGCCCGAAAAAACATGAGAAAATACAAGAATTTACAAGAAAAAGAACCTTTCAAGTAAAAAATGCACAAAGGCTGAAAAGCCAGTATTTATAAGGCTTTGAGAGGATATGAGGAGATAAAATGGAGAAAATAAAGGTACTATTCATCTGCCACGGCAGGAGTTTCTCTTTTACCTAAATCTCCTTATTTTATGCAGCTTTCTTTAAAGTGGGAAAGTACATTACAACGATTTTACAACTTTTGGAAAATGTTCCGATATGACTATTAAAGGAAAAATTTATAAAAATAGCATTTCCCAAAAGAGTAATGGGAGGAAAAATTATGGCAGTATGTTATTTGTTTGCAAATTATGAAGTACAATATAAATGTGAATATATCTTGAAAAAAGAATTTATAGAAGTTGATATAGATTATGATATTGAAAAGGAGATAGAAACAAAAGATGGAATTATTTTATGGGGAAATAGCACAAAGTTTGAAAAGAGAGATATTTTAATTATCGATTTTCAAAATAAAACAAATTATTTGTTAAAGAATGCTTATTATGCTGGGATGAATAGTACATATGGCACGCCGGATGGTGGCTGTAAAACAAAATTTAGAGCAACGAATTATTTTAAACATAGAGATTATGAGAAATTAATAGATTTGAAAGCTATGCCAAAGGTATCAGGAATAAGAGTGTATTCTAAATCTATTAATAAACTAATTGGTTATCCAAGTTTAAAAATAGAAAAAAGTGATAAAGAGTACGCGATTAAATTATCAAAAGAAAAATCAAATAGAAGTGTCAGCATAAATAATAATGGAATTAAAGATATTGCCGTATCGGATGATTGGACATGTAATCGAGAAAAAACTGGAAACTTTACCATTGAGTTTAATGGGTATATCGAAATTACTTTAACAAAAAGAAATAATTATACAGAGGTTTCTAGTTTTGTTAATGAATTAGTGATTTTTATGCAGTTATATTTTCCTAATAATTTTTCTGTGGATAAGATATGGTGCATGGTGGGGGAAAATTATTATGAATTAATTACTAATAAAATGGAAGTGAAGTGTACAGAAAGATATACTGAAAAGACCGTTGAAGTAGGATTATTGGAATTTTTAAGTGGTTGTTATAAAAAGATTCCTTATAGGAAGAGTAAGACTGAAATCAGAAATATTCCATACATTGTGATAAATACCTCTAGAAATATTGAAGACAATTTTTTGATGTTCTATAGATTTATAGAATGTTATTATAAAAAGCAAAATATACCCAATATTATAAAAAGATTCGTATCTTATAGCATAAGAAATAATTATGATTCAACAATTAATTGGACTGATGAACAGATTGAAAATTATTCGCAAGAAATAATATGTCTGAGGAATCACTATGTGCATTCAGGGTATTTCATAAAGAATTCTAGCTTGAAAATTTCTTTTGAAAAAATAGATGGGAAGAAAAATCCAAAAGATTATACAGTAAGTAATTTAGATATAAGTTGGATTTATGAAAGGACAAAAATTCTGTATAGAATTACTTTAGACATTATTTTTAGAAAAATGCTAGGATATGATAATTATAAGTTTGAGAAACACTTTTAATTTTATAGTAATACACCGAGAATGTGAAACTTTTTCTGTAAATAATGTTTTAGAAGGTCTTCTATGGTAAAATATTTTATCATAAGGAGGCCTTTTATTAGTTTGCGCGCCATGGGCGCGCTCTTAAGGGTGAAAGTCCCAAGTACGCCTAGGTAACAAGGAAGTACATAGCTGAACTACAAGGGTGTTTATCGTGAGATGAAATCTGAAGGAAGTGGTAAGCAAATCTCTGGCTCGACGAACAGAAATCACATATAAGGCTAGGTTCCATTTGGTAAGTCTGCTAGTAAAGATGAAGCCGTAAAGTTACCGTTTGTAGGAACAGAGTAAATGTGGCGAGTAGATGGAGAGAAAGAGTGTGCACCTTAAGTGTGGAGGTCTCACAGAGGTTCCATTAGCCTAGTAACAACGAACTGTGAGAAGTCAGCCGAACCCATAGTAGTGAAGAAGTCTCTGTAATGGAGATGGAGCGAAGGGGCGAACAATCAATAAGTTTGAGTATGTCTCGTATTGCAGAAATGACAACATCTGCCGTAACCAATCGGGTAAAGGGTGGTCAAATCAAGCGAGGCGGAAAGGAAAGAACGCATGTGGTCCTATGTCAAGAAAAAGTACAAATTAAATGTAACCAATTTTCTCTGTTC
>ENA-UOJP01002740-UOJP01002740.1-human-gut-metagenome-genome-assembly--contig:-C102-NODE-2740-length-12221-cov-49.060496_pt1 | contig 12221 bp, 11 predicted proteins | sample MGYA00242353_ERZ723900 | MGnify/ENA metagenome assembly ERZ723900
CATAGAAGACCTAATGCTTAATAGCTATTTACAGAAAAACTTTCATACTCTCATTAAAATCCCGTCAGGGAATTTTACAGGACAGGAGAAGGGCTGATGCCCGGCATAAGTTCTTAGCCGGACATCAGCCCTTTTATATTGCGCCGTTATAATCTCCATTCCCGTCCCAGCCGGGAATCTTATGTCTCTGGTGCATCTTCCTTATATATGTGATATTGGTTTTTGCCTCTTCGTTTGGCATGGTACATGACTTCGTCAGCCTTTTCAAAGAGAAAGGAAAAATTCCTTCCATGGTCAGGATAAAAGCTGACTCCGATGCTGAAGCTGACCGCGTTGTCCGGCGCCGATGCCTTATCCGTCTTCCTGCCTGTCCCTGACATCTGTTACATTGTGGAAAATACAGCGGAGGCAGGGAAGTTCCTGCTCCGCTTTAAGGAGTTCGCCGCATATATGAATCCACCGCAGCTGGCCGTCCCCGGATATGATATGCAGTTCAGACATAAATACACGGCTGCGGGACAGCGGTTTCCGGGTCCTCTTTCCGTCTGATTTTTAAGTTTAATTGCCGCACTCGATACTGATTTCATTGAACTTTTCCAGAATGTCGTCAATGCAGATCGCCTGCTTTTCCTCGTCTTCTTTGTCTACCACGGCGCGGCCCTGGTGCATCATCAGGAGACGGTCCCCGTATTCCACTGCGTAGCGCAGGTTGTGGGTGACCATGATGGTGGTCAGTTTTTTTTCTTTTACAATCTTTCCGGTCAGCTCCATGATGGTCTCGGCAGTCTTGGGGTCCAGGGCAGCTGTGTGCTCATCTAAAATAAGAAACTCAATGGGAGTCATGGTGGACATGAGAAGGGCCATGGCCTGGCGCTGGCCGCCGGAAAGGACTCCCACCTTCACATCCATCTTATCCTCCAGTCCCAGTCCAAGGGAACGGAGGGATTCACGGTAATATTCCAGTCTCTGCCGGTTGGTTCCCGGCCTGAGGTTAAAGGCCTTTCCCTTGTTGTCTGCCAGAGACATGTTTTCCAGTATGGTCATGGTAGGGCAGGTGCCCATGGCCGGATTCTGATAAACCCGTCCGATGCGGCGCTGGCGCTTGTATTCAGGAATCCGGGTGATGTCCTTTCCGCCGATTATGATCCGTCCCTCATCCAGGGGAATACTGCCGCAGATAATGTTTAAAAGTGAGGTTTTGCCGGAGCCGTTGCTTCCAACCACGGACACAAACTGATGGTCCCTTATGGTCAGGTTGAAGTCCTCAAACAGGCACATTTCATTGACTGTACCGGCATTGTAGTATTTATTGATGTGCTTCAGCTCAAGCATGGCTCTTTACCTTCTTTCCCCTGGAGGAGCTTGCCACCAGGATGATGAGGAATAAAATGGATGTAATCAGCTTTAAGTCCGAGGCCGTCACAGGGAAGGAGACAGTAATGCTTCCAAAGGTAAGCCTTAAGTCGCCTAAGAGCAGGGCCAGGGATACGCATGCCTTGTAGATGATGGAACCTATGATAACAGCCGTGGTGGACTTCACGAAGCCGAACCGTTTGAACAGCTGAGTGCCTATGATGACATTGGCCAGGCCGATGACAATCGTGCCTGTGCCGGTGGAAATCTCAAAGAATCCCTTCTGCTGGCAGTACACGCTGCCGGCCAGGGCTGCAAATCCATTGGCAATGGCCAGGCCGATAATTTTCACCATGCCCTTATCCTTGGCCAGGGAGGTGACCAGCAGATCATTGTCGCCCACAGCCCTGAGAAGATAGCCGGACCGGGTTTTCAGGTAAGCGTCCAGGAGCAGCTTGCAGATAAGGACGATTGCCAGAAGGATGATGGTCACTGTATAGGGCTTAAGGGCCTGGGGGATGGTGCGCTCCAGCCATGGATTGCTGAAAATCGTATCTTTGCTGAAAATGGGCAGGTTGGACTTGCCCGCAACCCTTAAGTTAATGGAGTAGAGGGCGGTCATGACAATGATTCCCGACAGCAGGTCCCGTACCTTCAGCTTGACATGGATAAGTCCGGTGACACAGCCCGCCACGGCTCCCAAAAGAAAGGAGAGGGGGAGGGCCGCAGCCGGATGGATGAAACCTCCGGCTATGCCGGTAGCGGTAAAGGCGGCTCCCAGAGGGAAGGTCCCGTCCACGGACAGATCCGGAAAATCCAGAATACGGTATGTGATGTATACGCCCAGGGCCATGATGGCGTACACCAGGCCTTCTTCAAAGATACCTAAAATAATCGTTGTCATGATGTTCCTCCAGATAATAATGATAGAGCTTTACTGGGCAATCTCAGTGAACAGCTCAGCTGCATTTTTGGTCAAATCTTCCGGCAGTGTGATGCCCAGATTCCCGGCCACCCGTGTATTGCCGTAGAAGGCGGCTTCCTTTATGGTTTCGTAATTCATTTCACTGGCTTTTTTCTCGCCGCGCAGTACCTGTGCGGCCATCTTTCCTGTCTGCCTGCCCAGTTCGATATAGTCCAGCCCCATGGCAGCCAGGCATCCAATCTTCACCTGCTCAATCTCACTGCCGAATACAGGGATATTCTTGGCGGCAGCCTTATCCAGGATAACGGGAAGGGAGGCAACTACCGTGTTGTCGGTCAGGTTGGTGATGCAGTCCACCTTGTTTATAAGGGTGTCGGCAGCCAGGGCGATATCAGCGGAAGAGGAGATGCCTGTGTCCACGATTTCAAAACCATACTGGGGAGCAAGCTCCTTGTACTCGGCAATGGCGGATTCAGAATTCACTTCGCTGGTGGTGTACATGATGCCGATATTTTTTGCTTCCGGAAGAATCTCACGGATCATCTTGAGCTGAGCCTCCACGGGAAGTTTATCGCTGGTGCCCGTAACCTCGCCTACCGGAGTGCCGTCCGCATTGGCCAGCTCTGCGGCTACGGGGTCGGTTACAGCAGTGAAAATAACAGGAATGTCTGACTTCTTAGCCACGCCGTACTCTGCCTGCGCCATGGGAGTTGCGATGCCGCACATCAGGTCCACGCCCTTTCCGATGAAATTGGTTGCAATCTGGCTGGCCGTACCGCCGTCAGCCTGGGAATTATCATAAAGCACGGTCAGGTTCACGCCCTCCTCGATGCCTTCCTCTGCCAGGCCGGCCATGAAGCCTTCGCGGCAGTTGTCCAGAGAACCATGCTCTGCAAACTGTCCCACTCCGATGGTGTAGGAAGCGCTGTCAGCAGAAGATTCTGCCGTGGACTCACCGGTCTTGTCAGCGGATGAAGCGTCGGCTGAGGATGTATCAGCGGACGAGGCTTCAGCGGACTGGGCTGCGGTGGTGTTCTGGGCAGTGGAGACGCAGCCTGATAAGAGGGATGCGCTTAAAGCCGCGGTTAATAGCATTGCAATTGTTTTTTTCATAATCTTGTTTCCTCCTGTTTTTAAACTATATTTGGATGATAAAAAATGTCGTTGGATAAGGGACTTTCTGACGGGGTGCTGTTTGAATAAAGCCGGAATAAAAAAGTCCCAATCATAGCTTATGCTACGATTGAGACGAATGAAATCCGCGGTGCCACTCAAATTGACTAAAAAGTCCACTTTACACATACCAACATATGCGCCGCATGTATAACGGTTGCGGAATCCGTCGGTCCCTACAGATGATACAATCCTTCAAGACCGCCCTCAAAAGTCCATTCAGCTGCCAGCCCTATACCGCAATCCCACCGCCTGCGGCTCTCTGTGTTAAAGCTTTGATAGCTTACTCCTCTTTCTCTACGGTTTATTTTATTAATCCGTATCTTAATACAATAAAATGAATTTGTCAAGAGTGTTTTGAAAATTCATATAAAGTCATGTAATGTCGCACAAAAGTGTAAAAGAACTTTTATTGGTTGATGAAATGTGGTAGACTGTAGGTGTGGAAAGGAACATTTTGGGTTCCAAACAAAGGTGTTTACAATAAAACGTGTTCGCAACAAGGAGGAAAGTTCTATGAGCCGGTTACTTGTGGTGGTGGATATGCAGAAGGATTTTGTGGATGGAGCTTTGGGCAGTCCTGAGGCCCAGGCCATTGTCCCTCATGTGCTGGATAAGATAAAGGCGTACCAGGATGCAGGAGACGAGGTGGTATTTACCCTGGACACCCATTTTGACGATTATATGGATACCATGGAAGGGAGAAAGCTTCCGGTGGTCCATTGCGTCAAGGGAACGCCGGGCTGGGAACTGATACCGGAGCTCAGGGGAATTTCAGGGACCCGTTTTGAGAAGCATACCTTTGGAAGCAGGGAACTGGCGGATTACGCAGCCGGGGGACAGTATGATTTTGTGGAGCTGGTGGGCCTGTGCACGGATATCTGCGTTATATCCAACGCCATGCTGCTCAAGGCAGCGGTTCCTGATACATCCATACAGGTGGATGGGGCCTGCTGCGCGGGGGTAACGCCTCAAAGCCATCACAATGCCCTCAGCGCCATGGGGATGTGCCACATAGACATTGTATAGACGTGAAAGCGACCACGGCCCTGTCATGGGCACGGCTGTGGATTAGGAATAAGGGGGATACTCAATATGAATGACAAGCATTTTGTAATTACCATTGAACGCCAGTACGGAAGCGGCGGCCGCCTGACAGGCAAACGCCTGGCCGAGGAGCTGGGCATTCATTTCTACGATGAAGAGATACTTAAGATGACCTCTGAGACCAGCGCCATAGGGGAGCAGTACTTCAGGCTGGCTGATGAAAGGGCAGGAAACAATCTGCTGTACCGTATAGTGACCAGCATGAAGCCGGAGCTGACAGAACCGGATAAGGACGGCCCAAACATTACTTCGCCGGAGAACCTGTTCCGTTTCCAGTCATCGGTCATCCGCGGGCTGGCAGCCTCTGAGACATGTATTATCGTAGGCCGCTGCGGCAACTATGTGCTTCAGGACCAGATGGATAATCTGGTGCGCATCTTTGTGTATGCGGATACGGTCACCAGAATCCGCAGGGTCATGGACGTGGATAAGGTGGATGAGGCGGAAGCTCTCCGCAGGATGAGACGGATTGATAAGGAGAGGACGGAGTATCACCGCTACTTTACCGGCAGGGAGTGGATGGATATGGAAAATTATGATCTTCCCATCAATGCCAGCCGGATTGATTATGACCAGATGATTCAACTGATAAAAGACTATCTGAAGCTCAAAGGATTCCTGTAGAAGAGAGGGCCGGGGCTCAGGAGATGACAGAGGTGTATTGAGATGAGCGGTATATTTGCGGGAATCATGATTCCCTTTATCGGGACCACGGCAGGGGCAGCCTGTGTGTTCTTTCTGAAAAACGCATTGAAGCCCAGCGTCCAGAAGGCATTTCTGGGATTTGCGTCAGGTGTAATGGTAGCGGCTTCTGTCTGGTCCCTTTTGATTCCGTCCATGGACATGAGCGGGCACATGGGCAAGCTGGCATTCATCCCTGCTTCCGTGGGTTTTATTTTGGGAATTGGTTTCCTGCTTCTGTTGGATGAGATAATACCTCATCTGCACATTGATACAGAGCAGCCGGAAGGACCGAAGAGCAGCTGGAAAAAGAGTACCATGCTGGTGCTGGCGGTGACCCTTCACAACATACCGGAGGGAATGGCAGTGGGCGTTGCGTTTGCAGGGCTTCTGTCACAGAACGGGACGATCACCCTGGCGGGCGCGCTGGCCCTGTCCGTGGGTATTGCCATACAGAATTTCCCGGAGGGAGCCATCATATCCCTGCCTCTTAAGGAAGCGGCCGGGAAGGGGAAGGCGTTTATTTACGGCACGCTTTCAGGCGTGGTGGAGCCCATAGGCGCTGTCCTTATGCTGGTGCTGGCTGAGTTTTTAGGCCCGGTTCTTCCATACTTCCTGTCCTTTGCGGCAGGCGCCATGATTTACGTGGTAGTGGAGGAACTGATTCCGGAGTCAGGCGAAGGAGAGCATTCCAATGTGGCAACCATTGGATTTGCCGTTGGGTTTGTGGTGATGATGATACTGGATGTAGCGCTGGGGTAGGTTTTGAAAAAAGGTTAAAGATTTATTTCTTTTGCCTTTTTTCTATTTGCAGGTAACACAGAAAAGGCAGATTTGCATCTGCCTTCAAGAATTCTATTCTTTTTATCTACCATTTCTAATATAGAGAGCCTGGTTCTTGCCATCTTAACTTAATGACATTGGGTCTTGACACGGGTTTCCTTTTTTGCTAAAGTGAATTTACTTCTGCTGGATAATTCAGGTATTCCGGCAATCTGCTGCATCCTAAGATACAGTTTAGGAATCTTATTCCGTCCGGCCCTTTCGGCTGCTGAAATCACATCAAACTCATATTTGGAATCACACAGAAAAGACACAGGGAATACACAGGAAGGACAGGTGATGCCCATAAGAACAAGCCAATGGCGACGATCCGGCAGCGAAACCAGTGAGGCCGGAAACAGAGATACATATTGAATCGGCCTCGAAAAATGATTATAATAAAAAGAAAGAGGGAGGAGTGGAATTGTTGAATAATCAAGATTTATTGTTGGCTATATCCGGTATGATGGATGATAAGCTGGAGAAAAAACTGGAACAGAAACTGATACAGTCAGAGCAGAGGCTGGAGATAAAGCTAAAACTGGCGATGGAGCAAACGCTGGAAGAAAAGTTAGAGGAAAAGCTGGAACAAAAGCTGGATAGGAAACTGGATGAAAAGCTGGAGGAAAAGCTGGAGGAAAAGCTGGAGGAAAAGCTGGAGGAAAAGCTGGATAGGAAACTGGATGAAAAGCTGGAGGAAAAGCTGGAACAGAAACTGGAGGAAAAGCTGGAGCAGAAGCTGGAACAGAAACTGGAGGAAAAGCTGGAACAGAAGCTGGAACAGAAACTGGATGAAAAACTGGAACAGAAGCTGGACGAAAAACTGGAACAAAAGCTGGATGAAAAACTGGAGCGGAAGCTGGATGAAAAACTGGCTCCAATCCGTGCTGACATCACCATCCTGAAGGAACAGGTCCTCTCGCTGACAGACAGGATGGGCCGTGTAGAGGCGGACATCGAAGATATCAGGAAGCAGCAGGAACGGACATCCAAAATCATTGAAAACCAGCTGATACCCAATATCCAGCTTCTGGCTGAGAACTATGTACCTGCCGCCAGGCGGTATCAGGAGTCAGAGCAGAAGCAAACTGCCATGGAGAACGATATCAAGCTCCTTAAAATCGTGGTGGCGGACCACAGCGCAAAGCTCTGTGAATTGGCAAAATGACAGGAGTCAGCGGACAGCGCGCAGTACCGTATCATCAAAACAAAACCGCATCCATCCCCGGAATGAGCCGGAGCGGATGCGGTTTCAGCTTAACCCTGCGCCAGCCTCTTTAAATCGCTGTAAAAGCCGGGATAGGATATATTGACACAGTCAGCGTCCTTTATCTCTGTGATGCCATCCGCACACAGCGCAGTGACAGCAAATGTCATGGCAATACGGTGGTCTTTGCGGCTGTCGATGACAGCTCCGTGGAGAGGAGCGCCGCCCCGGATAATCATTCCATCCTCTGTCTCGGTCACGTCAGCGCCCATGGCAGTCAGTCCCTGGACCATGACCGCAATCCGGTTGGACTCTTTTACCTTTAACTCTCCGGCATCCCGGATTATGGTCTCACCCTCTGCTAGACAGGCCATGGATGCGATGACAGGAAGCTCGTCAATCAGGGTAGGTATGACGGCGCCGCCTATGACGGTTCCATGAAGGCTGCCGTGGCGTACAAGGATATCGGCTGTTTGCTCTCCTGTTCCTCCGCTTACATTCAGCAGTTCAATGTGCGCTCCCATATCACGGCATACACGCAGGATACCGTCCCTGGTAGGGTTGATGCCCACATTGCGTATCAGAACTTCCGAGCCGGGCACCATAAGGCCTCCGGCGATGAAATAGGCGGCAGAAGAAATATCTCCCGGAACCATGACCTGATTGCCATGGAGTTCACTGGCAGGCTTTATGACTGCCGTGGTTCCTTCGGTGGATACCTGGGCGCCAAAGAGCCGCAGCATCAGCTCAGAATGATTTCTGGACACATACGGTTCGGTTATGCTGGTGGGGCTGTCTGCATATAAACCAGCCAGCATAATGGCGGATTTCACCTGGGCGGAAGCTACCCTGGAGTCATAGTGGATGCCGTGGACCGGGCCTCCCTTGATGAACAGGGGAGCACAGCCATTGCCTTTTATGCTGGTAATATGGGCGCCCATCATGGTAAGGGGGTCCATAATACGCTTCATGGGCCGCTTACAGATGGATTCGTCACCTGTGAGAGTTACGTCAAATTCCTGGGCGCAGAGGATTCCGGATATGAGACGTGTGGTAGTGCCGCTGTTTCCGCAGTCCAGGATTTCCCGGGGTGCTTTCAGTCCGTGCAGTCCGCGGCCGTGGACCAGCACCTGTCCGCCCTTATTTTCTATATCAATGCCCATCTTCTCAAAACATGCAATGGTAGACAGGCAGTCCGCTCCCTGGAGGAAATTGTGTATCTCCGTAAGCCCTTCTGCAATGGAGCCGAACATGACGGCCCGGTGGGAGATGGATTTATCTCCGGGGACCCTGATTTCTCCCTTTAAATGGGATGCTCTTTTCAATTCCATAATCTGTTACCTGACCTTTCTCTCCGGATTACATGCTAAACATCTCGTATTTGTATTTGTCCAGCCTCTGCCATGCGGCTTCCATGGAAGCCTCGTCATAGAAGGCGATTTTCAGTGCCCCCTCACCACGTTCGCGGTTGTTGTTGATACCGATATTCTTAATGCTGATGCCTTTGGCGGCCAGGATGACGGATATGGTGGAAATGGCGCCCACCTCATCGTTTACATCCACGGTGAACTCATAGGACGGTTCCACGGATCCCTTGGCCTTGTCTGTAATGGAATTGCGGTAATCACGGGAGGTCTCAAACAGCCTGTAGATATCCTGTCCCTTATGTTCTCTGATTTCCTCCAGCACCTTGTTTAAAGATGCGATGTATGCTTCCAGTATGTCCGATATTGGCTCCACATTGGTCATGCATATCTGTTCCCACATCTCAGGGGAGGAAGAGGCAATTCGGGTGATATCCTTAAAACCGCCTGCTGCCACCTGCTTCATGGTGCCGTCTGCTGTGTCGTGGTCCTTAATCAGATTCACAAGGCTGGAAGCCACCAGATGGGGGAGATGGCTGATGGCAGCCACCACCTTGTCGTGTTCCCTGTAATCCAGAACAAGGGGAATGGCGCCGATGGCTTTTGCCACCGCCATGATGCGTTCTGCATTGGGGCTTAAAGCCTGCGGGTGGGAACTGTTCTTTCCCTCAGGAGGAGTGACGATGTAGTAGGCATTTTCCAGGAGATGGTCCGTAGAGTTCTCATAGCCGGTCTTTTCCGAGCCAGCCATGGGATGGCCGCCCACAAAGCAGTATTCCAGGCCCTGGCGTCTGATTTCCTCATGGATGCCGCATTTTGTGCTTCCCACGTCTGTAATCAGGGCGCCCTGCTTCAGGTAGGGCCGTATGGCGGAGAGATAGCCCGCGTTGTATTCCACCGGGGTGCAGAGGAATATAAGGTCGCATTCACGCAGGTTCTCATCAATTCCATCCAGAATCACATCCACGATTCCTTCCTGCCGGGCCTGCTCCAGACGGGAGCGGGAACGCATGTAAGCCATGATGCGGATATCCGGCCGTGTTTTTCTGATAGCCCGGGCAATGGAGCCGCCTATAAGCCCCAGTCCGATGAATGCGATGGTGGAATCGGTCATGGTTATTTTTTCCATATTGGTATCTCCTCCTGTAAATGTGGGAACCGGATGCGCCGTATTTAAGATATTAAAAGCGGATGCCGTAACGGCCGGGGACGCGCATCGGGCATATGTAAAAGCACTCCCTGAAGTGAGAGTGCCGTAAAGTTCTGTTACTGTGCCTTAAAGGTCCGGCCTGACAGCTCTGCGTAAGGAGCCAGGTCCTTCATCAGCTGCTCAAAGGCATCAAAGGTCAGAGACTGGGGACCATCGGACAGTGCCTTGGCAGGACAGGGGTGGACTTCAATCATAAGGCCGTCCGCTCCGACTGCAATGGCTGCCTTTGCCAGGGGTTCCACATAGGCTCTGACACCTGTGGCGTGGCTGGGATCCACGATGATGGGAAGGTGGCTCTTCTGGCGGATGACCGGAACAGCGCTGATATCCAGGGTGTTCCTGGTGGAAGTTTCGTATGTGCGGATGCCGCGCTCACACAGCACAATATTGGGGTTGCCCTCGGAAATGATGTACTCGGCAGCATTGAGCCATTCGTCAATGGTAGCACACAAGCCGCGTTTTAACAATACGGGAGTGCCGGATTTGCCAGCCTCCTTTAACAGTTCAAAGTTCTGCATGTTTCTGGCGCCAATCTGCAGCATGTCAACATACTTCACAGCGGACTCAATGGCATGGGCGCTGGTGACTTCGCAGATTACATTGAGGCCCGTGGCTTCTCTGGCAGCCTTCATGTATTTAAGCCCCTCCTCCTCTAGCCCCTGGAAGGAGTAGGGGGATGTGCGGGGTTTGTAGGCACCGCCGCGCAGGAAGGTGGCTCCCGCCTTTTTCACCGCGTAAGCGGTCTCCAAAAGCTGGTCCAGGGATTCAATGGCGCAGGGACCGGCCATCACCGTCATGGTGCCGGGACCGATGTGGGTGTTGCCAACCGGAATCACGGAATCCTCAGGATGGAATTTTTTATTGACCAGTTTATAAGATTCCGTGACAGCCACTACCTTGTCAACGCCTTCGCTGATTTCGATGTTGGTGTCCAAAAGCTTGGTCTTGTCGCCTACCACACCTACAATAGTAACCTGGGAACCCTTGGACAGATGGGCTGTGAGCCCCTTGGATTCAATCAGGTTTGTTACCTTTTTCACCGCTTCATCAGAAGCATTGGGTTTCATAATGATAATCATAATTCAGTACTCCTTATGCAAATTTATAAATATACAGATTGTATGGACCATAGTATGTATTCTTCAGAATGATTCATATGCAGTAATAGTGTAAGCGACTCTGTCTGAAATGTCAATACTTTATTGCTTTAAACTTTTACACTTTTAAGCGAAGATGAAAAATACGACAACGTATTATCATCACATTTGAAATATGAGAATCCTTTGTGCCCTGTTATTCAGCAATCAGGTTCCGCAAATTGGTATAAAGATGTATGTTGTAAAGGGTGAATATGAGATTTCACCTAATACAACATAGCGGCTTGCTCGTTTGTGGTGAATGAGAGCGCTATGGGAGGGGTGATAGCAATAACACACAGCTTCGAGCGTCAGCCTGACGCTCGAACCCGCTTGACGTGAGGTGCATTTTGCACTTCACGTTACTGCGGCGGTTCAAAGGCGCAAAATGCGCCTTTGAAAATCAGAAATGCAAAATGCACTTCTGATTTTGGCAACATCGTGGAAAAAATGTCCGCCACGTTGTACCAGGGACCAAGTTTGCATTTTGCAATCTTGATCTTCCTGGGAGGTGGCGGCGAAATGTGCCGCTACCTCCTTCTGCTGGTGCCGAACATTTTGACCGCCACCAATCAGAACGAAAATTTTTCGTCCTGGTTCTGGTCAGCGGCACAATGACGCAGGCCAAAGACGCAAACGGACAATTTGTCAACAACGTGGCCGACAAAATGTCGGTCACGTTGGTAACTATCCAATCTTGCATTTTTGCAATTTTTTCGAGGGTGACGGTCAAATCTTGCATTATCGCCATATTTTTGCGGTCATGGCCAACTTGACCGTATAATAGAGATGGGCGAACAAACTGGGCCGCTCCAAGAAATTTTCAAATTCTTTTTGAAAATGGTTCCGCTTTGCCCCCGGTTTTTCTCCTATTAGTGAGGGGATGCTTTGGGTGCTGTGAAAACCATCGTCCTTTCACGACAAAAGTACATAGGCACAATCAAGCCAGTTTTCGACTGCAAACGACATTATGCAGCCGGAGGCTGGTTTTCTGCTGCCTGGACAAGTCCACCAACATCATATCACGGGTTGCGGCCTACCGCAAGAAAGGAAGGCAAAATATAGCTACAATTCAACCAGCAGCGGAGAACACCGCCATTCTCTACCGGCGTATCGGGTCTACCACCTACAAGGTGCGTGTCCATTTCAGCGATACCGCCCAGGAAACCATGAACGACAAAATTCTGCATTTAATCAAAAAGAGGGTTTAATTCCCCGCAGCTTGCTGCGTAACAAACTTTTT
>ENA-UOJP01002748-UOJP01002748.1-human-gut-metagenome-genome-assembly--contig:-C102-NODE-2748-length-12139-cov-4.103774_pt1 | contig 12139 bp, 12 predicted proteins | sample MGYA00242353_ERZ723900 | MGnify/ENA metagenome assembly ERZ723900
GTACGACGTGGCGGAAAGCACCAGGGCGGCGGAGGCCATCCGAAAGAACTTCGGTTCCTCCGCAGAGGAGGCTTTCAGCCTGATCGCGGCCGGCGCACAAAACGGCCTGGACTACTCCGGGGAACTGATCGACACCATCAACGAGTATTCCTCCCAGATTGCAAAACTGGGCTTTGACGCGGATGGAATGTTTAACATTCTCCAGGCGGGGGCGGACGGAACCGCCTGGAACCTGGACAAGGTGGGCGACGCCATCAAGGAGTTTTCGATCCGGGCCATTGACGGGAGCGACACCACGGTGGAGGCGTTCACGTCCCTGGGATATAACGCGGAGGAACTTATGGCCACCTTTGCCGCCGGCGGTGAGGGGGCCAACGACGCCTTTTTTGACGTTCTTGACACCCTAATGGCCGTTGACGACCAGGTGGAGCGGGACGCCCTGGGCGTTGCCCTGTTCGGCACACAATGGGAGGACCTGGGCGTGGAGGCCATGGAGGCCATGGCCAACGCCTCCCAGGCCGCCTATGACACCGGGGACGCCCTGGAGCAGATCAACCAGGTCAAGTACAACGACCTGGACAGCGCCCTCCAAGGGATCGGACGCCAGATCGAGGTGGCCCTGCTGCCGGCGGCGGACGCCATGTATCAGTCCCTTATGTCCAATATGCCAGAGATCAGCGCGGCCATAGCGGAGGTGTCCCCCGTGGTGGCGGTAATCGCGGAGGACTTCGCGGACTGGGCAGGCGGGGCCATTTCGGAGGGCCTGCCGGTCCTGGTGGACGGGATCCGCGACTTTGCAGACTGGGCGGGCAAGGCATACGAAAAGGCCAAGCCGTTCCTGTCCTTCCTGTGGGAGCATAAGGGGACGGTGCTGGCCGTGGCCGCTGGTGCAAAAGCCCTTTCCGTAGGAATGGGAGCAGCCAACAAGGCCATGGGTGCCTATAAAAACGCAAAGGGTATGCTGGCAAACCTGCAAAAGATCGTTCCGGTATATACAAAGTTGATTGCGGCCAAGGTCAAAGACAAGGCAGAAACCGCTTATTTGTATGCGCTGGAGGTAAAAGACGTACTGATCCGGGCCAAGACAACGGCGGCAACCTGGGCGCAGACTGCGGCCACAAAGGCCAGCACACTGGCGACTAAGGCGGCAACCGTCGCCACAAAGGCCATGAGCGCAGCGGTGAAATTCCTGACCAGCCCAATGGGAATGACGCTGGGGATAATAACGGCCGTGGCGGCCGCCCTGGTCCTGCTGTATAAGAACTGGGACACCGTAAAGGCGTGGCTGGTGAATTTCGGGAACACCGTGAACCAGATCTGGACCAACTTTTCCAACATGGTGGGGAACGCGATCACCGCCATCGGCCAAAAATTCCCCTTGCTGGGTGCCTACCTGCAGGGGTGGTGGGAGAGTATCCAGGCGGCGGTGGATAACGTCAAAGCGATTTTTCAAAATATCATCGACTTTATCAGCAACGTATTTTCGGGCAACTGGTCCGCTGCCTGGCAGAATATCGTGAACATCTTCGGAAACCTGTTCGGAATGATCGTGAACCTGGCCAAGGCGCCGATCAACGGGGTCATTTCGGCCATAAACTGGGTGCTTTCCAAGATCAACAGCATTTCCGTGACGATCCCGGACTGGGTGCCGGGCGTGGGCGGAAAAACGCTGGGGTTCAATATCCCCACGATCCCACAACTGGCGGAGGGCGGCGTGGCCACCTCCCCCACCCTGGCGGAGATCGGAGAGGGCGGAGAGCCGGAGGCCGTCATGCCGCTGTCCAAACTGGCGGCCCTGCTGGATGAATACACCAAAAAGCCGAAACCGACCGGCGGTGCCGGCAGACAGGAGGACGGCGGCGGGGAAACCATTGTATTCTCCCCCGTGCTGAACTTCTACGGCAAGGCAGACCGCGAGGAGGTGGAGGAGGCCACCCGGATCTCCTTCGAGGAGTTCAAACGACTGTATAAGCGCCTAAAGGCGGAGGAGCGCCGAAAGAAATTCAAGCCGGAACCTGTGACGGGGTAAGGAGGGCACCATGGAAAAGACCTATACAACGAAACAGGGGGACGCCTGGGACGCCATCGCGTTCCAGGTGTACGGCGACGTGATCTATACCGGCTTTCTCATGCAGGCCAACTTCCCGCACCTGGACACCTTCGTGTTTGACGCGGGGGTGGTCCTCCAGACCCCGGACCTGCCGGAGGACGACGACCTGGCCAACGCGCCGATCTGGAGGACCACCACATGAGGACGCGGAGAGCGGAAACGGATATGACCTGGAACGGCGCGGCCGTCACCAGCAAAATGGTGGGCTACAAGGCCACCGTGACCTATACGGACGCGGCCAGCGGCGAGGCGGACAGCCTGGAGATCAGCATAAACGACCGGGACCGCCAATGGACCACGGCATGGATGCCGAAAACCGGGGACACCCTGACGGCCGCCATTAAGGTGTACGACTGGGAGCGGGAGGGAGACAACCGGACCCTGGACTGCGGCTTTTTTATCCTGGACAATTACAGTTTTTCGTGGTGGCCCATGACCGGGACCATTTCGGCCGTGTCGGTGCCGGCGGATAGTGCTTTCCGGGCGACGCAGCGGACCAAGACCTGGGAAAAGGCCACCCTGCAGGCCATAGGAAACGAGATCGCGGCCAGGGCGGGCATTACCCTGGCCTGGGACGTTGAGGGGGATCCCATCACCGTCGAGAGCGTGGAGCAATCCGAACAAACGGACTGCGAGTTTTATATGAGCCTGTGCGAGGAATACGGCCTTTCCATGAAGGTGTACGCCCAAAAAATCGTGGTGTATGACCGGGAGCAGTACAAGGAGCGGGACGTGGCCGGGACCATCCGGGAAAGCGAGATCGAAAGCGGTTCCTGGAATACCACCCTTGACGGGACCTATACCGGCGGAGAATACACCTACACGGACCCGAACACCGAGGAGGAGATCAAGGTCACGGTGGGGACGGGGACCCGGATCCTGAAACAATCCGGCAAGGCCGACAACAAGGCGGACGCGGAGCGGAAGATCACGGCGGCGGTGGCCAACGCCAACCACGGCGCCACCACCCTGTCCCTGACCATCATGGGGCGGCCGGACCTGGTGGCCAGCCAGTGCGTCACCGTGGTGGGGATCGGCCGCCTGTCCGGCAAGTATTTTATCGACAGTATCACCCACACGGTGGGCGGCGGCTACACCATGGATCTGGAATTGTCCCTGGTGGAGGCCATGACCGAGGAAGTGATCAAGGACGCCACCGAGCGCCTGGCGGCGGTGGGCGTCATGGCCTCCCCGGAATACTGGGTGGCCCACTACCAGGACGTGGCCAACCTGGACGGCCTGATCCTGAACATGGCCACCCGGATCAAGGTCAACCTGGGCGGCAGCAGTATCACCACCGTGGACGACGCCCTGGACGTGCTGACCCGCACCGGCGTGATCAACTCCCCGGACTACTGGGCCAGCAAGCACAGCGCCCTGGCGTGGCTGGACACGCTGCTGATCAGCGCCGCCAACGCCCTGACCGAGTGAGGAGGAACCAATGAACGCAAACATAAGGCTGGGGAAAATATCGTCCATCGACTACGCCAAGGGCATGGCCAGGGTAGTGTACCACGAGAAGGACGACGACGTGACGCGCCTGATCCCCCTGCTGTCCCATGAGTACAAAATGCCGCCCGTGGGGTCCCAGGTCCTGGTGGTCCACCTGTCCAACGGGACGGAGGCCGGGGTGGTCCTGGGGCGGCCGTGGAGCGACAAGAACGCGCCGCCGGAGGGCGGGGCCAACCTATACCGGAAGGACCTGGGGCAAAACCCGGGGGACGCCATGATCCGGTACGACGGCAGCACCCTGACCATCAAATGCACCGGGGCCATCAACATCGAGGCCGGCGGGGCCATTACCATCAACGGGGCCACCATTGACCTGAACTAAAGGAGGCGGGAACCATGCCAAACGCGGCAAGACTGACGGACGCGGTGGACGGGACCACCGCCGGGGAACATTCGGGGCACGTGCCCCCACATTCCCCCGAGCCGTTCACCGGGGAGATCTCCGGGGCCTGTTCGGGGAATGTGCGGATCAACGGACTGGCGGCCGCCACGGTGGGCAGCACCACCACCGAGCGGGACGGGTGCTGTGGATCCAGCCAGGGCGCGGTGGCGGCAGGCAGCGGAACCGTGCGGATCAACGGAAAAGCGGCGGCCCGCACCGGCGACGCCCTGGCCCCCCATAGCGGGAGCGGGACCATCACCGGAGGCAGCGCCACCGTGCGGATCGGAGGGTAAACCATGGCCATCGGAACACTGGGAAGAAAGATCGTTTTTGAGGTGAGCGACGACCGGGTTTTTACGTTTTCGGAAATGACCCGGGAGGTCACGAGCCGGTGGACCAATCACGAACCCCAGGGGGTCAAGCCAAAGCCGGAATTTTTGGGGGCGGGCCTGCAGACGGCCAGCCTGACGATCACCCTTTCCGCCTCCCTGGGGGTCCGCCCCCGGGACGTGCTGGAGGCCATCGAGAATATGGTGGAGAACGGGACGGCGGAAACCCTGGTGATCGGAAACAGGCCGGTGGGCAGTAACCCCTTCCGGCTGACGGGTTCGAGTGAGGCGTGGAACACCGTCTACAACCGGGGCGAACTGGCCCGGGCCACCCTGACCATAAGCCTGGAGGAGTACACATGAACGAAACCGGCGTTTACGACTTCAAACTGGAATACACCTTTGCCGGAAACGCCCTGGCGGAACTGGACCGGCAACTGGCCCTTCTCCTGTCCACACGGGAGGGCACCATGCCACTGGATCGGGAGTTCGGCCTGAATATGGACTTTGTGGATATGCCGCCAGAGGTGGCCAAGAGCCTATACACGGCGGAGGTCACGGAGAAGGTGGCCAAGTTCATACCGACGGTGAAGGTCCGGGAAATCACCTGGGACACCGGCGGGCAAGGGAATTTAATTGCAAAGGTGGTGATCACAAGTGCCTGACGAAATGAACGCGATCAAGAACCTGCCGGACATTTCTTTCATCGACAACAAGACCATTGACCAGGTGCGACAGGAAATGGTGGCGGACTATGAAAGTTTTATTTCCGAGGCCACCGGCCAGACCGTGACCCTGGAGCGGTCCAGCGTCCACCGCATGGAACTATACGCGGCGGCGGCGCAGATCTACCAGGCCATGCAGTACATTGACCGGCAGGGAAAGCAAAATATTCTGAAATACTCCTATTCGGACTTCCTGGACAACCTGGCCATTTTTAAGGGCGTGACCCGGAACCCGGCCACGGCGGCCACCACGACCCTGCGCTTTACCCTTTCGGCGGAGCGGGACACAGCCACCGGGATCCCCCAGGGGACCCGCGTTTCCACGGCGGGGTCCATCTACTTCGCCACGGACGTGTACGCGGAGATCCCGGCGGGATCCACCACCGTGGACGTGCCGGCCACCTGCACGGTGGCGGGCACAGACGGAAACGGGTTCGCCGTCGGGGAACTGTCCACCATCGTGGACCCGATCCCCTACGTGGCCAGCGTGAGCAATACCACGGCCACCGAGGGCGGCGCAGAGATCGAGAGCGACGACGACCTGGCGGAACGGGTTTTCCTGGCCCCTGGGGCCTATTCTACGGCCGGACCGGAGGACGGATACCTGTACCACGCCAAGGCGTACAACGCCGCCATAGGCGACGTGGTGGCCACCAGCAACCAGGCGGCGGGCACCGTGGACATTGTTTTCATCATGGCCGACGGCAGCACCCCGGGGGAGGAAATGATCGAGGGTCTGGAGGGATACCTGCAGGGAAAGACGATCCGCCCCATGACGGATCTGGTGCGCGTCGCGGCGCCGCAGGAAGTCCAGTACACCATCAACCTGACCTATTACATCAACCGGAGCGACAGCGCCCAGGCCGTGACGATCCAGCAGGAAGTGGCGGCGGCGGTGGAGCAGTACAAGACCTGGCAGCGGGCCATAGGACGGGATATAAACCCCTCCCAACTGGTCCGCATGGTCATGGACGCAGGCGCCAAGCGCGTGACCGTGACGGCCCCCACATACACCACCGTGGACGCAACCAAGGTATCCGCCCTCCAGGGGGAGGCCGTGATCAGTTACGGGGGGCTGGAAGATGATTAAACTTTCCGGGAGCCGGTTCACGGATATTATGCCGGACAACCTGGCCAGCCAGGCAGAAACCCAGGCGTTTGCCTACGCGGTGGGGCGGCAGATTGAAAAACTGTGCGCCTACTCTGACGCGGCCAGGACCTACGCGGCCATAGCGACCATGCCGGAGTGGCTGCTGGACTACATGGCCGTGGAACTTCGCACCCCGTCCTACGACGAAAACTATTCCCTGAAAACAAAACGGGCGCTGATCCAGGGGTCCCTCCTGTTCTACACGCAAATGGGGACGCCGGCGGCGGTCAACCGGATTATTGAAACCATCTTTGAAACCGGGTACATCGAGGAATGGTACGAGTATGACGGAGAGCCGCATCATTTCCGGGCCTATGTCGGGGACGGCGGCGAGGTGGGGCCGGGGGACTGGAGGAGTTCCGGCGGGTCCTGTCCTCCGTCAAGCGGCTTTCGTCGTGGCTGGACGATATTATCACGATCACCACCATGGACCCGGATATGGTGACATTCACGGGGACTATGGGGAAAGGCTACACGTCCACGCCCCTGCCGGAGGCGGCGGTGGACTACCACCTGGAGGACGCGATCCGAGCGGGCGGAACTTTCGGGACCATCACACAAACCGCCATCCCGGCGGCAATCTAAACAGGAGGAAAACCCATGTTTTACGGTTTTGTAATTACAGAGGCAGGAAACAGCCTGCTGGCCAGCATGGTGGCAGGGCAAACCCTGACCATCACAAAGGCAGTTATGGGCGAGGGAACCGCAGACAACGCGGAGGCCGCCCGGCAGTTGACAAACCTGATCACCCCAGGGCCGGAGGCCACCAGCACCACGCCGACGGTGGACGGGAACGCCGTCAACATGATCGTGGAGTATCGGTCCGACCTGAACGGCGGCCTGCAGGAAGGGTTCTGGATCGGTGAGTTTGGCATTTTCGGCAAGGTGGACGACGAGGCGGAAACCATGATCGGGTACGGTTCCCTGGGCGACGCCAAGCAGTACGTGAGCGCCTACGTGTCCGGCACCGCGCCGGACGTGCGCCGGTATCCCGTTTCCATCACCGTCACCACGGGGATCCAGGTGGACGTGGACTATCCGGCGGAGGCGTGGATGACCGCCGAGGACGTGGCGGCCTACTTCAACGAAACACTAAAGCCGGATCTGGAGAACGGCCTGCAGGACCTGATCGATGACCACAACGAGGACCCGGACGCCCACGGCGGCGCCCTGGAGAACAAGCAGGACAAGATCGAGGCGGAGGGGATCCTGAAAGGGACCAAGACCACCGGAGAGGGCGGCGACACGTACAGCGTGGGAGCGGCCACGCCGGGCACCGACTACCAGGCACCAACCAATGCCCTGACGGCAGCGCAGGCCATGACCACCCAGGACCTGATCCCATTCTATGACGTGACCAACAGCCAGCACAAGCGGACCACCCTGCAGGCGCTGAAAGAGGCCATCGGAGTGCAAAGCCCGGCCATCAACGTGACCACCTGCGCGGGGGCCTCCGTGACCTGTTCGGACGGCGTGACAACCCTGGAGGGCACGGGGTCCACGGAGTTTGAACTGCCAAACGTGGGAAACTGGACCGTGACCGCCCAACTGAACGGGGAAAGCGTGTCCGAGGTGGTGAACGTGAGCGGCGCCCTGCTGTACGAGGTGGACCTGATGATCACGAGCGGGATCGCCGTGACCACACAGCCCACCAAAACCACCTATTTCATCGGGGAGGCGTTCGACCCGGCGGGCATGGTGGTGACGGCCACCTTTGAGGACGACACCACCGAGAACGTGACGGAGGACTGCACCTTCTCCCCGGACACCATGGCGGAGGGCACCCAGTCCGTCACCGTTACCTATCAGCGGGCCGGGGTCCAGAAAACCACAACGGTGGCGGTGGCCGTGCGGACGCTGGACCACATCGCCGTGACCACGGCGCCCACCAAAACAGCGTACAACTACGGGGAAACCTTCAACCCGGCGGGCATGGTGGTGACGGCCTACTACACCGACGACACCAGCCGGGCGGTGACGGGGTACACCTACTCCCCCACCGGCGCCCTGGCCATGAACAACACCACGATCACTATTTCCTATTCGGAGGGCAGCGTGACCGAGCAGACCACCCAGGCCATCACGGTGTCCAAGGTGCTGGACAGTATCGAGATCACCATGCCGCCCACCAAAACCGCCTATTTCTCCGGGGAAACCTTTAACCCGGCGGGCATGGTGGTGACGGCACACTACACCGACGGGAGCAGCGCGGCGGTGTCTGGGTACACCTATTCCCCCAGCGGCGCCCTGGCGGCGGGAAACAACACGATCACCGTGTCATATTCGGAGGGCGGGGTGACTAAAACCGACACCCAGGCCATCACCGTGACCACGATCTCCAACACCCTGAACAGCAATTCATGGGCCACCATCAAGGCCGTTTCCGACGCCGGCCAGGGGGACAACTACTGGGACGTGGGCGACACCAAGGCCATCACCATCAACGGGAACGTGGGAAACACCAATTTTTCCAACCTCTCGATCAATGTCTATATTATCGGGTTCAACCACAATTCCGCCCGAGAGGGCAACAACCGGATCCACTTCAAGATCGGCAAGATCGGCGGCACCCAGGTGGCCCTGGTAGACAGCCAATACGGCAGCGGCATTTCCTCCTCCGGCTACTTCTCCATGAACACCAGCAACACCAACACCGGAGGGTGGGCGAACAGTTACCACCGCCGGACCCTGCTGGGCAACACGGGAACACCCACCAGCCCGCCGTCCAATTCCCTGCTGGCGGCCATGCCGGCCGATCTGCGGGCCGTTATGAAAGCCGTAACCAAGTACAGCGACAACACCGGCGGCGGGTCCAACACGGCCAGTTATGTAACCAGCACCACGGATTATCTGTTTGAACTGGCGGAGTTCGAGTACCACGGCGCCCGTACCTACGCCAACAGCGCGGAGCAGAACTACCAGCAGCAGTACGCCTATTACCAGGCGGGCAACAGCAAGATCCACTATAAGCACAACGCCACCGGCACGGCGGCCGGTGTGGCCTGTCGGTCCGTCAATGCGACGTACTCCACCACTTTCTGCCGACTCACCACCAACGGCAATGCCAGCTACACGTACGCGAACACTTCCTGGGGCGTGGCGCCCGGCTTTGCAGCCTAATCCGGCGGAGCAATCGGGGAAAATCCCGCCCACGGAAGTGGGCGGGATCCCACCACACACCAACCGAAAGGAGGGGCGGCGGTGTCTGTCCTGAAAAGCAAGCGATCCACCAGCAAGGCGGAGTATGTGAACCTGGCCAATGAGATTTACACGGAAACCGTGGCAGTTTTGACCCGGCTTTCCGCCAGGTACGCCCGCCTGCTGGCGGAGCCGGTGGCGGCGCTGGCCGGGGAGGTAATCGACCAGACGGAAAAGGCGAACAGCATTTTTCCAAAGGGAGAGCCGAACCTGGGCCTGCGGAAAGGCCACCTGCTGGAGGCAAGGGCCGCGCTTATGGCCCTGGACGTGCGCCTGGGACACTGTTACACCATCCTGGCGCTGAACCCGCAGGGGTGCTTTACCAAGCCGGACGGGAAAAGCGTACCGCCGGCGGAGGCCACCAAGAAACTGGATGATATGTCGCAAAGCCTGGGCGAAAAGATCGACCGGGAAAATGAACTGATCCGGGCCGTTCTGGAAAGCGATAGGAAAAGAAAATAGGTCATTTTGGGTGTATCTCTGAAAAACGTGCCGTGAGGCAGGGCGGCGGACCCATTGACGGCGGCCAATGTGGCCTGTCGGTCCGTCAATGCGACGAACTCCAACAATTTCTGCCTACTCAACAACAACGGCAATGCCAACAACACGAACGCGAACAATTCCTGGGGCGTGGCGCCCGGATTTCACAACCCCGAGAGGGGAACGGGTCAAATGTAGTAGGGAACGAACCGGACCCTTTGTGAAAGGAGAGATACTTCCCGGGCGGAAAGCCCGAAACCGCCCTTTGTGGCCACGGCACGGACGCTGCTTGCATGGCGGGGTATTGTGCTATCCCCGTTTCATGTGCCGGGGTCATGCGGTTTAGACGCACACCTACACCACAACCGCACGGAGGCGCGAATACTTATTATGACCAGCGAGGAGCGCCGCGAGGCGCGATACCATAGACGAAAAGCCGCCCGAGAGGCCAGGAGGCGCCGGAGGTGCGAGGCCCTGGGAGGCATTGAACAGGCGTTCAGTTTTCGGAAAATGTTCAAATGGGGAAAGAAGTGCTGCAACAACGTGAGGTGGAAACAGTCCACGCAAAACTTTGAGCGGCACCTGTTTTCCGGTACGGCCCGCCGGCGGAGGGACGTGCTTTCCGGGAAGTGGCGGCCGAAACCGGGCGCCCACTTCATACTCCGGGAGCGGGGCAAGATCCGGCCCATAGACGCCCCGCACATCAACGACCGACAGATCCACAAGACCCTGACCAAGGAAGTCCTGGAGCCGCTATACACCCCGAGTATGATATACCGGAACGGGGCCAGCCAGCAAGGAAAGGGCCTCCACTTCCGCCACAAGGAACTAAAGAAGATCATGCGGGAGCATTACAGGAAACACGGCCGGGAGGGTTACATGGTCCTTATGGATCTAAAGCAGTTCTTCCCGAGCGCACCACACGCCGCGATCTACGAGCGCCACCGGCGCCTGATCCTGGACCCGGAGATCCGGGCCGTGGCGGACATGGTGGTGGCCTCCGTGCCGGGCGGCGTGGGTATGCCGCTGGGCGTGGAGCCGTCGCAGATGGAAATGGTGTCCCTGCCGTCCGCCGTGGACAACTGGACCGCCTGCCAACTGCGGGCGGAGGATCCGGCCCACTACATGGACGACTACCACATGGGAGCGGAAACCAAAGAGCAGGCGGAGGCGATCCGGGACGCCGTGACCGAGCGCATGGAGGCCATGGGGCTGACCGTGAGCCGGAGCAAAACCAGGATCGTGCCCCTGTCCAAGCCCTTCCGGTTCTGCAAGGTGAAATTCTACCTGACGACCACCGGGAAGGTGATCACCCACGGGAACCGGGACGGGATGAAACGGGCGCGGCGGAAACTGCGGGCGTTCAAGGCCAAGGTGGACGCTGGGGAAATGACCGTCCAGCAGGTGCGGGAGTGGCTGACCAGCCAGATCGCCTATTTCGAGAACTACAACGACCACGGCCGGGTCCTCCGGCTGAACCGGATATTTCATGCAATTTACGGAGGTGCAGAACCATGTTCAAGATCATCAAAGACGGGACAAGCCTGGGAATGACCGAGGCGCCCACCTACGTGCGGCAGGCGGAAAACGGGTGCTTTGTGCTGTGCCAGGAGGCGGAGGCCACGGGGATCGCCCACAACGGAACCGTGTACCACCTCCTGGGCCGGGAGGCCCTGGAGGGAGCGGAGAGCGTGATCCTGGAGGCGGCGGACGCCGGGGAGGAGATCGAGCGGACGGCCACGACCAACGGGATCGTGTTCACCACCATGGCGGAGGCCGGGAACATCGACGACGTGACGGCGGCGGAACACGCGGACCTATTCTCCCCGTGGGCCTATCCCGTCAACTACACGGCGGGACAGATCCGGCGCTACACGGATGGGAAACTGTATAAATGCCTCCAGGCCCATACCAGTCAAGCCGACTGGACGCCGGACACGGCGGTGAGCCTGTGGGTGAGCATTTCGGACCCGGCGGAGGAGTGGCCGGAGTGGTCCCAGCCCCTGGGGGCACATGACGCCTACGCCCAGGGGGCCAAGGTAAGCCACAACGGGAAACACTGGATCAGCGACGTGGCGGCCAACGTGTGGGAGCCGGGTGTGTATGGATGGACGGAGGCCGCAGACGACGCGGCGGAGGTGTAAGCCGTGGAAAAGATCCCGTACATCGTAAAAAAACGCATGAGGCGGGAGGGGATCCGGGGCCGCGTCAATCTCCCTTATGGCACCGAGGTGGAGGCTGTGGACGGTATGA
>ENA-UOJP01002754-UOJP01002754.1-human-gut-metagenome-genome-assembly--contig:-C102-NODE-2754-length-12113-cov-8.944021_pt1 | contig 12113 bp, 9 predicted proteins | sample MGYA00242353_ERZ723900 | MGnify/ENA metagenome assembly ERZ723900
AAAACACACATTTAGACTAGTATAATTAAACATCTTCTCAATTATATAGAAGAAACCGCGCCACGTCAAGCGATTTTTACGATATTTATCAGCACTTTTCCGATTATTGCCACCAGAATTGCCGCCACAATCGCCTCCGGAATCCCGGATGCGGTCACGGTCGCCATAATGAGGCCCCAAACCGCGTCAATGGCAACTTCCTTCACCTGCGCGTACTCATTGATAAACAGCTTGTAGATACTCCCCATCACAAACACCGTGTTGGTCAGAGACCCTATAAATCCAGTAATTGGCAGCGCAATCATCGGATTCAGCTTCACCTTTTTGAGCAGAATCCAGAGCCATCCGGCCACCAGCCCAATCAAAATCCGGCAGCCCACGGATACCCACACCGCTTTCAGCGCCCCGGTAATTCCGGTCATGCTCAAAAACGGGGAGAACGCGAAGGATAACAAGGTCGGCGCCATCGTGTTGCTGATCAACGAGCAAACGCCGAAGGTCGCCCCCAAAATACAGCCTGCCAACGGCCCCAGCAGTATAGCGCCTAAAATGACAGGGATGTGCACAGTTGTCGCCTTGATCACCGGCAGCTGGATCATTCCCAGGGGCGTATTCGCCAACAGGATGACCACCGCCATCATAAGTGCGACACTTGCAAGCCAGCGGGTGTCTTTTTTTCTCTTATTCAATTTTTTTTCCTCCTTGCTACTGTTCTTAATTATAAGATACAATGCAATATCACGCCCTGATTATAAAGGTAATCCACCGCCCAGTCAATGGATTTTTGTTAATTTACATAATATTATCCACAATTTGTGGATAACATGTGGATAACTGTGGATTGCATCTGAATATTTCCACATTGCGTTTCTGAAACCCCAGATTTTCCAAAGTTTTCCCCGCTGTGTAAAACTCCTGTTTATCCAATTCGCATCTTTGTGGACAAACCTCCCGTCCACAGGCCGCCAACAAAAATTCCCCAACCGATTCACAGAGTTATCCACAGAAATACCCCTATTTATTTCCAAATATGCCGACTTATCCACAGCATTTGTATTTTTTCATTGAAAATATTCTTTCTTTAGTATACAATGGTTTTAGATTGGGCTATTTTGCAATAGAGGTTTAGGAGACTGAAAATGATCGATATAATTGAGAAAAATTGGGAGCAGATCCTATTAAATCTGAAAGAAGAACATGAGATAAGCGATATCTCCTTTAAGACGTGGCTGTTACCCTTAAAGCCGTACTCATTTAAGAACAATACCGTGACCATCATTGTCCCGGAACAGACCTTTTTAGCCTATGTAAAGCGCAGATACAGCCTGCTCATGAAGGTCGCAATCTCCGAATTCCTCGGAGTGGAGTGTGAAATTGAATTCAAGCTGGAGGATCAGCTGGCCGAGGCCAATCTGTCCACCGAGCCGCAGCTGATCGAGAAAAACAATACCTCCGTCAGCCCGGACGTGATCCAGAGCGCCAACTTGAATCCCAAGTACACCTTCGACACCTTTGTGGTGGGTTCCAACAACAACCTGGCCCACGCCGCAGCCCTGGCCGTGGCCGAGTCGCCGGGCGAGATTTACAATCCCCTGTTCATCTACGGAGGCGTGGGACTGGGGAAAACCCACCTGATGCACGCAATCGCCCACTTCATATTAAAGAACACTCCGACCTCCAAGATCCTCTATGTCAGTTCGGAGACCTTTACCAATGAACTGATCGATGCGATCCGGAACAAAAACAACATCACCACCACGGAGTTTCGCGAGAAATACCGCAACAACGACGTGCTGCTCATCGATGATATCCAGTTTATCATCGGCAAGGAAAGTACCCAGGAAGAATTCTTCCACACCTTCAACACCCTGTACGAGTCGAAAAAGCAGATCATTATCAGCTCCGATAAACCGCCCAAGGAGATCGAGACGCTGGAAGAACGTCTGCGCTCCCGCTTTGAGTGGGGCCTGACCGTGGACATCCAGTCCCCGGACTACGAGACGCGGATGGCGATTCTGCAGAAAAAAGAAGAGCTGGAAGGTTATAATATCGACAATGAAGTGATCAAGTACATTGCCACCAACATCAAGTCCAATATCCGGGAACTGGAAGGCGCTCTCACCAAGATCGTGGCCCTGTCCCGGCTGAACAAGTGCGACATCACCCTGGAGCTGGCCGAGGAAGCCTTAAAGGACATTATCTCCCCCGGAGCCCAGCGGGAAGTGACCCCGGACCTGATCATCCAGGTGGTTTCCGACCACTTCGGACTGGCTCCCCTTGACATTTCCTCCCAGAAGCGCAACAAGGAAATCGTCTATCCCCGGCAGATCGTCATGTATCTCTGCCGCAATATGACGGCCACTCCCCTTCAGGCCATTGGCCGGTATCTTGGCGGACGCGACCACACCACCGTCATACATGGAGCTGATAAAATCACAGCGGACCTTTTGAAGGACGAGACGCTGAAGAATACGATCGAGATCCTAAAGAAGAAAATCAATCCACAATAACCTGTGAAAATCATGTGGACGAGCTGTGGAAACGAGATGCGAGCATTTTAACCCTCAAAATCATTTTAAAGGCCTTGTGGATAAACCTCAAGTTATCCTTCCAAAAAAACCGAGATTTCCACAGACCGGTTCACACCTGCTTGTCCATATATTTTAAGGGGTTCAGGTACTTTTACACAAACCCACAACCCCTACTACGGTTTCTACGAAAATTTACTCTTTATTTTATATCGTAAAGGCAGTCCAAGTTCACACCAAGTCAGAAAGGAAGTTATCAACAATTATGAAGCTGAGATTTCAAAAAGATGCGCTTGTCAACGGAATTAATATTGTACTGAAGGCAGTTCCCTCCAAAACCACCATGTCCATATTGGAATGTATCCTCATCGATGCCAGCGGAAGCGAAATCAAGCTTACCGGCAACGACATGGAACTGGGAATCGAGACAAAAGTTGCGGGAGAAATCCTGGAACACGGTAAAATCGCTCTGGATGCGAAACTCTTCTCCGAGATCACCAGAAGGGTTTCCAGCGAAAGCTCTGCCGTTGTCTCCATTGAAAGCGACGAGCGGTTCAACACCACCATCCGATGCGAGAATTCCGTATTCAACATCCAGGGCCGGGACGGCGAGGAATTTGCCTACCTTCCCTATATTGAGCGCGATAAATACATCTGTCTGTCCCAGTTCACCTTAAAAGAGGTGATCCAGCAGACCATTTTCTCCATCTCGCCCAACGACAGCAACAAGATGATGTCCGGCGAACTCTTCGAGGTTAATGAGAACCAGCTCCAGGTGGTTTCCCTGGACGGACACCGTATTTCCATCCGCAAGGTCCGCTTAAAAGACCATTACGACGATATCAAGGTGATTGTACCCGGCAAGACTCTGGGCGAGGTCAGCAAAATTTTAAGCGGGGACAATGAAAAGGAGGTGCTGATCTACTTCAGCGCCAACCACATTCTCTTCGAGTTTGACAACACCATCGTGGTGTCCCGCCTGATCGAGGGCGAGTATTTTCGTATCAGCCAGATGCTGTCCAGCGATTACGAGACCAAGATTTCCATTAATAAGAAGGAGTTTTTGGACTGTATCGAGCGCGCCACAATCCTGATCCGCGAGAACGACAAAAAGCCGCTGATCATCAATATCACCGACAATTCCATGCAGCTGAAGCTGAATTCCAGCTTCGGTTCCATGAACGCGGACCTGCTGATCCACAAGAACGGCAAGGACATTATGATCGGCTTTAACCCCAAGTTCCTCATCGACGCCCTGCGCGCCATCGACGACGAGGAAATCAACCTTTATATGATGAATCCCAAGTCCCCCTGCTTCATCAAGGATGACGAGGAGAACTACATCTATCTGATTCTGCCGGTGAATTTCAACGCCGCGTCGGTTTAAGCGGAGGACCTTATGGAAACAATCAAACTGAGAGACGAGTATATTAAACTGGGCCAGGCGTTAAAAGCCGCCGGCCTGGTCGAGTCCGGAGTGGAGGCAAAATACGCCGTTGAGGACGGAAACGTCAAAGTCAACGGCGAGGTAGCCACCCAGCGGGGCAAAAAGCTGGTGGACGGCGACGTGGTCGCCTACAAGGGCGAGACCATCAAAATTGTGAAGTAGAAAAAGGAATGTTCCATGATCATTGAATCCATAGAGCTGAAAAATTATCGGAACTACGAAGAATTACATATGGAATTAAATGAGGGAACGAACATTCTGTACGGCGATAACGCCCAGGGAAAGACCAATATCCTGGAAGCGGTATACGTCTGCTGCACCTCAAAATCCCATAAAAACGCAAAAGACCGGGATATTATCCGGTTTGACCAGGATGAGTCCCACATCAAGATGCAGATCCGAAAGAACGATGTTCCCTATCGCATCGACATGCATCTGAAGAAAAACAAGCCCAAGGGGATCGCGATCAATGGGATGCCAATTCGCAGGGCCAGCGAACTTTTCGGTATCGCCAATGTGGTGTGTTTCTCACCGGAAGATCTGAACATCATCAAAAACGGCCCCTCCGAACGCAGAAGATTTATCGATATGGAACTGTGCCAGTTGAATAAACTGTACGTCCACTCCCTTGTCCAGTACAACAAAGTGCTGGTCCAGCGCAACAAGCTGTTAAAGGAGCTGGCATTCCGGCCAGACTACGGGGAGACTTTGGATGTATGGGATATGCAACTGGTAAATTATGGAAAAGAAGTGATGGAATACCGCGGGGACTTTGTCTGCCGGCTGAATGAGATGATTCACGGAATCCACGCCAGATTATCCGGCCAGAAGGAAGATTTAAAGATCTGTTACGAGCCGGATACCGCCGCCGCCCAGTTTGAGGAGGCGTTAAAGCGCAGCAGAACCCAGGATATGAAGCAGAAGACGACGCTGTGCGGCCCGCACCGGGACGACATCAGTTTTTTTGTCAACGGCATCGATATCCGCAAATTCGGTTCCCAGGGACAGCAGCGCACGGCGGCTCTGTCCTTAAAGCTGTCTGAGCTGGAGCTGGTCAAGCAGTTGATCCACGACCGGCCCATTCTGCTGTTGGACGACGTGCTGTCCGAGCTGGACGCGGGCAGGCAGAACCATCTGTTAAACGCGATCAATGATATTCAGACCATCATCACCTGCACGGGATTGGACGATTTTGTAAACAATCGGTTTAAAATAGACAAGATATTTAAAGTCATCGACGGCGCCGTGGTCAGTGAAAACTGATCCCGCCAAGAACAAGAAAGGAAGATAGAAGCATGGGAGAGCAATACGGAGCAGATCAGATTCAGATTTTGGAGGGGCTTGAGGCCGTCAGAAAACGGCCGGGCATGTACATCGGCAGTACAAGCGCCAGAGGTCTTCATCATCTGGTATATGAGATTGTAGATAATGCGGTGGACGAGGCATTGGCGGGATATTGTGATTCCATTGAAGTGACCATCAATGAGGACAATTCCATCACCGTAATCGACGACGGCCGCGGAATCCCGGTTGGCATACAGAAAAAAGCGGGTCTGCCCGCGGTTGAGGTGGTGTTTACCATCCTTCACGCAGGCGGAAAGTTCGGCAACGGCGGCTACAAGGTATCCGGCGGCCTCCACGGCGTTGGCGCATCCGTTGTAAACGCCCTCTCCGAGTGGCTGGAGGTTCAGGTTTATCTGGATGGAAATATTTACCAGCAGCGCTATGAGCGGGGCAAGGTGATGTATCCTCTGAAGATCGTAGGCAAATGCGAACCCCACGAGCACGGCACCCATGTCAGATTCCTTCCCGACAAGGAAATTTTCGAGGAGACGGAGTTCGATTATGACACCTTAAAGATCCGTCTGCGCGAGACCGCCTTCCTGACCAAGAATTTAAAAATCACCCTGCGGGACGACCGAGAGGAGGAAGTGAAAGAGAAAACCTTCCACTATGAGGGCGGAATCCGCGAGTTTGTGGCCTATCTGAACAAGGGGAAAACCCCTTTATACGAGCAGGTTATTTACTGCGAGGGCACCCGGGAGGGCGTCTACGTGGAAGTTTCCATGCAGCACAACGACTCCTACACCGAGGGCATTTACACCTTTGTAAACAACATCAACACCCCCGAGGGCGGCACTCATCTGACCGGATTTAAGAACGCCCTGACCAAGACCTTCAACGATTACGCCCGCAAGAACAAGCTTCTCAAGGAAAATGAGGACAGTTTGTCCGGCGAGGACATCCGCGAGGGCCTGACCGCCATTATCAGCGTAAAAATCGAGGATCCCCAGTTTGAGGGACAGACCAAGCAGAAGCTGGGCAACAGCGAAGCCAGAACCGCAGTGGACAACGTGGTCAGCGAGCAGCTGACTTATTTCCTGGAGCAGAATCCGTCGGTGGCCAAGAGCATCTGTGAAAAATCCATTCTGGCCCAGCGCGCCCGCGCGGCTGCCCGCAAGGCCAGGGATTTGACGCGCCGTAAATCCGCCCTGGACGGGGTGGCTCTGCCCGGAAAGCTGGCCGACTGTTCCGACAAGAATCCGGTAAACTGCGAGATTTATATCGTAGAGGGAGATTCCGCCGGCGGCTCCGCAAAGACCGCCAGATCCCGTGCAACCCAGGCGATTCTGCCCCTGCGCGGAAAGATCTTAAACGTGGAGAAGGCCAGAATGGACCGCATCTACGGCAACGCCGAGATCAAGGCCATGATCACCGCCTTCGGAACCGGAATCCACGAAGATTTCGATATTACCAAGCTGCGCTACCACAAGATCATCATCATGACCGATGCCGACGTGGACGGAGCCCACATCAGCACCCTGCTTCTGACCTTCCTTTACCGGTTTATGCCGGAGCTGATCAAACAGGGATACGTGTACCTGGCCCAGCCGCCCTTATACAAGGTTGAGAAAAATAAACGCATCTGGTACGCCTACAGCGACGAGGAGTTAAACTCCATCCTGACGGATGTCGGCCGCGACGGCAATAACAAGATCCAGCGCTACAAAGGTCTGGGAGAGATGGACGCGGAGCAGCTCTGGGAGACCACCATGGACCCCGAGCGCAGAATCCTTCTGCGGGTGACCATGGACGACGAGACCCAGTCCGAGCTGGATTTGACCTTCACCACCCTCATGGGCGACCAGGTTGAGCCGAGAAGAGAATTTATCGAGTCCAACGCCAAGCGCGTACAGAATCTGGACATTTAATAAACTCGCATCAGCTGTTACATTGCAAATATAAAGGAGATTGAATATGGAACCAAATGTATTTGACAAGGTTCACGAGGTAGACCTTAAAAAGACCATGGAGCAGTCGTACATCGACTACGCCATGAGTGTAATCAGCGCCAGGGCGCTGCCCGATGTAAGAGACGGCCTTAAGCCGGTTCAGAGACGCGTCCTGTTCTCCATGATCGAGCTGAACAACGGTCCGGATAAGCCCCACCGTAAATGCGCCCGTATCGTCGGCGATACCATGGGTAAATACCACCCCCACGGCGACAGCTCCATCTACGGCGCTCTGGTCAATATGGCCCAGGAGTGGTCTACCCGTTACCCGCTGGTGGACGGACACGGAAACTTCGGCTCCGTGGACGGCGACGGGGCCGCGGCGATGCGATACACGGAAGCCCGCCTGAGCAAGATTTCCATGGAAATGCTGGCGGACATCAATAAAGACACCGTCAACTTTGTTCCCAACTTTGACGAAACCGAGCGGGAGCCGGTTGTGCTTCCCTCCCGGTACCCCAACCTGCTGGTCAACGGCGCATCCGGTATCGCCGTGGGTATGGCCACCAATATTCCGCCCCACAACCTGCGCGAGATCATCGGGGCTGTGGTAAAGATGATCGACAACCGGGTTCAGGAAGACCGTGAGACCACCATGGAAGAGCTCATGGAGATCGTCAAGGGTCCCGACTTCCCCACCGGAGCCACCATTTTGGGCCGCAGGGCCATCGAGCAGGCATACCGCACCGGCCGTTCCAAGATCAAAGTGCGGGCCGTGACCAACATTGAGACCATGGCCAACGGCAAATCCAGAATCATTGTCTCCGAGCTGCCCTACATGGTCAACAAGGCCCGTCTGATCGAGAAGATCGCCGACCTGGTGAAGGAGAAAAAGATCGACGGAATCACCTACATCGGCGACGAGTCCAACCGCGAGGGCATGCGAATCAACATAGAGCTGCGCCGGGACGTGAACGCCAACGTGATTTTAAATCAGCTGTTAAAGCACACCCAGCTGCAGGACACCTTCGGCGTAATTATGCTGGCCCTGGTGGACAGCCAGCCCAAGGTGCTGAATCTGCACCAGATGCTGGATTACTACTTAAAGCACCAGGAGGACGTGGTCCGCAGAAGGACTCAGTACGACTTAAACAAGGCGGAGGAGCGGGCCCATATTTTGGAAGGACTGCTCATCGCCCTGGATCACATCGACGAGGTGATCAGCATTATCCGCGGGTCCGCCAATGTGGCGGAGGCCAAGCGGCTTCTGACCGAGCGCTTCGGGCTTTCCGACGCCCAGGCCCAGGCTATCGTGGATATGCGTCTGCGCGCTCTGACCGGTTTGGAGCGTGAGAAGATTGAAAACGAGTACAAGGAGCTCCAGGCGAGAATCAGCGAGTTGAAGGCGATTCTGGCAGATGAGAAAAAGCTTTTAGCTGTGATTAAGGAAGAAATTACGATTATCGCCGATAAATACGGCGACGACCGCCGCACGGCTATCGGTTATGACGACGACATGTCCATGGAGGATCTGATTCCCGATGAGGACACGGTGATCGCCATGACCCATTTGGGTTACATCAAGCGCATGGACGTGGACAATTTCCGGTCCCAGAACCGCGGCGGAAAGGGCATCAAGGGGATGCAGACCATCGAGGAGGACTACATTGAGGACCTTCTGATGACTACCAACCACCACTATGTGATGTGCTTTACCAACACGGGACGGGTTTACCGCCTGAAGGCATACGAGATTCCCGAGGCGGGCCGTACGGCCAGGGGAACGGCCATCGTGAACCTGCTCCAGCTTCAGCCGGAGGAGAAGATAACGGCGATCATTCCCATGCGGGAGTACAACGAGGACAAATACCTGTTTATGGCCACCAAGGGCGGCATGGTGAAGAAAACGCCCATGTGCGAGTACGAGAACGTGCGCAAGAACGGCCTGCAGGCTATTGTGCTGCGGGAGAACGACGAGCTGATCGAGGTCAAGGCAACGGACAACCAGGAGGACATTTTCCTGATTACCAAGAACGGCATGTGTATCCGGTTCCATGAGACCGACGTCCGGGTGACCGGCCGCGTTTCCATGGGCGTGATCGGTATGCGCTTTGAGGACGGGGACGAGGTGATCGGCATGCAGATGGCCAGCCAGGGCGACTCCCTGCTTGTGGTGTCGGAGAACGGCATGGGCAAGCGCACGGTGATCAGTGAGTTCAGCGCTCAGAACCGCGGCGGCAAGGGCGTGATCTGCTATAAGATCACGGAAAAGACAGGCTGCCTCATCGGGGCCAAGCTGGTGGACGACGGCCGGGAGATCATGATGATTACCACCGAAGGAATTGTGATCCGCATGGTGGTGGACGATATCTCCGTGATCGGGCGAAATACCTCCGGCGTAAAGCTGATGGCCATTGACCATGATTCCGATATCAAGGTGGCGAGCATCGCAAAAGTGCGCGAGAGCGTGACCAAGGACAGCAATGTCTACAATGAAGAGTATATAGAGGACGAGAACAGCGATTCGGAGGAGGAATCCGAGGAGACTGAAGGGGACGAATCCGGCAGCGAAGCGTAATACGGATCGTGAATGAGCAAAAGGCTTCCCGCAACAACGGGAAGCCTTTTGTGAAATATGGAGCCGGAAATTTAACATAAGGGGTAGGCAGTTATGTGGCGGATCATCTATATGGTACTTATGAACCTGTTTCATGCTCCCATATGGCTTTATAAAATCGGCCGTATGGGGCGGCCTGAGGACAGGCATACCAAAGAAGAACGATACGAATATATTGCGAAGATGGACAAACGGATCATCCGCAGGGGGCGGGTGGATCTGGTGTGCACCGGCGTTGATGGGATTCCGGAGCAGGACGGGTTTATTATGTTTCCCAACCATCAGGGGCTTTTTGACGTGCTGGCGCTCTTTGCCACCTGTCCGCGGCCGTTTTCCGTAGTAATTAAGAAAGAAGCGGCCGAGCTGGTGCTGGTGAAACAGGTGCTGGGAGCGATGCGAAGCCTGCCCATGGACCGGGACGACATCAAGGATCAGGTGCGCGTGATCGGCGAGGTGACAAAGCGGGTGAAGCAGGGAGATAACTTTGTGATATTCCCGGAGGGCCACCGCAGCCGCAATGGGAATGAGATTCTGGAGTTCAAGAGCGGTACATTTAAAAGCGCCGTAAAGGCGGGCTGCCCCATCGTGCCCGTAGCGCTGATCAACAGCTACCGGCCCTTTGACATCCGCTCTCTCAGACGCGAGCGGGTGGAGATCCATTATCTGGAGCCCATTTATCCGGATCAGTATGCGGGAATGAAAACGGTGGAGATCGCACAGATCGTCCATGACCGGATTCAGGAGGAAATCAACCGGAATATCCGGTAGCTTTCATTTGCATTTTACAAACGTACATTCTGTCGTCGGCCAGCTTCTCAAGGTCCGCGAAGCTTTGTCCGGGTTCGCGCAGGGCGGTTCCAACCGCAATCTCGCACGGAGGAATGCCGTATGCGCGGTTGCTTTCCCGGATCATTTCCAGGATTTGATTTGCTGCCAGATCCGGATATTCCGGGGAACAATTCCTGCAAATCAGCAGGAACTCGTCACCCCCTACCCGGTAGGCATAGGATGATCCGTCTTCCTCAAGCTGTTTCAGGGCGGAACCGACCTGGCGGATCAGCCGGTCCCCGCAGTCATGCCCGTACCGGTCGTTTGCCAGCTTTAGGTTGTTGATATCCAGATTCAAAATTCCGATCTTCGCTTCACCCGCGAAGATTGTCTCACTGTCGTGGATATATTTGTTGCGGTTTCCAAGGCGCGTCAGATGGTCGTGGAAGGCGCTCCATTGGAGATCCTGCAGGAGTTCCCTGTTTTGTTGAATGACCTCCTGGTATTGCAGCGTCAGGCCGCTGAGTTCACGGGACAGCCCGATAATGTCTTTGGCGCAGGTGACGGCGCCCACCCGGTAGGTCCGGTTGTTAAGCTCCACCCACCGGTTTCGGACCAGCAGATAGTTTTCCGTGCCTTCAAGGGCCAGCTCCCAGTTTAAGGAGCCGGACTCCGGCCGCTCCTGCACAAACAGGTTCAGAAGGGGGGAGCCCTTCAGCGCTTCCGGAAACGGCAGATCCATGATTTCCTGCCCGCAAAGACTGATTAAGCCGGTATTCCCACAGATCACCCGGTGGTCTTCCTCATCTACTATATAATAGCACTCGATGGTCCTAAGCAGTTCTTCCTTCAACTCTTCCATTGTATTCATCACAATATCCTTTTCCGCCATGAGGCATAGAATTAGTATTTTTGGTTACGATATGGTAATAGGATAGATAAATCATAATTGAAAAGGGCATACTTTTCAATGATATCCTGATGTTTGGCCCTCGCATCCGGCTCAAAAAAGGCATTATCGCAAATAGTCGCAAAATGTCGGCAAAAATGGGTTGACAAGGAGGAGTTGATCTAGTATAATGATCAATGCGTCTGAGGACAGAAATGTCGCAGGACCAATCATATGGAAATTGTGAATTCGGAGAAATACTCAAGAGGCCGAAGAGGCGCCCCTGCTAAGGGTGTAGGTCGGGAAACCGGCGCGAGGGTTCAAATCCCTCTTTCTCCGCTCTTTTTTCCAAATGATTATTTTTTTACACTTCCGTAGAAAAATAAAAAATTAATCATAAAAAGCAGTTGACAAGATTCGACAAGCGTGATATGATTAATACCCGCTGGGGGTAAAAACCTGGCGAACACATTGGATTTTCAAGCCAACCGGCTGAAAAGAAAATGAAAAAAGTTGTTGACAAACAAAAGCAACTGTGGTAACATAGTAAAGCTGCTGTTGAGAGATCAACAACAAAGCAAAAAAGTTTTTAAAAAAGTTGTTGACAAACGCTAGTGAGTGTGCTAAGATA
>ENA-UOJP01002759-UOJP01002759.1-human-gut-metagenome-genome-assembly--contig:-C102-NODE-2759-length-12086-cov-5.931760_pt1 | contig 12086 bp, 10 predicted proteins | sample MGYA00242353_ERZ723900 | MGnify/ENA metagenome assembly ERZ723900
ATTTGGTTTAAAAATACAAAGATAAATTTCTTAACATAAGTCACGATACGGTTTCAGATGTCCTTAACACCAGCAAGGAATCTCATTCCTTCATCCATAAAGCCAGGCAGAACTTCATGTGCAAAATCAGGGTAAATTAACATTTTTTTATGCACCAACAGTTTGTTATATGCAGCAAACTGCGATGAGGGGGGACAAGCCTCATCTTTTAATCCTGTCCCCCACAAAACTCCTGCTTGCACTCTTGGCATTAAAAACTGAATGTCAATATAGCCAAGTCTGTTGAAAATTTCTTCTTCCCTCTCATGTCTGGGATCAAAAGAACGGAAAAAATAGTTAAGCTCTTCATATGCACTCCCTCTGCAATCCATTTTCCATACCCTTTTGTAATCAGATAAGAATGGTTGCTGCACTGCCGCCCGCTTAATAAAAGGTGATAATGCCGCGCATACTAAAGCAAGCGCACCGCCCTGCGATCTTCCGCATACTGTAATTCGGTTACTGTCAATCCCCGGTAATTCTGAAACCACTTTTGCCAACATCGCCGTATCCAGAAAAATCTGACGATATAATAGCTTCTCCGGATGGTCTGAAAGCCCCCGGATGATATGACCATTATAGGTAGTTCCGGTTACCCCTCCTCTATCTTCTGACAAACCGGCCTGTCCTCTGCAATCCATAGCCACTACAGCAAATCCCTGTTGAACCCAGGCCAGTTTTTCGTACCACTCACCAGAGTTTCCGGAATAACCATGAAACAGTATAACTACCGGAACCTTAGCTTCAGTCGCTGGCCTTACATATTTTGTATATATTCTTGCTCCATCCGTACCGGAAAATAATAGTTCACTGCATTGTGCCCCGGTAAACTGTAACTTCAAAGGAATTAAATCTACGGCAGCATTACAAGAGGCCACTTCACGGAGGGCCTTTTCCCAATAAGCATCATAATCGACCGGCCGGGGATTCGTACCAGTATAGGATTCCATTTCCTGCAGTGTCATACTTTCGACAGACATCGCTATTCTCCTCCATCAGCTTATAGCACACTATTTTTCCATTGCCAACAGCACGTCCAGTTTCACCTGCTCATTAAACCGTTCCACATCCACACAGCCGCATAATCTGGTAAGGACCTGAGGTTTATACATTTCGTTTGACTTGTGGGAATACATTTTCCAATATCCTTCCGCCTGTTTAAGTAATGCCACAGCTTCTTCCTGCTGCGGTATTTCTCCGGTTAACCGGTACATGGACAAGCTGACTGCAGCACGTATTTTCAGAGAATAATAATATCCAAGATAGCTTAATGCCTGGATATCTTCCAGCGTATTCATAAGTTCTTTACACACAGTACCATCTTCAGCCAGATTTCCCACACCCTCCAGAGCAGTTTCTGCATGTTTCCAGATAGATTCAGCCTGTTCCAGGGGAGTCACCTTACCTGTATCTTCGCCTGCGATTTCTGCCATGCAGTATTCTTCCACAGATAAATAGTTGTCTCCCGGGACACTGCGGCAGGAAATAAATTCATTAATATCCGCAAATACCAACTTATCTGTCTGAGGTTCATACATGCAGCAACCTTCAGGATACCATTGAAAATCAAAATCATGCCAATGTGTACAGTTTACTTCCGGCACAATAGCCGATGCCTCTTTCCATGTATCATACAAAAGCTGCTCCCGATCCGTCCTGAAATAAAACTTGATTTCCTGCTCAAAATACTCTCTGGGAAGCTCCGGATTGTAGGAAAGCTGGCCCCATATTGTAAACATATACCACATTTTCGCTATAAACAACGGATGGGACATATCTCTTTTATCCATATAATCCCGTCCCCAGGTATATCCATCAGGCCCCATATAGAATCCCTGCATACAGGAAACCGGCATCTGTTTCAAATAGGAATAAGCAAATTCAGGGTCGCCCCAGCGATACATATAAAAATCATCATTTCTAACAGTCAGCCATATTTTTACATCTGGATTCTTTTCTTCAAGAAAATTATCAATAAAGGTGGGTCTTGTATTTGAATACATATGTGCCTGGGAATATTTGAAACTAATTTCAAACGGACACGGAAACTCATCAAATTCCTTCATGATACTATCATATCTGGTCATCTGCATTCTATGGATAAAACGGAACGGCCTGTTCGGTGTCTCAGCCAACACATCCCGGATACCTCTTCCATAAGAATCTGCAATAAACGGCACATCCGTCTCATCCTGGAACATATCCTCTCCCGCCGTAACTCCTATCCCTGCAAGCAGAGGGTAGGTCCGCATCAACGCTTTTGTTCCGCAGTATACGAAATCCTTCGTTACAGGGTTATCCTGTCTGTCGGTAATTCCATAGGGATTATGTTCTGTTCCGAATGAAAACAGGTTCCATGTAAAAATCATCACCTGGATACAGCGTGATTTTGCATATTCCATTACCCATTGCCAAAAGCATATTTTTTCATCGATCCCTATTCTTTTAACTGTTACCAGACTATTTTCAAAGTCTGGAGAATACATATTACGGCCATCCAAAGTTGCTTTAAAGGGCCTTGTGGTACGCTTTACATCATCCAGTGAAACCAGTGGATATTCTGGAATCCTTACCAGGGAAGGAAACGGTGATAATGTCCACAGAGACAATGTATTGTATTTATTCAGTGCCATCCTGTCTAAAAATTCCGTCCAGAAATTTGGATCCCACATATTTTCGATGTTGTGTGATGCTGAATCCGATGCATCGGAGTAACTGGGTGTTCTTGCATCCAACGGAATATTAAATTTAATCCCCCTGTTTTTAATATACGGTGTAACACTGGCAGGCTGAATTCCCTTAATACCTCCATTATGTTGTATCTTTTTTGAAAGATCGAGGACCCCATACATTATTCCGGCTTCATCTCCGCCACAAACTTCAAATTTGTCTCCATCAATCTTCAGATGATATCCCTGCTCTTCTATTGATTCGTCCTGCCTGACCTCCAGCTGCAAGGACACATCGCCAGAAGCTGCTTTTTCCAGCTCTCCTAAGGCAAATTGAATCGCATCAGTTATACGGTAATTGTTTTTAATTAATCTAAGCATATTCCCTCTCCTTATTTCAAATCTATGGAAATCATGTCCCATACTTCCAGCTTGTCCAGCAATATCTCAACCCTTCCTGATATTTCCTTATATGTAATCTTCTCTTCTCCAATTACAGATCTTACCGACGCGATTTGTTTGTTACCGGGAAGTGCAACGCTGCATCTGATCGAATATACCGGAATCATATCCATCAGAGGTCTTTGTCCTGTTTCATTGACAAGATGAATCAGGAGCTTATTTTTCTTTTCATACATAGTTACCTGAACACTTGAAGGCATATCCGTTTTCAGTACCATATTGTCCCCTGTCAACTGCTTTATCATATTATAGGCCATATGGTAATGATCTTTCAGATGAAATGATGCTGTCAGCATATGATAGCGGAAAGGAAGCAGCAGGACTTTTCCTTTTCCGCATGCCCGGAGCATGGCCAGCGGTATATCTGTAAAAGGTGTAGGTATGGAAGCCCTTTCCGGAGGAGCGCCAACTACCTCCATAGGAGCGAACGGCGGTACTAGGGTCATGCAAACATCTGTTTCCACAGTAGGGATGCAGTAATTTACTTCTCCCCTGAACGCCGCTTTATCCGTATCCATTCCTTCTTTTATGAATACACCATTTTCCTCAAAACGCATATAGCTGGCATATAGATACTCACCCTTCTGGACACTTTTTTCCACTCCATACAATTCGGCCATCTGCACTATTTCATCAGGGTTACACCGCTCCGCAAGCAGATTGCCGCCATTGGATACATAAGCTTCAAGAAGCTTATCCATTCCTTCTGCCACAGGAAAACCATCGGGAAGAATCGCAGCTTTATATTTCATCAACCGGTCCCTGTTAATACAGTAATCATGCATAAAATCAAACTGGATATGTTCCTTCATCAAAATATCCGCCCAATTCCTGCCCGCCTGGGAACCATTCCAGAAAAGCAGGACGTCCGCTTTGCTTTTAACGCCGTGCATATCCTGTTCGCACTTCATAATCATTTTGTCAACGGTAGTTATTGTATGTATGATCCGTTTATCCGTAATGGTATCATTATAGCCGGTTACCGAATGCCAGATCGTTGCATTTGCTGCAGGCACCTGACACATCCAGGGAAGATATTCGTTTTCCGGCAGTCCCACATGTCTCCAGTCCATTCCCGGGCAGGAATGGATAATTCCAAAAGGCAACAGTTCACCATCCTCAGTCTGTCCGGCTTTCATGGACAACACCGGATGAATTGTTTCCGGAATTTTATTTATGCCGTTGCTTAAAACATTCTGTGATTCCGTACAGATTAAATCTGCCGTAGCATACCTGTCGTAAATATTATCCCTGTCAAACCTGCCAAACGCCTTTGATTTGGAGGTAAACGGACAGTAGTATAAAATCATCGGCACTTCCGGCCTTACCTCTTTTATGGCCCTATAGATAACCCCTATATTTTCCTTGGTACAATAGGAAAGCCAATCAGGCTCAAAGTCATCCGGACTATCCGGCATTTCTTTTCCATATTTCTGTAGATATTTTTCCTGACATCTTTCACAGAAACAGGCTGAAGCAAAAGGGGCATTAAAAAATATCCCGTCAATATCATAATTTTCAAGAACTTCCCGTATTACGGGAACTCCCACCTCTTCATTTCTATATCCCCCGGTTGCACACGTATTTAGAAAAAGGCTCCAGTTTCCCATCCTCTTTTCTCCCCTGTAATAAGGGCTTTTATCTTTATGCCGTGCAAACCACTGAGGTTTCTGCAGATATGTGGTATCATCCGTTATGCTGAAGTCAAACCGTGCTACAAATTTAATGTTTCTTTTATGAAAAGCAGCAATCCATTCCCGGAGCAGATCTCTTCCTTCCGGAAGAAATTCATTGATATGGTGATATTTAACCTTACTCTGATACCATGCATAGATACCGCCCACATTCATTACTACCACATTGGCGGCCATTTCTTCCGTCTCCCTGGCAATTTTTTCTGCATCCATCCCAGGCGTATCACGAACCTGCAGATTATACTGCAGCACCCTCATAGGTTCCTTCCACCATACATTTTCCATATTCCTATCCTCCTTGTTTTTCGGAGCCAAATGCGAGACCTCTGCGAGCAGAGGATTTCCCTTCATCAGCCTTTCACTGCTCCGGCTGCAACTCCCTTAATAATATTTTTCTGCAATAAGAAATATAAAATCAGTATCGGTATAATTGTCAGCAGATAGGCCGCAAACGCAAGCTCCCACTTATTACCATACTCACCTGTAAAATAAAACTGTGATAATGCGATTGTACGCAGATTCGACTTCGTAAGCATCATTCTGGGAAACAGGAAATCATTCCATAAGCTCAGTGCATCCAAAACGATAATTGTGGTGGTAATAGGTTTTAATATAGGGAACAGCACCTTCCAATACAAGGTCCATACGCTTGCTCCGTCAATTTTACCCGCTTCCAGTATTTCACCTGAGACGCCCCGGATAAAGCCCACATACAAAAATACGGCCATAGGCATATTTCGTCCGCAATAATAAATGATCATTCCCAGCAGTGAATTAGTCATATGGATATCCGTCATCAGCTTTACAAGAGGTACCAGCGCCGTATAAAAAGGTATCATGATACCACACAGGAAAAATATATACAGAAAGCTGTAAAATTTTATATGTTTCGACCAGGCTATAATATAAGATGCCATTCCGGAGAAAACTACGATTCCAAGAAGACTGACCGCTGTAATAATTAACGTGTTTAGGAATACTCTTTCATATCCCATAATTCCCCAGGCTTTGGAAAAATTTTCAAAGTGCAGTTCCGATGGAAAGGTGTTCGGGCTGATTAAGGCTTCCTTTGTGGATTTCAGCGATACAAAAATCATTATCAGAAAGGGATAAAGGGTAACAGCCGTAACAAGAATCATAATCACTTCAATGAGTATTGTCTTAATCTTCCTACTGCTTGGTCTCTTTCCTTCTTTTTCGGCTTTAGTAATTGATGTCATTTTCCCGCCTCCTTAATACAAGCATCTGGAATAATGTAATTGCTACAATTATCAAGAAAAGGATTACGCCAAGGGCAGATCCATATCCCGCTCTCTTATTGGTAAATGATTCGTTGTATATAGTCATTGATATCACTTCACTTGCCCTTCCGGGTCCTCCGCCTGTCAGCGCAAACAACAGATCATACTCTTTAAAGGCTCTTTCTACGGAAAGTACCATATTTATGGTAAATGCCGGTGCAATCAACGGAAATGTAACATAACGGAATTTCTTCCAGCCGGTGGCCCCGTCAATATCTGCCGCTTCATAGAGAGACTGGTCAATATTCTGAAGACCTGCAATATAAATAACCATATACCAACCTGCCATCTTCCATGTTGCTACCAGAATCCCCATCGCCAAGACAAAATCTTTACTTCCCAGAAGATTATTGGCGATTACATCAATTCCCAGGATTCTTCCTAAAGCCGCCACAGGTTCCCCGAAAACAAATTTGAAGATATATCCCACCACCAGTGAACTCAGGACCGCAGGCACAAAAAGCAGGGCACGCATTAAATTTTTTCCCTTTGTCAGCCTTTCCAGACCAACGGCAAATATAAGTCCAAGGACATTCAGAAATATCATTGAAAAAAAGGCGAAAATAAATGTATTGAGCAATGGTTCAAGTAAATATTTATCTTTAAAAATACTAATATAATTTTTAAATCCCACAAAACTTATATTGAGATCGATTCCATTCCAGCTTGTAAAGCTATAGTAGATTCCACCGGCAAGCGGATATACAACAAACAGGCAGAACAGTGCCAGTGCCGGAAGAACCAGCATAAATTCCACGATTGTCGTCTTTAACTTTGGTTTCATTGTACACCTCCCAAAAAGTACGGGCTGTCAGAATATGTTCCAACAGCCCGAAACACGTACAGCTAATCAATATTACTTATCCACATAGTTAGCCAGGAAATTCTCAACCCATTCTGGATCGGCCTCCATTAATCTTGTATGTTCTTCCTGAATCTTATCTGCCACGGCTTTGGCGTCTTCACCGGCAAACCAGTTCTGCTGGCCAGTCTTCATTATCTCCTTGACACCGGGAATCCACTGACGGGACAGGATGGGGCTGTTAGGCAGTTCATCATTCTTCAAGATACTGTAAATAAGGTCAAAAGCGGGATCCAGTTCCATCTGGTTATCTTTTGTAGTAGGAAGATAAGCTGATGTCGTTGTAAATATGGTTGCTCCTTCAGAAGATGTAATAAAATCAAGGAAATCGAAGCACAGCTCTTTATTTTTTGCACTCTTGGTAATACTGATTCCGGAGTCAAATCCTGATATAATCGTCTGATCCGCCGGATCATCTGTAAATGCGGAAGGCAGCAGCAGAATTTCCAGTTCAGGATCCAGTTCCTTCAGAGTTCCCACTTCCCCTGCCACCTGAAAATAAATGGGGGATTCGCCGGTAATAAATTTCTTTCTCATACCATCAGCGCCGGTTCCAAGGGCATCATCTGCAATATAAGGAAGCATTTCCGAATACTTGTTGAACATTTCCATATACAGTTCGTCATTCCATGCAGCATCACCTCTGAGTATATCTGCATACCAGTTAGGATTCTCTCCATAAATTGTCTGATAAATGTACTGGAAGGTCCATGCTGTAACTGCTGAGGCATCCTGCCCAGCGAGACTTACCGGTTTCTCAATCCCTGCATCCACACATTGCTGGAATAAGTCCAAAAGCTCCTGCCAGCATTTAGGATAGTTTTCATGGTTTAGATCAATGCCCGCTTCTTTCAGGACACCGTTATTAACAATGATAGCGGACGCCGACAGATTCATAGGGAATGCATAAACGTCACCATTGTATGAGATAAGCTCCCTGTCGCCTTCTACCAGCCTGTCAAGCAGTCCTGAATCTGTTAAGGGTTCAAGGTAACCGTTGGCAGCATACCCCTGTTCCACAGAGCCTACCTGGGCAATATACATATCCGGCAGAGTATCAGCCGCAATCCAGCCTGTCATCATCGTCTCAAAATCTGTAACCGTCTGAGTCACTATAATATCGAGATTTACATTTGGATTTTTTTCCTGGTAAAGCTTCAAAATCTGCTGCAAAGCCTCGGATTCCATAGCACCGCAGGCAATGGTAATCGTTCCTTCAAAAGGCACCTGTTCCCCTTCTGTCCCGGCTGCTGCTTCCTCTGTTCCTGTGGCTGTGGAAGCCTCGCTGGTCACCTCCGCCGCTGCCGGTGCACTGCTTCCGGACGTCGTATCTCCCCCACCGGATCCGCAGGCAGTCAGCCCTAAAGTCATTGCCGCCGCTAAAATAAGCGATAGTACTTTCCTCTTCATAATTTTTCCCCTTTTCTTAAATAGATTATAATTAATAGTTGCTTAATTAACCACATTGATCCATTTTCCATCAATATACGCCTTCAGGTTTGAGACAGCAATGTCCATCAGCCTTTGCCTGCTTTCCTTCGGGGCCCATGCAATATGTGGGGTTATAATACTGTTGTAGCATCCAAGCAGCGGATTATCCGGCAGTATCGGTTCTGTGGATACCACATCACATGCCGCCGCATAGACCTTTTTCGCCCTCAGCGCCCTGGCCAGATCCGCTTCCTTAATCAAGGGTCCCCGGCTGGTATTGATGATAATCACTCCATCTTTCATCTTGGCAATGTTTGTCTCATTGATGATTCCTTCCGTTTCCGGGAACAATGGACAATGCAGTGAAATCACATCTGAGCGTCCGAGTAATTCATCGAGATTGACATACTCTCCAATTTCCCTTCCGCTTTCATTCTGATTGGCATCAAACGCCAGTACATGCATTCCAAATGCCTTTGCCAATTTTCCCACAGCCTGTCCGATACGGCCAAACCCTATAATACCCATAGTCTTGTCAGCTAGTTCCATCAATGGATATTTCCAGAAACACCAGTCCGAATTATTGGACCACTCTCCCCTTTTTACGGCATCCGAATGTTCCGCAATATGGTGGCAGATTTCCAACAGAAGTGCAAACGTCATCTGTGCCACTGCTGTAGTTCCGTAAGTAGGAATGTTACATACGGGAATTCCCCGCTCTCTTGCCGCTTTCACATCGACCACATTATAACCTGTAGCAAGTACCCCCACATATTTAATCTGCGGACAGGCTTCAAATACCGACCTGTCTAATGGAGTTTTATTGAGGATTACAGCTTCAGCATCTCCGATTCTTTCGATTACCTCTTCTCTGGCAGTCCTGTCATATACGGTTAGTTCACCCAATTCCTCAAATCCTTCCCAGCTCAAGTCACCAGGATTTTCCGTATACCCATCCAATATTACAATTTTCATAGTTACCCCTTTCTAATCCTCCAAAAGAGCCCACGCCCTGTTGATCACTCTTTTTGTCCCTGCAAGAATCAGTTCTCCGTCTTCTCCCTTCCATGGTTTTACTTCAAAAGATAATACATATGGATTTTCAGCGTTTAAAAATCCCTCTTCCTTTATCACACGGAAAAAATCCAAAAGCTGTGCGGTATCATTGGCACTGTCCGGGAATCCAAACCTGGGATGCTGATCTCCATATGCTTCACACCCTTTCTTTACAACAGCATTTCCTATATGAAAATGTGTGATATAAGGTCTGAGCGTCTGAATTACGAATTTAGAAGTCTCATAAGTCGTCGGAAAATGAGACAGATCCACAATCAAACCGAAATTACTGCAGGTGCTTCTTATATCAGCCGCAAATTTTGCCGCATATGGTGCCGGCCCGATTAATGCTGCCTTATCCATATCGTAATCAAATACTTCCAATTCAACAAACATCCCTTTTCCTGCCGCATAATCACATACATTTTTTGTGGTTTTCAGCAATTGCCGGTATGCCTGTTCCTTCGTTTTTTCTTCCCACTTTCCGGCCAGGAATGCAATGCCTTTCGCCCCCAGAAATTCTGCTTCGTCCACAGCCTCCAGGAGTGTTTTCTCTGCCTGCTGTCTGCCCGCCTCATCAACATTATTGGGATTTAAGCCGGGGCCCAACAGCCTAGGCTGCGCTCCATAGCACACTTTCATATGAGACTGTTCCAGCATTCGGCCTGCCGCTTCACGAACGGAACTCTCCTTCATCTGTGTCACTTCCAGCGCGTCAAAAAAATCATCACAGCAAATAGCTTTAATCGAATCCAGGACCTCATAATCCGCCGGAGGATGGCTCATCCATTGGATTGTCCCAATTTGAAAATACTTATGAATTGATTCTTTCATTTATCATACCTCCCATTTTATTTACAAAGAATGACTGTTATATCATTCACATTTGTTCCTGTTGCCCCGGTTCTGATCAATCCACCTGTTTTTTCCAAAGCATGATATGTATCATTGTTCTTAAGGGCTTCTTCACAGCTTATTCCCATTGCTCCCAGCCTGTCATATGTTTTTCCGTCCACAATTCCTCCTGCCGCATCAGTGGGGCCGTCTGTTCCATCGGAACTGATTGAAAAAATGATTACATTTTCCAAATCCCGTATTCCATCGGCGGCGCTTATCACAATTTCCTGATTTCTTCCTCCCTTTCCCTCACCGGAAACCCTTACTACAGTTTCCCCTCCCACAATAACCGCACAGGGAGGTCTCAGACTGTAATTCTTCTTTTCCATTAACGCACGCGCTATGGATGCTATGAATTTTCCGGCTTCTTTTGCTTCGCAATCCAGTGTGTCAGACAATATATAGGGTTTATATCCAAGTTCCTCCGCATATTTGGCCGCAGCCCTGCAAAACTCACTGACACTTCCAGTCAGATATGTTTCTACATTGTCTACCGTTTTCGGCGTTTCCTGCCTTAATGCGGAAAGTACATGCGGCTCCAAGGACAAATTATATTTTGATATGATGCTGAATGCTTCTTCACAGGTTGATGAATCTGCAAATGCAGGGCCGGAAGCTATCATATCCAGCTTATCTCCCAGAATATCTGACAGGACAACTGCATATATTCTGGCAGGAGCACAATACGCTGCAAATTTTCCACCTTTTACATCAGAAAGCCGTTTTCTTATGGTATTTATTTCTGTGATGCTGGCACCGCATCTTAAACACTGCTGCGTTACCTCCTGTATATCCTCAAGCGTAATTCCGGGAACCGGCTTTTCAAACAGTGAAGAACCTCCTCCTGACAGAAGAAATATAATATTATCTGTGACCGTAAGTTCTTTCACCATATCAATTATTTTCTGCGTGCCCATAATCGAATTGTTATCCGGTATGGGATGACCGGCCTCTATAATCTCAAAACCAGGTAGATTCTGCTCCGCATGACCATATTTGGTTAAAATTATCCCCTTCCGGATTCGGCCATCCAAAATTTCCTGACATGTATGAGCCATCTTCCACGCTGCTTTTCCAACAGCCACAACATATACATTTTCCATCTCTTCTCTGTGGCTTAATACGGTACGGACCGCCTTGTCCGGCAATACTTCGTTAATGGCCTTACGGATTATTATTTCAGCATCCCTGTAGTCTGTTCTCATATTCCATTCTTGCACCTTTCGCTTTCCCGAACTAAGCAAGATATTGATTTGCTCTCTTCTGTTTTTGTATAAGCTAATTATAGCCTTCGGTTCTTCTTACTTCTCGTCCTCCTTCACCAAAGATTTTGTTCATTTTTTGTGCTGACGACACAAAAAAAGTGGAGTAAAGAAAATTCATCCTTCTTCACTCCACTTTTCCTCATTTTCTCAAAAGATAATAATAAAAGCATTCCATAAATTCCCTGTCCGAATTTTTCGCAAGAGGATTCATGTTAAGAATTTCCCTGATTTTATCCAGCCTGTACACCAGCGTATTCTTATGTACATGCAGCCAGTCACTGGCATTATTCAGGTTATATTCCTTTTCAATTAAAGCGCCTATCGTTTCAAGATAATTATCAATAAACTTTTGTCCCAGCTTCTGCTTGAGCATCAAAAACAGCGTATGGAATTCTGTCATTGATGCCATT